>ERZ1034984.1254-NODE-1254-length-24828-cov-12.372139_pt1 | contig 24828 bp, 32 predicted proteins | sample MGYA00520589_ERZ1034984 | MGnify/ENA primary metagenome ERZ1034984 (study PRJEB33766, sample SAMN09781790) | gut metagenome | biome: gut microbiome | host: Homo sapiens | place: Madagascar | study: EMG produced TPA metagenomics assembly of the PRJNA485056 data... | reverse complement strand
GTGAGCTTCACGTACCACGCCTTGCGCGGCGTGTAGCCCAGAGCCGTGGTAATGCTGTCGGCTGTCAAAGAGCCGCCGCCCGGTTTCGTCCACAGCTTACCGGCAGTGTCTACACCCACCGGTTGCGTCATGTCGTCGGTCTTTTCTGCGAGTTTTCCCTCGTATACTGGGGTGTCGTCAAGTGGGAGTAGCCCACCGCTCGTCTCTCCCACGTCGCAAAAAGTGGGGCTCATTCCGGCGAAAATCTGCGTAATGCCATTGTTTCTTTGGGAATTTAAAAGAAATACAATTTGCTGATCGTCTGCAACGCATACAGGAAGCGGCGTCTCGTAATTGCTAGGTACCGCCTGCACGAACCGCCCGGCTTCAATCGCCACTTTCACTTCCGCAAAGGTCTTGTCCGCTGACCAGTTGCCGTCATCGCCCTGCGTGAAGGTTACTGTGAGGGGTTCGAGGGGAGGGATGAACTTCGGAGAGAGGTATTTCACTTCTTCTTTTGCAGGCATTACGAAATCAAAAAGGTCGTTCGTTGCATTGCCTTGTCTGGTAGCAACAAAGACAGAAGGAGTCTTCGCAAACGCATGCACCACAATTGCGTAGTGCCCCGTTCCAGTGATTTCCGGGAAATTAGTTAAAGCATATTCAATAGATTCACTTTGATCATTGTATGTGGCGGTAACAGAATAGTCCTTGCTCTTATAGCTAAAGGTAATCGGCCACCCTGCCGGGTCATTTTTCGAGATTTCTCCACCGTGAGCAAGTACGCACGCTTTCCACGCATCGAAATCCTTACCCAGAACCTCCCGTGCAGTCTCTTTCGAGTAAAACGGCCTATTCTTCACATAATCCGCTGCTGTCTCGTCGTTCTGCTCCCAGTCCGGCTGCGCCGTCTCGCCCTTCTCGCCCTGCGGGCCTTGCGGTCCCTGAGGTCCCTGCGGTCCGGTGTCTCCCTTTGGCCCCTGCGGGCCGGTGGGGCCGGGATCGCCCTTGTCGCCCTTTTCTCCCTTCGGACCGCGGGTGAGCTGCCCCATCTCCACAGTGAAGCTGCTTTCTTCCTGAAATTTTACATCAAAGTTCATCCAGCTTGCCCTCCTGCAATATGCGCTCCACCGGCGCGGTGAATATCTGAGAGGCAAAGCGCACCTCGTTCACACCTACTCTGAGCTGAATCTCCACCTCTCGGCCGCAGTGCCCGATGAGCTTCAGCGTCTCATCCTCCGAGAGGGTGAAGGATACCGTCTTCCCGTCGATTTCCGCATCCTCCAGCCCCTTGGAGATCAGCACGCGCCCAAACTGAGAAAGCGCCAGATTCAGAAGGGTGATCGTGTTCGCCTCTATCGGCAGCGTGAAAATCAGCGTGGGCGTCGTGCCGCGATACATCTTCTAGCCCTCCTTCTTGTACGTCGCCGAGCTGATGCCCAGCAGAACGCCGAGGAAGGTGTCTGCCGCCGTGATCGTGCCGACAACCTCCTCCCCGTAGGGCAGGCCCCAGATGCCGGACAGCGCGAAGTACAGCGTGCCCAGCGCGGGCAGCAGATACAGCGCAATCCACTTGAGCGCGTCATAAATTTTGTTGCTGAATTTGAACATTTTGTTTTCCTCCTTATTTTGTGTGGTGTTTGACCAACTCCTGATAATAATGCTTCACGTCGCCGTTGCCGCCGAGCGCCACATACTTCTGCCCGGCAATCAGCCGCTCCGAGATCGGCATCTCCGGAGACATCACCGTCAGCCGCAGAATGCCCAGATACTGCTCCGTGTCGTGCTTCTCGATCTTGTCCATCCGCTTGCCGATGGCCTCCACGCTCTCATGTGTGGCCTTTAGGCTCGCCTGCATCTCCTGCACCGGCTTTGCGATCTTCTTCAGAAGCGCCACCAGAGCCGCAATCGCTCCGGCTACCGCCCCCGCCTTGATGATCAGGTCAAGTACTTCCAATTTTCATCTCTCCTTTACTTGTATTTTCCGCTGATGGCAAACGCCACCTTGAACTTCAGGCCGGACATTGCCGTGCCTCGCGTTGGATTGAATCCCGGCGTGACGGATAGCGTGCCGGGAAGGTATGTGGACAGCCAGAAATCGTTCTGGATGCGAATCGGGGAGGCAATACTGGAAACAATTTCTGTAAAAGTGAACGGAAGATTGAACGGCCCCGCATGATTATCCGAGCTGGCCGGAACATAGGAGGAGCCCCACGCAGTAGCACAGTTGGTTGTGATTTCGTCGGTCGTGCCCCAGCACTCAGCACGACCGGAATACCACTTTCTCCATGTCCACGTGATTCCATCTGATTCCGTAGTTCCTTGCTCGACAATATAATCGCCTGCACTGAGTGTTTGAATTGCTGTCTGAGCAGCAATGATTTCATCCTGCAAAGCGTTTAGGAAACTCGCGCTTATGACAGTTACACCGTCAATAAAATTAGTCTTTTCGATAATATCATCTCCTTGCGATCATGTGCTCTCTATTGCGATCCGCTTACAGCCAACCCCGCAATTGCCTTTCCTGCAACCGCACTCGTGGTTGAAAGAGAGTCAATTCTTTTTACATACAGTTTGCCTTTAAAGGCCCCGTCGAAAGAGAATTCCGTTCTCGTAACCAGGCACTTTTTTAGTCCAATAATAGGCAATTCGACGCTGATAATGTCAAGTGGTTCGATTGCTGGATTTCCACGATAGTCTACTGCATAGGCGTGGGATAGGTTTTTCAGGTAATTGGATCGATAGTATGCTACATTGGATGCAACCGAAGCGCCGCAGACAGGGTTATCGACCGTTTCACTCTCGTTCCCGTCCACATCAACAAGATACACACTGGGAATGGCGCTCGGCTTACATTGCATAGCAGAAACTGCAACCACGACATCTTCCAAAATCGACGTCGGTGTAAGCGTAATTTCCGCTTTCCGCGCATAAAGATTTACAGATACGTCGGTCGCATTGGTTGCTGTTATGGTAGGATACTCGTCAACAGCGATTCCATCGACGTCAAGCACCTCTGTAACCCTTGTTAAAGTGCTGTAGCGCTTCTGAAGCTTGCACACCTCGACTTTGCCGGAAGAAACAGGCGATGAATCGTACATGTTTACTATCTCATTTGCAACAGTCGGGAGATCATAGTCCATTACCGGATAAGAAAACATGTCCTTTTCTTGTACCTTTAACCCGGAATCCTGAACTGCTGTATAGTCCTTTACAGTTACGTTTCCTTCGTATGTGAATGCAAGCGTTGTGCCGCAAGCCCCCGTGAGAAGTTGCAAACAGTTGATTCGTGACGTAACTGGGAAAGCTGTTGCGCTCGGAACGCGAAACTGAACAAACCTGATTGTCGCGCTGGCAATCTTATCCTTTGCGAGAGTTGACGCAACATCATACGCGTCCTTTTCTCTCAATCCGTAGAATTCATAGAATTCTTCGTTGAAATAGCTCTCTATTCTCGTGCCCTTAAATGTGGCGATGTAGTTTCTCCACTTTGGAACTTCGTAGACCTTGTAAATATAGCGTGGGCCATCAATGAGCGTTCCAGTATCACTTTCAATCTGAAACTGAATGAACATCGTGAACGGTTTAAAGGATGAGAACGAGCTGTTTGGATTTCCGGGAGAATATGTTCCATTGAAATCAAATACACTGACCTCGCACGTATGAATCGGAAGGCTTCTGCACAGCGGGTCTACTTCGTCAATAAGCTTTACGTTATTGATAATATGGTCGTCGATTGTGACCGTTGTGGAGGAGTTCGGCCATGTCATATTCACAAGGCAATGTCCTAGATTCCGGATTCTTTTATCCAGTGCAGCCCGGAATGCTGAACTGTAATTGAGCATGCTTTCTCCCCTCTCAATCGTCGATTTCGCCCATGTCGATTACGTTCAACTTGCAGTTCCGGTAAAAAGCAGGCTTTCCAGTTGCAGCATCGATCATATATGGCTCGCAGGAAGGATTGCCGCAGTAAAAGCGTCTGGTCTTCCATACGCCGAGGTTGTGGCTGAAATAATAGCACCAGAAGAACATACCGTGCGTCTCAATCCAATTGTTCATCTCCCACCACTTCTCGCAGGATAGAACATTGAACGTCATGGACTGTTTATCGACAGAACGGCCTACCATCTGACCGACAACTTCTCCTCGCGCATTACGCGCAGAATCAACCGCCCGGCTGGTTTCAAATGGCCCCGATGAGGGGAACGGAACCTCGATGTCGAAGTTTTCTTCCACATCGCTGCCAGTTCCCCAATACATGAAACGGGGGTCAAGCTTGATTACGGGTTTAACGGCCATAAGCGAACGCCCCCTTGCTTGTATTGATTCCAGAATCGCGGTCGTAGCGCTTTGCTGCCCGACCGATCTCCTCGTCGCCAATCGTGATGCTCGTAGAGTTAGTCTCGATTGCGTTGACGATCTGAGCTGCCATGCTGTATATTGCCGCAACGACAGTGTCGTTACCACTTGTCACGCCGTAGGTAATGCCCTTGACAATCTGGTCGTTATTGGCAACCGCAGTCCTGTTTCCGATGCTGCCTACCATCTCTGCGCCTCCATTTTCACGGGCGATGAAGACTTCACCACTATCAGGAAGACCGCCAGAAGCGTAGGCTTGCAGAATCATCTTCCCAGAGCCATTCCCGCGCCAGTTTGTGCTGACCTGAAGAGATGTTCCGTTCAATGCGTCCTTTACGCTGTTCTTGAGTTTTGGCGCGACATTGTCGCGGAATGAGTTGCCGAAAGCGCTGCCTGCATCAGCACCAGCACCACTGAGGGAAGCAACCATATCCTCGGATACCTGGTCAATGACACTGCCGAGGCGGTCGTATTCTGTCTGCTGGTCCTTTAGAGCTGTCTTGCTTTCGTCCCAGATACCGAGGATTTCCTTCTGCTTGTCCTTCAGGCCTTGCAACGCATCTTCCCCAGCTTCGATTTTTTGATCAAGCTCGTACATTTCGTCGTGCCAGAGTCTTGTGCCAAGGGTGTTATTCTCGACCGCAGTCCGGTATTCCCGCTCAATGTCAATTCGTTCTTCTCTTAATCTGTTTATCTCATCACTTTTATTGATGATCTGATCATAAATATCCTTAGCCTGCCGCCTACCCTCGTCAGCGTTCTTTTGCGCTGCGGTAAGGTCTAGCTGTGCCTGATACTGTTTTTTGTATAGGTCGATGAGAATTTCCTTCTTGGCCTCGTAACGATACTGCTCTTCCAACGCATCAATACTGTCAAGAATCGCTTGTTTGGTTTCATTGATCTTTCCAGTTGTGGCATCAAACGTTGCCTGAATGTCTCCTAAACCGAGACTATTGAAAATTTCGACCTTTGCTTGCAGTTCCTGCAATTCAGCTGCGCTCTTATTCTCTATGCCATCGAGCGAAAAAATGTCGTTGACAAGTTGTCGGGCGTAGGCAAGGTTTGCCATCTTCTCAGCAGGAGGGCCAAGGTCGATGTTGTCGAGGTAATCTTTCAGATTCGACGTCGCTGTCTGCACTGTTTCGATGGAGTTTTTCACATCCAGCATTGCACCTTCAAGCGATACGCCGCCGCTTCCCTCTGTGAATAGGCCGACAATAGTGCCGACGATTCCCTTTGTAATGCCCCAGCCGGAAGTAAACGGAAGAACAATCGCATCAGAGATTAACTGTAACCAGTCGATATTCTTGAGCAGCTCCTTCACGGAATGCGTCAGCTCTTCGCCAGCAGCGACCCAGTCAATCTTCTTGATGAGCGTTTTAATCGCCTTGTTTACACCGGTGATGAGATTGCTCAACACTTTACCTGCGCCGCCTGCATTTTTTACAATGTTAATGTTTTTGACAGCCTTAACAACATCGTCCGCAATGCCATCATAGTCAACATTCTTGAAAACGTCCGATAGAACTTCGTTTACGCCATCAACCAAGTTCGAGAACGACATCGTGAGCTTTGACAGTTTAATCGACCTGACAGCGTTGTTGATAAAATCGGTAATCGCCGTTCCGAGCTTGCTCCATCCGCTCTTTCCGTCGTTTCCGACAGCAGACATACGGGATGTTAAGCCGCCAAACAGGTCGATGACCATATTGACACCGGCCACAGAGCTTTTCCCCAGCTTCTTCCAGTCGATCTTTTCAATGGTGCTGATGATACCCTTTCCGACTCCGTCACCGATTCCGTTAAAATTGATGGTTCCCATCAGAGAATTGACAAACGAAACGCCCTTGTTGATCAGCACTGCGATTTTCGAGCCGATGTTTTCGGGATCAAGAGATTCGATAGCCTTGTTGATCTCTTCTCCGATTGTGCTTCCAACGCTTGCCCAGTCTCCGCGGCGAACCGCGTCAACAAGGTCTTTCAGGCCGCCGTCAACGTCTACTTCCTCAAACATCTGGTTGTAGTCGTATGCGCTGCCAGAAGTGCCGCCTGAGCCGCTTTTGCTGTCGTTAAACACGTTCAGCTCGTCAAAGCCAAAAGTATAGTCCTTTAGCTTTTTTGCTGCTCCTGCGGCTCCTGAGAGGCTGTCACCGTACTCTATGGCGTATCTTTTCGCCTGCGAGTACGAGGATTTCCCGGAGAGCGCCGCAAACGTCTTTCCTACAACGTTAAGCAGCGCAACAAACTTATCAATCAGGAAATCGACCGCTGGGGCAACCGCCTCAATCAGCGGCGCTGCTACTGCTCCGAGGCTGTTTTTCAGGTACAGAAAGCTGCTAGCAAGCCTGTCCATCGACGGCGCGAAGGCTGTCCCGACGAGCTGACTGTACTTATACAGGTTGTTGATCCCTTCTTTGAAGCCCTCCGTGACCATGCGCATTGCAGAGCGTATAGCGCGATAAAACGCAATTCGCCCGATGCTGCTTTTCAGTTTTGAAAAAGCACTTGTAATGCCTTTTACCTTGCCTATCAGGCGTTCGCCGATGGCAGACGTCAGAGATTTAATTCCTCGGAGCGCGGTTGTGCCGATGCTCAGTCCGAGGGATTTTGCGCCGGAGCCGATTTTTGAAAGAACCTTTCGGAAGGAATCAGCCGAAGGAATGGCTCTGTCAATCCCTGCCCGGAATTCTTTCAACGAAGAAGCGCTTGCGGCAGTCTTCAGTGAGTCGCTCCCGCTGCCGCTTTCGGAATCATCAAAAACAGGAATCTGCGTACTCTTTCTCACGGGAAGGACGGATGCGGAGGAACGCGAGGCTCCGGAAATTTTTACGCCGTTCAGGGAAGAAAGTGCAGCTGCAAGCCGCTCGACCTTGGAAATCGTCTCGTTGTCAATCCCTGAAAATGCGTCTCTGAACGATGCCACCTGATTGGTAAGCGTCTTCGAAATTCTTACCTTTCCGAGAGAGGCCAGACCAGCGGCGATAGACTGCAAGCGTGCGCCAGAATCGGGCTTTATAGAATTGACGGCATTCGCAAGGGACGTAACCGCGCCGGATGCGTCCCGTATCTTCGAGTAATTACCAGCTGGCGCTTTCAACGCCTTAAGCTGCGCCATAAGCCCGTTGATTTTCTCTATTGCTTTCGAATCGTCAGCAGATATTTTAATGTCGAGAGTATCGACCGTAATCGCCATGTTTTTATCACCACCTGTGTGGAGTCTATGGCTCTCGGCGCTTGGCTCTCGGCTCTTAATTCAAATTGGTTGTTGTACGAAGAAGAGAGGGAGCAATCACTTCGGCGTCCCAACATCTTTCAACGCACGCATCATGTTATACATATAGGCGCGTGCGCGGACAGCTTCCTGCTCCTCCCTCTCTTCTCTTTCTTCTTCCGTTTCTTTGTGGCGTTCTTCCTCCGTTCCAAACAAACCATATGGTTTATCCGGATACCAAATGGCTTTCGTCCCCTTGGATGCAAATGCGTGCAGCAAAGGAGAAACGCAGCAAAGTGCTTCGTAGGTATACAGGCCGTGAAGCCATGCAACCTCATTCTGCCGCTTGCGGCGAAGGTTTTCAGCCTCTATGTAATCAAGTACAAGGTACGGGTCTCCGCGCCAGTACTCGTCATAGCTCATGCCAATTGCAAGCAACTGCGCAAACTCTTTGTGAAATCTTTCTTCCAGTGACCGAGGAGCCATTACAGCTCCACGGTCACTTTCTCGTTTTTTTCCATGTCCTCTTTATCGACAATGGTAAAGGTCTGCGCTGCCTGTTCATAAAGCGCGAACAGGCGGGAGATCATGTCCACGGTCAGCCCCCCAAGCTTCATCAGGAGTGCATCGGTCTGACCCTTGGAAAGTCGCTTGTGGTTCTTTCGAAACGCGTAGAAGAACAGGTCTGGAACCTTTGCTGTCGGATAGTCCGTGACGTCATCCAGTTTAAAGCCGCGGTTCTGTGCGAAGATGACAGTCTCTCGATCAAAATCGAGCTCATAGACATTTCCGGTGTCGTGATCGGTGATTCTCATTGGCTGGATTCTCTGAATCTCGTTTGTTGCGTTGCTCATTCTGAATATCTCCTCGTATTATTTTTGTTAGGTCGCGTCTGCCGTAGGCTTTTCTGCCATCGTCGGTGCGCCGGTCGGGGTAATATACAGCGTGGTCTCTGCCATTCCGCCAACAGCCGCCTCGTTCAGGCCGAGGGGAGACGGGGTGCCGGTGAAGAAGGTGGCCTTCGCAAGCTTCGGATGCACGACCGCAAACCACATAGCTTTACCAGCCTCAGCGGCAGTATCGTATGCAGACAGGAGCGTTTCCCAGAACGTTACCAGATCGTCCGTTAGGTTTGCTCCGTATTCGAGTGCGCCGCCGAGGTCCTTCAGTCCTGCGACGTAAGTCATATACTCCGTCTCTGCAAGGGTTGTGGAATCAATGGTGTTTGGTGCCGGGTTGAAACTCGGCATGGATTTGATTTCCGGGATGGCCTTATAGCCTGAAGTTGGACGCGTGCCCGCAGTGGTTTCGACACAATACTTCAAGGCCATTCCGGCAGTGGATACTCTCTGAGACATAATAGCCCTCCTATTAGTATTATTTGGGTGGGCTCTCGGCTCTTCCAGCACTCAGCACTCTTGGTTTATATCAGTTTTGGTAGATCATAAAATCCTTGTCGCACACACCTTGGAATCGAACCACGATTCTGTAGATCGTAGCATCCTGAAGGTTGGCGATGGGATTGCAGAATGTTCTCGTGAATCCGATTCCTTCAAACGCGTCGTTCAGGGTTTGCAGGATAGCATTTGCATCCTGCTTTTTGTATCCGGAACGGTTCGTGTAGATGTTGCACTCATACATGAGGCTGACGGCGTTTTCTATCGTCGTTGTCCTCATGCGTTCAAACACTCTGTTGTCGGACTCTATGACCGTCACAGCGGGAAAACTGGCAGGGATATTCACATACTCCCCAGATACGAAAATGCCCTTGTGGGACGATTTAAGTGCCTTAGAAACGATGTCGAAAATGTAGTTTTCCGGTTGAATCATTTATTTCTCCCACTCCTTTTCGGCAATGCTTCCTACGGTCTCCTTCATTGTCTGTGCAGTGTCGTACAGAAACGGCCTAGACGGCATGCCCTGTGTCCAGTGACTTTGGCCGTCGTCGCCGGTGTACCACCAGCCAGCTTCTCCGTGCTTATTCACATCGTACTCCCATCCTGGATACGAGTTATTGGGGTTTGGCTCACGTTCGCCTCTCACCCCGGTTCCCATTTCAACGAAAGCAGTATGAGGTGCTGTCGAATGGATGCGCCAGCCTTCATTTTCTTTTTCCGCAACGATTCCTTCGACGAGTTGCCCGGTGTCGTATGCGTTAAAGTACATTGCGTTATTTTTCGCCTCGTCTGCGCCTGCTTCGGCAACCTTTTGCGAGAGTTTTTCTTTGTTTCTCTCGATCTTTGCTTTGTATTCCTCAAGTGCTTTAACCGCGCGATCAATGGAATTTGGGTCTGATAGCGAAATATTGATTGTCATTTTGATACATTAACTTGCTTAACCGCAAACTGAATGCTGTTTTTCCACACGGCGCGTTTCTTTACGACGTAATTCCATGCGCCGTCTGTATCAGCGCCATCAAGCCACAAGACAGAGTTTTCATCAATCTCGCAGTGTGTGTCTGCGGTTGTCATAGTCCGGTCGTAATCAGTTATGTTTCCAAACTGATCGGAAGACGCCGCACCTCTGTTCGGGGAAACGCACAGCCGGGCACGCATCAGATCGCCATACTTTGGGATATAGCTGCCTGTCGCATTTCCCGCGTCATCAACGATTTCTTCCTCCCCGATGTACATTTTGTAGTAAACATCAGATAGGTTCGCGCGAAGATTTCGCATTTTATCGCCCCCCGATTGTTTTGCACATGGGGGTAATCTCCTGAAGCAGGGACTCAGGGATTCCGTCTGTAGACCAGCTGCGGGAGATTCCGTTTTCCGAATGGGAAACCTGATAGTCCGCGCCGTCCTTGTTGTACATTGCGAGCGCAATTCTGTACTGTAGGTCTTCATAACGCTTATCCAGCGTTTCAGGCCAATCCCCGAAAGGATATCTTCGAGCCATGATAGCCGCTGTCGCGCTTGCGAGCAAATCTTCGATCAGGCAGGGGCTGCATTCCCCGGTTCGCAGCATAAGGCGCTCCGCATTCGTCATAAAGCTCAACCTCCTATTCAAGGATTTTTTCTTGGACGTCCACCTTTGGATTTCTTTGGAGTCTCTGATACCTTGGGTACCTTTGCGGTCTTGGGAGCCTTTGGAGCCTCTGGCGGAACTGCAACCGCGACAATCTCTACGATTTTGGCACCCTGCCGCACGGCATCCTGCGCATCCTCAACCGTGATCTTCTCATATGGGGCGTAGAAACGCCCCATATATTTCACGTGGAAAGGATAGGTTACGATTGCAGGCATGTTATCAATAAGCCTTGATAACGTAGGTTTCCTCCATTCTCTCGTAAGACGGGAGAACGATTTCGGAAACGGTGGTCTTCGTATTCACTGGGTCGTTCGTCACAGTTACCGCGACAGCGACGCCAGTTTCAACGATGGCGACGGACGCCTGCGGATTGCCCATCAGGGTACGCTCTTCCGGCGTAGTGCCATACCAGGTCTTTCCGAGCGCGCCGCTGGGAATCAGAGTCGCGTAGCCGGAGGGGTAATAAGAAGCAGCAGTGCCACTCTCGTCCTTATACTTCTTCGTGTAGACCTTGATCTCGATTCCGAGAATGTCGCGGAACGCATCAATGACACGCTGCTTCGTCATGTAGATGTTTGCTGTGGAATTCTGCGCAAGAATCGCGCTGCGAATCTTGGCGTTCTGAACGAGGTGGTTCATGGTCTCGCCGTTGATGATCATGTAAGCCGGTCTGGTGCCGGTCGCATTCTCAACGGCATCGCAAGCGGTCATGACATCCTTGAAGGGGTCGGAATTGGTGTGATCGTTCCACTTGTCCGTAGTGGAGGTCAGGGCCGTGTAGTTGTTGGCCTTGTAGGTTCCGTCCGGGTCGTAGTTGTAGGAATACTGCACGCCGTTCGCAGAAATCACAATGCGCGGGCTGCCGTCAGTCGTAGGCGCAAGCAGCTGCATACGCATACGCTCAGCAACGACATTCGCGCCAGAGATCAGGGTGTTCGAATCATCGTATAGATTCGCAACGACCGCAGCAACGGCTCTTTCGTTGGATTCCTGCAACATCATGATCTGCTGCTCGTCTTCCTCAGACACCAGCATGGACTCGCGGAAGAACGCCATCTGCGTCTTTTCGAGCTTAAAGCCCTCTCTGCCTCTCAGGACGGATTTCGCGTCGAAGTTGGACGGAGCGAGGGAGACCGCAAGACCCTTGTGCGCCTTGATATAGGAAAGGTCAAGGCCGAGTTTCTTTCTGGACGGGAACAGGCCAGCGCCAAGCGCCGGGATTCTGTTGCTTGCCTCGGTGGTGTACTGCGTAGCAATGGACTGCGCGGTGTAGATATCGGTAATCTTCATAAATTATGTCCTCCTTCCTGACGCGCTTACATGAACACGATGTTCTTGCAGGCAGCCTTCATGGTGTCATCGTAAGTAACGCCGGAATGCGATGCCGCAACACTGCTCTTGATGTATCCACCAATCACAATGGTTGCCTGTGGGCGTTCACTGTAGACATCGTGCAGCAGGATACCGACTGCGTCCGAAGATGCGGGCGTGGAATCCGCTGCGGCCGTAGTAGTCGCTTTCTTACCGGCTGCGGTAATGGGAGTGCCGGCCTTGCACAGGCCGCTCGTGAATGCAGTAGCGTCAAGCGTGAGCGCTCTGCCGACGTATTCGCTGTTGAAAAGGATCTGTACATCCCCAGCGATGGTAGTCTTGGCGTAACTCATAGTTCCAAGTGCCATAGATATTCTCCTTTATTCTCGTTTTTATCAGTACATCTTCATGATGTCGTCTGCCGCTTTATTTGCGTCGGCATTCATCTTCCCGATGTACTCCGCATATTTGATTGCTGCGGTTTTTTCTTCGCCGTTACCGCCACCTGCGCCGTCAGGGCTTGGGTTGTTCTTGATCATGTCCGCCTTGATCTTTTCCGCGAACGAAGCGCTTGCCCGCTTCTGTACCTCAAAGAGCTTGTCCATCTTGCCCTCATACAGCGCAGTTGCGGCCTCTTTGGCATCCTTCTCGGAATAGCCCATGGAGAGATAACTCGCCGTATGCTTGGAGATGGTATTCTCCTTGAGCAGCACGTTATACTGGGACTGCAACTGCTCGAACTGTTCCTTTTGTTCCTGCGCAGCCTGCTCATTCTCTGGCAGCTTTTCCTTTGCAGCCTTCTTAAGCGCCGCGAGTTCGCTGGCAAGCTTATCAAACTTGCTCTTCTCGATCATGCCGGAGAGGTCCTTCTCGCCCGGAATTTCGAGCTCCATAAGGGCTTTCAGCTTTTCGGAATCGGACATCGCGTCAAATCCCTGAATGGTCGAAGTGTCGATTTTTGGCATTTTTAATTCTCCTTTTGCGTTATATTTTGGTTAGGTTGTTCTCTCAACCGAAGATTTTGCGCTTTTTTATTCTCGCTTCTCCGCGAGCTGCGTTTGAAAGCTTCTCTGCTTATATCCACAGCGCGTTAGCGCCATTAGATTCATTTGGTTTCTACCACCGGGACCAGCCTGCACCGGCAACCCCAATGTGGCTTTGGTGGAATTCTGTCAATCGGATAAATTGTATTGTTTCTTGCGTGGCAGACTGTACATTCTCTCCCATCCTCCACTGTAATCCAGCGAACCTTTTTTGCACCGGAATCCCGGTATGCTTTCAACTCCGCTGCATCAGAAACAAGATCGCAGTACTGTGTCGTCATGTTATCCCAATAGATTTGAGCTTTTTTCAGCTCTCTTTCCTTCTCCGGATAATCAGGTGCAGAAACAATCGCCTCTTTCGCGCGATCTCGTTTTCGCGTAATCTCATTTTCGTAAACGTATCTTGTCACCGGCTCGTACTCAAGCAGGAAGTCGGTCAGCCATTTGCTCTTTGGAGTAAGTTTTTTGGCCGCTTTTGTGTTCAAGTAAGCAAGTTCAGCCAGTTCAAGAAACGTTGACTCGTTATCCCTAAACAATGCCTTAAAGAGAGCATCAGTTGTCTTAATGACATTCAGCTCATCAAAATCATTTGCACGCATTGCGCCGAGCGAATTGCGGAATCTGATTGCTGATTTCTTCCTCAACAATTCAGATGCCTTGTCGGCGTAGTAATACGGCTCATTCTTCGACTGTCTGCGTTCCATCATCGTTTACTGTATCCTTCAAGGTTTCTTGAAGTTCTCTCTGCATTTTCTCGTAGTACTCCATGGATTCCCGGTAACACTCCTCCGCGTCCGGAATTCCGGCCAGCACCCACGGGATTTTGGGATGAATCTTGCTGTTATTCAGGCCCTGCGTCAGAATCTGCATTCTGGAAAGCATATTGGAAAGGTTATTTCTCGCGTGCTCGATCTTGATGTCTTTCATTTCGATGTTCAGGTGAGAAACATTCCGGCAGATATAAAGGCAAATGCGAAGGAATTCTCGCTCAGAGCGATTGAACATCTTTTCCGTGTCCTTCGCTCTGGATTCGGCAGCCTGCCATCCATCGCGCATAATCGTCGCGGTTCCTGTGTCGCTTGTGGAGGAGCCGCCGTTCCGGTTTGGCATACCGCAGATGGTCAGAACCGCATCGTAGAAATCATCGACAACAGTCTGCGTGGAGGTCTGGTTCAGTTCCGAAGAAATGCGGTATACCTTTGCTTCCGCTCCGGCTGTCACCGTTTTGATTTCGATAGCCTGACCGCCCTTGGTCAGGTTTTTGTAACTCTCGTCGCTGCATTCGCAGTTCTGGAAGACGTCATAGGCGTTTACGAAATCCTGTATGTTGTCCAATCTGTTGGATTCAATGTTGTTGATTGCATCCAACAGCGGAAGAACAACCTCAAATGCGCCAAGCCGAGCCTCGTTGTTCAGATACTCGATGACAGGAATGTATCCACCGAGGTAAGACCGTTCAGAACGTATCACTGTATCGTTCTTAACCTCGAAATATCCGTCCGGTGTGTAAACGCAGTAATAGGTTTCTCCGGCTTCGTCAGTCTGCGTAATTACACCCGCAACCTTTTTGTTGCCAATGCCGCTATGGTAGATACAGAACGCCTCTCTTGGGTCGAGCGTGTAAATACACACTGGGCTTCCGTATGTATCTCCAAATCTGTCCGGGACCACCATTCTCACACCGACGCCGCAGATGTGCATCCAATCAACGATCTCTTTATCCTTCGAGTCCTTATCTTCGGCATCCATGAAACTGTTCAGAATGTTGATTGACTCAGAAATAACATCTTTACCGCCAGATGACACATACTGCACAGGCTCACTCAGAAAATAGCTGCTCTTGAATGCGACGATCTCGTTAGCTCTGTTTACGGCGATTTTGTTATTGATATCAGGCCTGGCGATCTTTGCCTTATTAAGAATATCCTGCTTGCCCCTGTAGATTTCGTACAGGCGCTGGATTTCCTGTTTGTTCGCGAAGTGGACGCTCAGAGCATCCGAAAGAACCTTTACGACGTTTGCCTTATCGATTCGCTTTGCGTTTGTAAAAATCTTTCTTCGCCCATAGAACCCGGAACACGGCAGAAGAATTTCGCTTTGTTCGCTCATTTTTACCTCCGGATAGTTTCTCAAACTGGCAGGAGGGCGGTCTCACAGAACGTAGCAAGAATGAAACCGCTTTCGCCGTAGGAGTACCGGCGTCCTGCTGTAGGCAAAAAACAAGTGCCTACAGATTCCGCTCATATAAAGCGGAATCTGTAGGCACTCGGCATTATAGCGCGCTCGGCACTCTCAATCTTTCTTTGCCTTATTGTTATTCGTAATAAGTGGAAGATCAATTTTGACGTTAATCTTGCATCTTCGACAGTACGGGTAAATCGTTCCGCTGGCGTTCTCATCAACCATCAGAAGCAGTTTCCCTTTTCCGCCGCTCATACCCGCTGCGGCACAGACCGGGCAATAAACCTTCTGCATAGTACGTTCTCCTTATGCGTCTCCTTTGTCTGCATTATAGGAAACAACGCATTTTTTTGCAAGCAAACGCGAAACAAACAATAGAATTATGTTTTTCTCGGCAAAAAGTATGAAATTCTCGTAAAAACTTGCAATAGCGCCGTTTCTTGGTATAATGCAATTGTCCATTGCCTCCATTGTTGTTTTTTTCATTGCACCCATCTCTCTTTCCCCCTTGGCACGGGTGCGAGACATTCTATACTCCTTTCTGGTGTCTCGCACCCACAGAATAAAAAGAGGCAAAACAGCATGCCAGCATAATTCAATATTGTGCATCTACGGTAAGCTAGGCTCCTAACTTACCGATTTTTTTTACAACCAAATTACTTCTAGTGCCGAGTGCCGAAGAAAAAGAATGCGCCGAGTGCCGCCAATCATCACTGAATGGAGGTACCCGGCGCTTATTATGAATACCGAAGAACTTGCACGCCGCATGATGCAGCGAAATCTCACTGATTACGACGCAGCAAAGGACGCTTTCGACGCACTCCGTCTATTGGAACCGGACAATTTTTCACTCGCGCACGATCTCAACAAACAGCTTCGGCAGATTGCCGCCGCTGAATTTAAATCGCAGCGCAGCTCCAAATTCTATGACCTCTATGACAAAACGCTGCTCTTTGACGCGCCGCACGATTTTGATGCGTTCCTTCGGTATGTCGAGGGTGCACAGTCCTCGGAGAAGAAATTCTATGCGCCGCGCAGAAAGTACTTGCTCCCCGTCGTAAAAGCATATCAAGAGGTGCTGAATGGCAATCTGAAGCTACTCACCCTCAGTTTGCCCAAGAGAGCCGGAAAAAGTCAGCTCGGTATAAACTTCGCAAACTTCATTTCCGGCAGGAACCCGAACCGCTCCACGCTCATGGAGGGAACGGGCGATGACCTTGTCAAATCCTTCTATCTCGGCTGCCTTGAATACTTGCAGACTCCAAACGACTATCGTTACTATGACATTTTCCCTGAGGCTGAGCTCGTGCAGACAAATGCCGACTCAAAATTCATCAATCTAAAGGATAAATCCCGCTTCCCGACGATCATGTGCCGCTCCATTGATGCACGTCAGGTCGGTCTGTCCGAGGCTACCAACGTACTCTATCTGGATGACTGCGTCGCAGGCCGAGACGAGGCCAAGAACCGCGTGCTCCTCGACCAGAAGTGGGAAGTTATATCCGGCGATATTATCGGTCGTGCGATTGAAGGAACGCCCATCATAGCCACTGGCACGCGCTATTCTCTGTATGACCCGATTGGGCGGCTTCAGGAAGAAGCACGAAAGCAGCATTGGCCATGGAAAGCAATTGAAATTCCTGCGCTTGACCCAGTGACGGATGAAAGCAACTATGAATACTACAACCCAAAGATCGGCAGAATGGTATTTACGACCGCCTTTTTCCGCGAACAGCGGGAAATGCTCTCTGCGGAGCAGTTTGAATCCGAGTTCCAGCAGCAGCCGTTTGAGGCGAAGGGCCTGCTTTTCCCGGAGGGTGATCTCAACCGGTATTTTCAGCTCCCCGCAGACAAAGACCCGGATGCAATTATCGCAGTCTGCGACACGGCAGAGGGCGGCGGTGACAGTGTCATGATGCCCATCGCCTATATCTACGGCGACGATGTTTTCATTGAGGATGTTGTGTTCGATAATTCCAAGCCGGAATTCACAAAGCCACAGTGCGCGAAGAAGCTGTTTCAGCACAAGGTATCTGTTGCAACGTTCGAGTCGAACAACGCCGGTACATATTACAGCCGCGATGTCGAGGAACTCTTAAAGGGACTCGGCGGAAAATGCTCCATCCGACAGAAACGGACGATTTCCAATAAGCAGACTCGTATAGAAATGGCCTCGGACGGCATTATGAAGCACTTCTGGTTTAAAGACCGTTCCCTCTACGCTCCGAGCAGCCAATACGCGCTCATGCTCAAGGAGCTGACCACCTACACCCGCACAGGCAAAGTTCCGCATGACGATTCCCCTGACGGACTGGCTATGCTTGAAAACGAGGTTCGGAACCTCTCTGGGAACAACGTGAGAATTTTCGCAAGACCGTATTAAAGCGGAAAAAGCAGGCAGTTTGTAGCTGCCTGCTTTTTATCAATCCTTATGACCAGTTAGCGAACTCGAAATACTGCCCCTTGCTACCAGCCGAGTATGAAATAAATTCTTGCTTAATCAGCCAACCAGAGTACACACAAAACCGACCATTCTCTTCTATGCAGTACGAGTCATATAGGAAAGAATCGTTGAAGCAATCAGAGAAATGCTTTGCCTGTTCATAACTATCAAACGGCAGCGATACTAATGATATGACCGTATCAAATTCAGCATGCCGATACATTTTGACATATTCCGGCGCATCGCTTTGAAGCGGAATGTGTTTGGTGTGCGCCATAATGCCTTGCTTTATTTTTGATTCTCGCTTTCTGGAAACTTCTTTGTAAATTTGAGCCTCTAATTTATCAAGACCAGTTGAACTACTATTCTTCTGCATTAGGATTATCCCCCCTGAATTTCCATTTGGTTTCATTTAACCGCGCTCAGTATATCAGGTATTTATCTCCGTTTCAATATTTTTACATGGCTATTTAAAAATAATTCTTTCTTTTTCCGTCTTGGTGTTTTGTGAACTGGCGTTTTGCACAAAATCGGAAGTAATATTTTGGCTAAAAAGCGTATTGCATTTTGCAGTGGCAAAATATATAATAATGCCATGGCAAAAGCGAGGTGAACACGTTGACAGCCAAGACCGGAAGGCCAGTTAAAGGAGCAAGCAGACGCGACAAAAGCCTACAACTCAGAATGAGTAGTGAAGAACTTGCGCTTTTGGACGAATGCGCAAAAAAGCTCAGTATTTCGAGAACTGATGTTGTTAACAAGGGCGTTTTGCTTGTAAAAGAAGAACTGGACAAAAAATGAAACAGCCTGTCCACCCTGAGAAAGTAACAGACTGTTTCGCCACCCAGAAGTCACCATCTGGATAAATCCATTCTATCACAGTTGGCGGCTTCTATCAAGTACTTTTGAAGGAGCTTTATTAAAATGACTGTTCGAGAAGTTTGCAATGGCATTTAGCGTTTTGCACAAAAACGCCAGTAATATTTTGGCTAAAAAACGGATTGTATTTTGTGACACCAAAACATATAATGTAATTACGGTGACACAAAAAGGAGGTGCACAGGATGTCATCGAGAGGTAGACCAACAGAAGACCCAAAGAGACACGAGACACGGATTCGCATGTCTGATGAAGATGTAAAACTCCTGCAAATCTGTTGTGAAAAAACAGGTCTTACAAAGGCAGAAGTGATTAGGCAAGGTATTCGCGAGGTGTACAAAAAGGTTAAATAAAAAAGGATATCCGCCGCGCCGTAGGAAGCAAAAACGGATATCCCATCCACCAACGCGCGAAGCCTTGGTAAATCTATTCTACCAGACCTCCGCGCGAAAATCAAGGAGGTTTTTAAAAAATGAAAGAGTATTTCGATTCCGCCGCAGTTTCCGAATCCTTTTCGGAAGTTTCTGGCAGAGAAGTTAACCCCGCTGAATTGGCTATCGTGAATCTCATGAAAGCCGTCGCCGACAAAGCCTACGAAAGAGGCTTTGCTGATGGTCAAAAGGCGGTGCAGGCATGAACGAATTACAGGTTTTTAACAATCCGGCATTCGGAACCGTCCGCACCATTGAAGAAGATGGAAAGGTGCTGTTTTGCGGAAGTGACGTTGCGGAAGCGCTTGGATATAACCGAACAAACGACGCAGTTAGAGCGCATTGCCGGTATACGGTGAAACGCCGTACACCCCATCCGCAGTCACCATCCAAGCAAATCGAGATGACCTTCATCCCTGAAAGCGATGTCTACCGTCTAGTGTTCGGCTCCAAGCTGCCCACTGCCGAGAAATTCACGGATTGGGTGACGATGGAGATTCTGCCGTCCGTCAGAAAGCACGGTGCATACATGACGCAGGAGACGCTTGAGGCTGCCATCCTCAGCCCCGATTACCTCTTGAAGGTTGTTACCGCCCTCAAGGACGAAACCGACAAGAGAAGGGCACTGGAAGCCCAGAACGCCGCCCTCAATGACGATCTCGAAAAGGCAAAGCCGAAAGCGCTGTTTGCAGACGCTGTCAGCGCAAGCCACACGACCATCCTGATCGGCGAGCTTGCAAAGCTGCTTCATCAGAACGGCGTGGACATCGGCCAGAACCGCCTCTTTAGCTGGATGCGCGACAATGGCTATCTCATTAAGCGCGTCGGCTGCGACTACAACATGCCGACGCAGTACTCCATGGAACGCGGCTGGTTCAAAATCAAGGAGCGCACTGTTCAGGAGCCGAACGGCAGTATTTCCGTGAAGAAAACGCCCCTCGTTACCGGAAAGGGGCAGCAGTATTTCATTAATCTGTTTCTGAACAACCAGAAGCCCGGCAAAAAGAAAAGCTGACCCACCCACATAAAGCAAGAAATAAGGACACTTCCAAATCGGAGGTGTCCTTATTCCTAGCAAGAAAACCTAAAAGGAGTGTACAAACCCTCAACAAGCTTTGTCCCACGGCTGTTGAGCACCTTCATTATAGCGCTTCAATCCATTTTTCGCAAGAAAAGATGCAAATTGCCGAATACTCGGAAATGCTTACTTTGTATGCAGCACTCTGTCGATCATATTCTTAACTGGTTCTTCCATATTCTCACACGTGAATTTGATATCCGGGTTATCTCTCCGAAACACGACGAATAATTCATGTGTGAACGCTTGCCCGATTGTCTTCACACCGCTAAAATCCAACACTACATCCTGAAATCTGGATATCATTGCGGCAAGCCGTCTTGCCTCAGAACGAGATATCGGTCCTGCGTTTTGGAAAATGTGCGCAATAGGCAGTTGCGTCCGGAAGAATCCATGCTCTACATCAGAGAACATATTCATCACCTCCGTAAGATCGCGTGAAGACTCGTTTTCCACGCGAATAATAACCGCCGTTCCCTTTTCAAATATCTTCATACGAGAATCAAACAAGCAGTCGGTAAACGCATCGTGCGAGAAAATCTTTCCGTCTGAGTAGATGAAAAAATGATTCGCCGCGCGTGACGCGAAGAAAATCCCCTCGCCTGTGTGGTTCTTGCTATCTGTCGTGAACTTCCCTGAAAACAACATTGCAACCGCATCATCGAGAGACAGTTCCTTGTTGTTCTCCGTCTCTGCTAAGTAGTCTCTTATCTTTTTGAAGATTCCAACACCATCGTCTGTGATCATCACAGTCGTTGCGAACGCATTCTGCAAGACAAAAACCTCGATCACATCCGCCTCTGCGTGCTCGATGGCATTATTCATCATTTCAGTAAAGGAGTATCTCCAAATTTCATAGACATTATTCGCCACCGGGATAACCCTTAATAGCGGAGCGATATCCGCGTTAAACACTTGATCTTCCGCAATCGAATCTGCCGTATTATAGCTGAAAGATGCAGATTTGCACACAAGCTCATATTTTGACGCTCTTTCCTTGGACTTCTCGATAATGCCATCGGAAAGCATCTTTGACAGGTAATTATTGACCGTCGTTCGGGATATCCCGTATGCGTCCATCGTTTTCTTAATGGTCTCCTGATCGTCGTCTTGAATATGGCGCATCATGTACCGCTTGATCTCTTCTCGCTTTTCTTTCGTCAATGACATTGCTGCTCGCTCCTTCCACGCAAAGAATACCACAGTCGTTTATAGAAGTCAAGATAAGCGAGAAATTTTAACACATATTTTAAGACGGCCTGAAACATATTTGCCAGCAATCGACAGAATTCTCTTTTATCTTTTCTATGCCACAAAAAAACAAAGCCGAGCATATCAAAAGCTCGGCTTTGTCTATTCCACTAGCAGTGCCCTTTTTATTTTTGCGCGATTTTTTTGAAGTGCGGATTTAAGCCCAGCGTCCGGTTTTGGTCTTATATTCCCTTACTACAGTCCAGTAGGTGTTCGGCTTTAGGCCGAGCTTCTGCATCGCGTATTTGTTCGTTCGCTCATTCCTCACCACCTCGGCATACACAGCTTCAAACGCCTCTTTATCGATCTTGATCGGCTTTCTACCCGTATACACGCCTCGCGCCCTTGCTAGCGCTATGCCCTCTGCCTGACGCTGCCGGATGTTACTGCGCTCCTTCTCCGCTACGTAGCTCAAAAGCTTCAGAACAATGTCAGAAATCAGTGTCCCGGTCAAATCCCGATTCTTCCGTGTATCCAGAATATCAATGTCCAGAACCACGATGTCCGCTTTCTTTGTCTTCGTGATATACTCCCACTGCTCCGCAATCTCGCGATAGTTTCTTCCGAGTCGGTCAATGCTTGACACATAGACTACGTCTCCATCGCGAAGCATCGCAATCATTGCTTTGTACTGCTCACGCTCAAAATCTTTGCCGCTTGCCTTGTCTATGAAAATGTGCCGCTCGTCAATACCAAGCTCCTTCATCTTCTCGACCTGCCTTGCCTCATTCTGGTCCTTGCTCGACACCCGAATGTAGCCGAACGATAGTGTGTTTGCCATTTTTGTATCCTCCTCTTGTTCTTGTGTTTATACTATATCATTGGCTTGGTACTTTGTCAATAGTTTTGTTTGAATATTTTTTGATTTTTTTCAAACTATTTCCGCGAAGGTGCGTATGACGCAGGAATGGCCGAGAGGGAGGCTTTTTATTTTTTGCGGTGGTTTTGGGGCTAACCTACTACATAATATGAAATATATATCCCCCTCCGGGGTGCTTCGCCGGTCCGCCTGGTATTCGTGCAACCGGCTAGGGTATACCCTAGCCGAACTGCACACACAACGCCGGCAGAGTGCGGCACAAGTTAAAAAAGTATAAAATAATTTGTTTGAAAGTGTTGACATTATTATTAAACTATGATATCATATAGCCATGCCAGCAAGGCGGGAGGAAGTGAGGATATGCAAGACGAAATGACAGCACCGGAGCTTAACCAGTACTTAGAAACTATCGCAAAACTGATTGAGGCCACCGCGCACAGCGTAGAAGACGCGGCGCGAATCGTCCGCGAAAGCAAAGTCAAGGCGTAAAAAATGGCCCTCAGGGGCTAGCCTGAGAGCCTAAAACCTAGGAGATCACGGGAGCGGGTCGCCCGCCTGACCTGCTCCCATTGTAGCAGAAAGGCGCGGAAAAATCAATAGCTATTTTAGGAGGTAACACCATGACCGAATACACCATCACCGAGAACACGCAATACAACAGCCGTGAAATCACTTTCGACGGCAAGCCGTCCGCCGCTGTGCGGGACGCGCTTAAGGCGCTGAAAATGCGCTGGCACAGCGTGAAAAAATGCTGGTACGGATACGCCAGCGAAGCCGCGATTGTTTCCGCAATCCTCAGCGCACAGCCTGAGGACGCACCCGCAGAAGAAACCGCAACGATCTATGCGGATGGCTATCTTGGCGGTGGTGCTGTCTATGGCTCCAAGTCTGGCAAGTATCTGCACGGTGCGAAGCTTTCCGCAGCCATCCGGGCGGACATCAAGCGCGCAGGCATCAAGGGCGTTTCTGTCTCCTGTAAGACGTACACCGGCGGCCAGAGTATCAAGGCCACGATCAAAGCCCCGGCGAACTACTTCAAGACCCGCGCCGAGTTCGTCGCCGGGTACAAGATTCCCGGTTCTGCCGCATGGATTCAGGCAGATGCAGAAACAACCATTTTCGCCCGTGATTATTGGGAGATGGACGCGAAACGGCAAGAAAATGTGCGTCTTTCCGCTGCAGACTACGAGTACACGCGCCGCATCAGCGCGGAAGAAATCCAGATCAACGAATATCACATCGAATCAAGCGCCGATTTCCTGAACGCCGAAGGAATCGCAGTTTTGAAGCGTGTGCAAGCTATCATTTGCGCATATCGCTATGACGCTTCTAACAGCATGGTTGACTACTTCGACACGAATTTTTACTATGATCTTCGCATCAAGCCGGACGGCGTCGCAGACGCAGAAAAGGAGGTTGCATAACATGAATACAAGAGTTTACGCGAACATCATGCACCAGCACCATACACTTATCGGAGGCACGCCCGGCGCGGGTAAGTCTGTTGTAATGAACGGGCTTGTATACATTGCTATGCTCAACTCTCCGCGTGACGTGCAGCTGATTTTGATTGACCCGAAGCGCGTAGAACTGAGCATCTACAGGAAGTTGCCGCATTGCATCGGCTACGCCGAAACGCCGGAACAGGCAGTAAAGGCGCTGCGGTTCGCTGATAAGATCATCGATAAGCGATACAAGAAGCTGAAGCGGCACGGCCTCCAACAGTGGCCCGGCGGTCATGTGTTTGTCCTCGTTGATGAACTGGCCGATCTCGTACTTGATAGCACATACAAGCGGGAAATTCTCGATCTTTTGCAGAGCATCAGCGGTCTAGGCCGTGCGGCCAATGTACACTTGATTGCAGCCACGCAAGCGCCAAACCGGCAAGTTATCCCGGCGCGGCTGGCCGTCAATTTCACAGCACAGCTTGCGCTCCGGTGCCGCTCTGCGATTGAATCGCGCCAAATCGTGAAGATCGCAGGAGCCGAGGACCTCCCGCGGCACGGGCGCGGAATCTATTTTACTCCGGATGTTTCGTGCCCCGGCTATATTGATGTCCCGATGATACCACGCGAAAAGCTCGTTTCAATGGTTGCCAGCTGGCGAAAGCGGATCATGCCGCAGCCGCTCTCCGAAGATTGAACACCACATACAGCACGCCCCGACGCGCTCCGGCTCCTCTTGTGAGCTGGGGCGCGTTTCTTTGCGCTCTGGCGGGTGTTGTTGTGGCGTGCGTGTCCGTGTATGCCTCCGGCCTCGCTCCCGGCTCTACGGCGCTCCTGTGGCCTCTGGCGGCGGTTCCTGGTGCTGTGTTCCTGTCTGTATTTGCCGCTGTCGTCTTCTTTATGCCGCTGTCGCGCTTTATTTGCGCTTGTGCGCCGTTTTTATTTCCACCCATCAAACTACACTACGCGCGTTTGTTCGCCGCTCTCGCGTTGATTCTCGGCGCGTGGTAGCTATTTGCATAGTGTGGTTTTGCTGCAAGATGCGGTTTCGCCTCGTTTATTCTCCCCACAAAGCAAGATGAGCCTACCGGGAGACGGCCTTTCTGCCGTTCCTGATAGGCTCTTTCTGCGCTTTCTGCGATTTTTTGAGGGTCTTTCTGCGCCCAGGGCTATTCCTCAGATTCGATGATATCGTTCAGCTTGTCCTCAAGAGCTTTCTGCGTCTGGGCATCGCCGAGGGGTTGCTGCGGGGTTAGGATGTATTCTTGCTTATCCACCATCCCGTAGTAGTTCTTTGCTCGGAAGCAGTAAGCGAGGAAGTTCATCTTTCCTGCTATGACTAGTTTCGCGTCAAACGTCTTAAGCAC
>ERZ1034984.1251-NODE-1251-length-24858-cov-13.810466_pt1 | contig 24858 bp, 39 predicted proteins | sample MGYA00520589_ERZ1034984 | MGnify/ENA primary metagenome ERZ1034984 (study PRJEB33766, sample SAMN09781790) | gut metagenome | biome: gut microbiome | host: Homo sapiens | place: Madagascar | study: EMG produced TPA metagenomics assembly of the PRJNA485056 data... | reverse complement strand
AATAAAACAATATTAAATCTAATAGAAAAGCTGCAAAAAGAAAATGAAGAATATTTAAAACAATTAGATTTAGACTATGTAGATAAGAATTATATCTCAAAGCAAAAAATAAAAGATGAAAAAGAAAAACTTGATAAAAAATACAATGAATTAGTAGATAAGGTATACAAGGACCCATTAAAAGCATTAACGGACTTTCAAAGAGTAGTTGGTGGTCAAGCCATTTTGAATGCTCTATTAAAAGAAGGTGAGACTTAATTATGCCAGAAATGTTATTAAAGTTAAAAAGAATGTTAAATGCGATTCCAGACGAAGAATTGAAAGATATGGAATTATGGATAAATGCAGAAGTGGAAATTAAAGCTATTGTAGTTGAGGAGAATGCTATATCATTGATTACAGAAGGTAAGGATTTAAGAATAAATAATATGATATGGTAACAAAGAAAATTGGAGGAAAACATATGAAAATACCTAAAACAGTAATAAAGAATAAACAAGAATATGAATTTGTAAAAAGAAACAATGCAACAACGTTTCTATATCAAAATAAGAAGTACGGATACAAGGAAACATTCAGTCTGTATCAACTAGGAGTGCTAAAACAGCAGATTGAACCACCAAAACTAACAGTGCATCCAGAGAATGTAAAGATATAAATTGTAGGAGGTACAAATGAATAGAGAAGATTTAAAAAATTATAGACATACACAAGAGTGGATAAAAGGTAGAATAGAGTATATTGAGCAATATAAATCAAGTATAAATAAATTGATTAGTGTTTTATCAGATATGCCAAAGGGAAGCAGAGAGATACAAGATAGCGAAGCGGAAAAAATCGCAGAACTGATAGATAGTATAGATGAACTACTTGAAAAAGTAAAAGAGGAAAATAGAAAGCAAATGCAAATTTTAGAGCAATTAGATAAGGTAAAACAACCATACAAAAATATACTGGATAAGTTTTATATACAAGGAAAAAGCCTGGTAGTTATTGCTGCAGAAATGGGATACAATTATGAGCATATAAAGAGGATGAATGGAATTGCTTTAAATATTTTTGATAATATAAAATAATGCTACCAAATGCTACTGAATGCTACCACCAAAAGTGCTATAATAATATTGTAAAAAAATGCTAAAGACTATATAAACAGAAAAGAGCTAACAAAAAGTTGGCTCTTTCGACGTATTTCGACAACATTTGCAAATAGATCATATATAATATCTTTGAGAAGGAGGTGTTATATATGACGTACGACATTACAACAGTTGAAAATGCAAAAAAGACTTTAAAAAATATAAGAAAAAGATGGCCCAATACTAAATTAGAGGAAATTGACTATTCAGATTTTGACTTCGTTTTAGAACACATAACTAGCAATATGGACGAATGTAAAGATATAAAATTATATGGATTAAAGACGCTAAAAGAATTGATAGAAGAAAATAATAGCATTATAGATTTTTGCATTAAAGGAAGCACTAAGAGTCAAGAAGAGATAAAGAAATGTATTGAATACTGCAAGAAACGTGATAATAAAATAAGTACTTTTTTTTCATATGAAGATGGAAAATATCAATATAAAGATAATTTGACTAAGGGGCCAGAAATATTCAATCAAAGTAAATTACCGTTAAGCTGTGCTGCAAGACAGGAGTGGGAGATAAAATCAAAGGCTTTTAAAATAACTATTATTGCGAAATATAATGAAATAAATTTCTTAACTGGCGGCGAAGAGAATGTGAGTGAAAAATTAGCTGAAAATTTAATAAATAAAACTCGAAACGAAAAAATAAAATATTGTATAGCAGAATTAAAAAATAAAATAGAACCTAACAGATTGATTATAGAAGAAATAAAAAAATAATTAAAGAGCTTATCAAACGATAGGCTCTATTATTTATGAAAAAGGGGAGAAAATAGATATGAAATTAATGATAAGTCAACCAATGAGAGGTAAAACCAATGAACAGATAAGAGCAGAAAGAGCTGAACTAATATTGAAGTTGGAGACAGAAGGACATGAAGTGGTAGATACAGTATTTGAAAATGCACCAGCAGATGAAGATGTAGCAATATATATGCTATCTCAATCAATTAGATACATAGGAAAAGTAGATGGTGTAGTATTTATGCCTGGATGGGCAAATGCAAGAGGATGCAGAATAGAACATCAGGTTGCAGAAGAATACGGGAAATTTATAAGAACAATTTAGTTATTAACTGATACTAGATAAGTTGATATATATGTTGCTACTAGGCACACTCCTTTCATAAGATTCGTATATAAAAGGCAATTCTAGTTAAGCCTTAACCTTTTTGCATGTTAGAGGTATATAAATAGAAATGTGCATTGGGAAAAGAAGGATCTTTTGAAAAGCTTTGTATTACTATGTTAATACGAGGCTTTAGTTTTCTATAAAATAGTACAAAGTGATGTGCAGTTACATCATTTTATAGTGCTTTATAAATTAACGAAAGAGGTGTTGTTATGACTAACGAAGAAAGATATGAAAAATATGTAAAAGAAAATTGTAAGAACTGTAAAAATAAAGATAAAGATCTATGCGAGATAAGAATATCCGCCTTAAATGACGTAGTCATAACAAAGTGTGCGTACTATGAAAGAGAAGATTAATTACGAAAATTGTATGAAATATAAATGTGAGAGATGCAGGCACTATAACTATTGCTTTAAACATAAAGAAATAAAGGAGAACAAAGATGTATTTAAAGGTAAAATCAAAGAAGTTAAAAAATCTTAGTATAAAAATATCAAAAGCGAAAAACAACTTGGTCGTAACTATACTAAATAAAAAAGGATACGAATGTGATAATTCACAAATAAGTCAAATAAAAGCAAATAGAAAATTAAATTCAGAGCAGAAAAAAGTAATATTAGAAAATCAAAACGAGAAAGTATCAAAAATTGGAAGTTACTATGTATGGGAAGCAGATGTTATAGTAAAGATAGTAGACAAAGTAACAGGGAAAGAGGCATAAGACCATGTGGAACATATTTTTAGGAATAATATTAAGTTGTATAGTAGTAATAGCAATAGCATTTACTCTTTTTATTTTTGTTACAATAATAGATGTAATGATAAAACAACTTAAAAGAAAATAAAGGAAAGAGAGGTGATCTTATATGACAGATGCACAAAAGAGATTCTGTGATGAATATTTAATCGACCTTAATGCAACAAGAGCATATAAGGTTGCTTATCCAAGATGTAAAAAAGATGAAACAGCTAATGCAGCATCAAGCAGAATGTTAAGAAATGTTAAGGTTCAAGAATACATATCTGAAAAGCAAAAAGAAATAGAAAAAAGAACAGAAGTTACACAAGATATGGTAATAAAAGAATTAGCCAAAATAGCGTTTTTAGATATAAGAAAATTATATACAGAAAATGGACAATTAAAAAACGTTGCAGATATAGATAGCGATACAGCAGGAGCAATATCATCACTAGAAACTTTAGAAGAATATGAAGGGTATGGAGATGACAGGGAAAAAATAGGAGATACACAAAAAGTAAGACTTTTAGATAAAACAAAAGCTCTTGAACTATTAGGAAGGCATTTAGGAATATTTAATGATAAAATGGATGTAAATGTTCAAGAAAAAGAAGAAAAGAAAAATGCTATATCAGATATATTAAATCAAATGCAAAGTGCAGATGATGTGTAATGTTAAAGTTAAGTCAAAAATATAAAGAGTTCTTACAAACAAAATGTAAAAGGGAGTTTTTAGAAGGAACAACTGCAGCAGGAAAAACAACAGTAGGAATATTCAAATTTATGTGCATGGTTGCTGATTCTGATAAAAAGTATCATATTATTGCAGGTGATGATGTAGGAACAGTAGAAAAGAATGTTATAAACTCTGAAAATGGTTTACTAGAACAATTCGAAGATATAGCAGAGTACTGGCCAAAAGGAAAAGACAAAATAAGATTACCACATATAAGATATGACACAAATAAAGGTGAAAAGATAATATATGTATGTGGTTATGGTGATAAAAAAAGATGGAAAAAGGTTCTAGGTGGGCAAGTTGGGTGTGTATATCTAGATGAAGTAAACTTAGCAGATATGGAGTTTATGAGAGAAGTTACACATAGATGTAAATACATGATGACAACATCAAACCCAGATGATCCATCATTAGACATTTATAAAGAATTTATAAATAAAAGCAGACCGATACCAAAGTATGAACAAGATTATCCAACAGAATTATTAAAAGAATTAAAAGAACCTCATGTACAAGGTTGGGTACATTGGTATTTTACTTTTTATGATAATGCAGCTTTGACCAAGGAAGATATACAAGAAAAAATAGACGCAACACCAATAGGAACAAAAATGTATAAAAATAAAATACAAGGATTAAGAGGAAAGGCAACAGGACTATGTTTCAATTTACAACCTAAAAACATAATAACAGTAGAAGAAGCAAAGAAAATGAAATTCAAATTATTTTCTATTGGCTGTGATACATCATACTCAAAAGAGAGCCATGATAAGGTAACATTAGAAGGTGTGGGAATAACAACAGATAATAAATGTGTATTATTAAAAGAAAGAACATTTAATAATAGAGATAGAACAATACCATTTGCACCATCAGATGTTGTTCAATGGATTGTTGAATTTATGGAAGAGTTTAAAAATGAGTGGGGATTTGCAAGAACATGTTTTATAGATAATGCAGACCAAGGAACAATAATGGAAGCAAACAAAGCTAAAAGGCAAAATGCATTAGTATATAACTTTGAAGATGCATGGAAAAAGACAAAGATAATCACTAGAGTTCAACTACAAGAAAGTTGGTTGAATACTGGTGATTTTTTAATTGTTGAAACTTGCAAGGATTATATAGATGAGTGTAACAAATATTCATTTGATGAAGATAACCAACCAGAAGATGGTAACGACCACAGTATAAATGGCTGTCAATATGCTTGGTTACCACATAAAAAGAAAATTGGAAATTGGGAAGTAATAAAGAAATTGATTAAAGATGAAAGTGAGGAATAAGTGATGAACAATAGAGCCAAATACATTGCAGTAGACGAAGAAAAAAATAATAGAATACAACATATAAGAGAATGTTTTTCTATTATTTATGATGAAATTGATTTGAAGTGCAAATCAAGTAGAGAGACATCTTTAGCGTTAACTAAACTAGAAGAAGCACAATTTTGGGCAATAAAAGGTGTAACTAGGGAGGTATAACATGGGAACAGTCAATGATAAAATAAAAAATGTAATACGAAATTGGTTAGAAATACAACCAAGTGTAGGAGATACAATAACAATTCAAGAGACGAATACATTTGAAGGAAACTGTTTTAGAAATCTATTATGGTATAGAGGAGATGCATCAGAATTACATCAATACTATACACAAACAGATGACTTAATGGGAAATGCAAAATTCTGGGCAGCCCAGAGTACAACTGGTATAAATATTAGGAAAATACATACTGGGTTACCTGCTATGATAGTTGACATGTTAGCCGATATAACAGTTGATAGTTTCAATAAAATAGAAGTTAAAGGAAACAACGAAGCACAAACAAATTGGGAGGAGATAGCAAAAGAAAATGACTTTAAAGAAACATTAAAACAAGCAATAATTGATGTATTTGTGCAATGTGATGGTGCATTTAAGATAAGTTATGATACAGACATAAGTAAATATCCAATAATAGAGTTTTATTCTGGACAGGATGTTGATTACGAATATACAAGAGGAAGGATAACAGGAATAAACTTTAAAAATAAATACAATAAAAAAGATGCTTGCTATACTTTGCTTGAAAAATACTCAAAAAATGGAATAAAATATGAACTATACAAAAATGACAAATTAATGGATAATTACAGAGCCATTCCAGAAACAGCAGATTTAAAAGAACCAAGAGACACAAATTTTATGTTGGCTGTACCTATGATGTTTAATAAATCAAAGAAATATAAAGGCAGAGGACAAAGTATATTAGAGAAAAAATTGGATGCGTTCGATAGTTTTGACGAAGTGTGGAGTAAATGGATAGATGCATTAAGAGATAATAGAACAATAACATATATTCCAGAAGATTTAATTCCGACAGACGACAATGGCAATTTATTAAAGCCCAATACATTTGATAACAGATATGCAAAAACAGGCAGTTCATCAACAGAAACAGAAAGCAGCAAGATAACAAGAGAAAAAGGAGATTTTGATTACGAAGGTATGTTGCAGTCATATATAACTGCATTAGATTTATGTTTACAAGGATTAATAAGCCCATCAACATTAGGAATAGACGTAAAGAAACTTGATAATGCAGATGCACAGAGAGAAAAAGAAAAGGCAACACAATATACAAGAGGTAAAGTAATTGACGTATTAGAAAAGGTTATTCCTAAGTTGGTTACCATATGTTTAAAAACATATGATTTAGCACAAGAAAAAATAGCAGGAGAGTATACAGCCATAGTTGATTTCAAAGAATATGCTAATCCAAGTTTTGAAGCAACAGTAGAAACGGTATCAAAGGCTAGGCCAGGTCAAAATGTAATGAGCATTGAAAAAACAGTTGATACAATGTACGGTGATAGTTTAACAAAAGAAGAAAAAGAAGAAGAAGTAAAAAGACTAAAAGAAGAAGCAGGAATAATTAAAAAAGAAGAACCTAATATAATGGAACCATTAGAGTAGGTGATTAAATGCAAAATGAATATGATATAAAAAAAGTAATGGAAGAAATAGAGTTACAATTAATTGCGTCTATGCGAAGAACATTATGGAGTCATAAAGAAGACGAAAAAGCAAAAGGATTTGATTGGCCACAATGGCAAGCATTAAAATTAAAGCAGTTAGAGCAGTACAGAAAACAAAATAAAGAAATTTTCAAAGGATTTAATAAACAGATAAACATATGGACTAAAATTCGAATGAGAAAGCAATTTAGAGAAGGTGCTAGTAGAACAAATAAGAAAGCTATAAAAGCAGGAATAATAAAGAAAGAAGATTCACAATTGGGTGGGTCTTTTTTTGGATTAAATCACAGAAAATTAGATGCACTAATAAAAAGTACTAAATATGATATGAAAGATGTTAAATATGCAACATTGAGAATGGCTGATGATCAGTACAGACAGATTATATATAAAGCACAAGTATTTGCTAATACAGGAGCAGAAACAGTAAAACAAGCTATTGATATGGCAAGTAAAGATTTTTTTGCAAGAGGATTTAATTGTATTGAATACAAAAATGGTACAAGACATAATATAGCAGATTATTGTGATATGGCTATTAGAACAGCTAACAAAAGAGCTAATCTAATGGGTGAAGGCGAAATGCGAAAGAAATTAGGCAATCCATTAGTATATATATCAAAACATGGTGGTGCATGTGACGCATGTACACCGTGGGAAGGAAGAGTATATATAGACGATGTATGGTCTGGAGGAAAAGAAGATGATGGAGAATATCCGTTATTAAGCACTGCAATAGCAGGAGGGTTATTTCATCCTAGGTGCCAACATGGTGCCAGCACATATTATGAGGGCATAAATAATGAGCCAGAAGAAGTCAAAAAAGCAAAACACAATCATGATAAAGAAGATACTTATACTCAATATTTACAACAAAGACAGAAACAATATGAAAGATTGGCAGTAGGAAGTTTATTACCTGAAAATGTATTAAATTACCAAAGTAAAGCTAATGAATTGCAAAACCAAATAGAAAGTAGTAAAATAGGATTGTCAAACGACGAACAATACGCAATAAATCAATATATTAGTTCAGAAAGTTATAAGATAAACGAAATATTAAGGAATAATCTCAAATTTGATAATACTCAAGAGAACATAATTAAACACTTGGATGAAGCACTGAAAAAATGTAATGACTACAATGGAACAATAGTAAGAGTCTTAGACATAAGAAGTAGTAAAAAATTAAAAGAATTTATAGATATGAATAAATTAAATAAACCAATAATGTTCAATGAATATTTATCATTTTCAAGTAAATCTGATTACAATGAAAATGCCAATGTAATAATATATACTGTGTCGGGCAAAGCAAAAGACTTAAGAAACTTTAATCCAGATGAAGCTGAAATATTATATCCAAGAAATAGTAAGTTTATTGTTGAAAACGTAAAGAAAATAGATGACAAATATTATTTATTATGGAGGGAAATTTAATGAAAGATCCTAGATGGATAAATGAAATACCTAAACCAATTCAAATAAATGAGAAAGTTGAAATAACAGATGAAATGAAAAAAGAGGCAGAAGAGTTTTCAAAGGCAGTTGAGAACGGAAAAATTGATAAATGGTTTAACAAAAAATAAAATTTTGTACTATTCGACAAATTTTGACAAATTGTGCTGAAAAAAAGTGATATACTTCTTTTATAATATAAATAAAAGGAGGAAAAAATATGGCAAAATATGAAAAAGAATCCACAAAAGCATTATACAAAAGAGGATGGCTTTGGATAATTATTGTAGGCCTAGGAATAATTATAGGTGTGACTCAAAATAGTAAAACCGTGACTACTTCAACTAACAGTTATCAGAAAGATAACTCAGTAGAAGTTACAATAGTAGATTTTAGTACAATGTCAAAAGAAGAAGCAAAAACATGGATGGATACAAATAAGATCAATTGTAAAATAATCGAAGAGTATTCAAACGATATCACAAAAGGAAAATTTGTAAGTCAAAGTATTTTAGCGAATACAGTGGCTCATCAAGGGGACAAAATTACCATAGTATATTCATTGGGAAAAGAACCTACTACAGAGGAAAAGAATGCATTAAAAAAAGCAGAAACTTATTCTAATTCTTTACATATGTCGAAACAAGGTATTTATAACCAACTAACATCATCAATAGAAGGCTTTACAAAAGAAGCAGCACAATATGCAATTGATAATATAGAAGCAGATTGGAATAAAAATGCTTTAGAAAAAGCAAAAACATATCAAACAAGCATGAATATGTCAAGCAAAGCAATATATAATCAGCTAGTATCGTCAGTAGAAGGATTTACGAAGAGTGAAGCTCAATATGCAATTGATAATTTAGATAAATAAAATATAAACACTTACAGAAATGTAGGTGTTTTTTTATATACAAGTTTAGTGCAATGGTAGCACAACAGTCTCCAAAACTGTTGATAGTGGTTCAAATCCATTAACTTGTGCCATTTTTAGAATTAGAGTCTTAAAAGGCTCTTTTTTTATTACAAAAAATATGGTCGACGGACCTTAAACGGGGGAGGTTCCAATATGGAAGACGAAAAAAAACAAAATGTAGATACTCAAACTACAACAGATAATGCTCAAAAGGAGCAAAAAACTGAAAACAAAAATGAGGGTGAGAAAGCTAAAAAACAAGTAGCTCAAAAAGGCGAAGATGGTTCAATAGTTTTCAAGAATCAAGATGAGTTAGATGGATTTATAAGAAGAATGTACGCTAAAGGTGCTGAAAAAGCAGAACAGGGCGAAACTTCTAAACAAGTTCAAGAAACTCAGAACAAGCAAGAAGACAAAGGACAAGAAGAAAAAGAGACTGTTCAAACAGACTATACTGACAAAATAGCACTTGCTATGGCCAAAGCAGGAGTTGATGTTAAGAAAGTTGAAAGAGCAGCGAGATTAGTTGATATGTCAAAAGTTCTAGAAAACGGTGTATTAGATGCAAAAAAACTAGAAGATGAAATCAACGCAGTAATTTCTGAATTTCCTGAGTTAAAAATAGCAAAGGAAGAAGAGAAAGAAGAAAAAGGATTTAAATTTGGAGCAACACAAAGTAACTCTGATGAAAATCAAAAAAACAAAAAGCCTGTAGCCACAAAAAGATGGAACAGGTTTAATTCATTTTAGGAGGTAATTAATTATGGCAAATTCACTGAATTATGCAGAGGTTTGGCTTCCAGACCTATTAGAAATAATGGAGCAAGAAAGTTTGACATCACCATTTATAGCATCAAATGTTAAATGGGTAGGTGCTAAAACATTTCATTTTACACAAATGAAGACAAGTGGGTATAAATCACACAATAGAAATGGTGGATGGAATAAAGGTAGTTATGAACAAAATGATGTACCTTATACAGTCACACATGATAGAGATATTGAATTTTTAGTAGATGTAGCAGATGTTGATGAAACAAATCAAACAGCATCAATAAAAAATATATCAAAAACATTCCATAAAACTCAACAAGTTCCAGAAATGGATGCATACTTCTTCTCAAAAGTAGCTAGCGAAGCACAAAAATTAACAGGATATCACAGCTCTACAGCTGAATCTGAATGGACAAAAGCAAATGTGTTTGGAAAGTTAAAAGGTATGCTTAGTGCTGGAAAGTTAAGAAGATATGTGAAAAATGGTTCATTAATCTGCTATGTTAGAAGTTTCATAATGGATTTATTAGAACAATCTACAGACTTTACAAGAAAAATAGAAATGACACAAATAGCAGAAGGTGGAATTGGTATAGAAACTAGAATTACAGACATCGATGGTGTAACTATTATGGAAGTTATAGACGATGAAAGATTTTATGACAAATTTGATTTTACGGATGGATTTGAACCAGTTGAAAAAGTAACTGCTGATTCAGGCAAAGGGATAGAGGCTGTAACAGGTTCTCATAAAATAAATGTATTAATTGCATCTCTTGAAACTGTAAAAACAGTTCCTAAAATATCTAACATATATTATTTTGCACCTGGTTCACATACAGAAGGCGATGGATATTTATATCAAGACCATTCATTATCTGATACATTTGTTTTCCCAAATGGAAAAGATAACAAAGTTGATAGCATATACGTTGATGTTGATACAACTGAATATGCAGGAGAATAGGAGGTTGTCATGTCGAAAATAAGAGTAATAAAAGATAATGTATTATTATCTATTGATGAAGAAGAACTTACACAATATGAAGCTAGAGGATATTCAAAATTGGGAGCTACTAAAAAAGTAGCTTCTAAAGATTTAGAAAAAGAATTAAAGAAAATTGCAAAAGTTAATGAGGAACTAACAGCAAAAGTAACAAAAGTTGAAGAAGAAAAGACAGAGTTAGCAAAAGTTAATGAGGAACTAACAGCAAAAATTGCAGAATTAGAAAAGAAAGTAAAATAAGAGAGGTGTTGCACATGATAGATGTTTATGCAACAAAGGAGGATTATTCTAAATATGGTTCTAAAGTATTGGAAGATGAAGAAATAGAAAAATATTTAGAGTTAGCCTCAATAGATATCAACAGAGCGACATTAACAAGAATTGAAAGAAGAGGATTTTATAATTTAACAACACAACAAAGAGATTTAATAATCAAGGCAACTTGTTTACAAGCAGAATATATAAAAGAAGAAGGCATATATGATGATAATAGTATATCTAGTTATTCTATAGGTGGGGACTTAACAGTAAATGAAAAGGAATCACAAGATATGGCAGATAAACTAAATATATCAAAATTGGCCTTTTTCTATTTAAAAAGAACAGGATTAACAAATAGGATTATATGATAAAAAGGTTAAATCCAAAACACTTAAAAAGATTATTAAATAATAAATGTGATGTAGTTATATATCAAGAAGGCTTATCAGAAGATGGTGAGCCTTTAACTTCTTTAAATTTGGAAAATCAAGAATGTAGATTTGTTGAAACAACTAAAGTTATAATTAGTCCAGATGGAAGAAAAATCGAACTTGTAGGAAAAGTAATATTACTTGGAGACATAGCACCAAAAATCAAGAAAATAAGCGGTGGACAAGTAGTAGTAAACAATACCGAATATGAAATATATCAAGCAAGTAGACCCAGGAATCCGGATGGAACCGTTCATCATACAACATTGGAGTTGGTTTAATATGAAAATAACGTATAATACTAAAAATATAAATGAATTATTAGAAAATGCAAGATTAACATTAGTAGATACTGCAGAAGCGGTAAAAACAGATTTGATTCAAAGTCAAACAATGCCATTTGATACTGGTACGATGCAAAATGATAGCACTTTTGTAGACGATAAAAAAATTATCAAAGGCGTTGCAAGAATAGTTGTAGATACAGTGTATGCAAGAAAGGTTTATTTTGATCCAGAAATACATATAAAACAAGGGAAAAATCCTAATGCTAAACAGTATTATTTTGATGATTATATTACTGGAGAAAAGAAAAGTTTACCTATAAAATATTTTAAACAAGCCTTAAAAAGGAGAAATGGACAATGATAACAAGAATAAATACGTCCTCAATAAGGGATTATCTAAAAAAAATAATACCAGAGTGCACGAAATGGTCAATAGGACAAATGGATGAAAATCAAGATAAAGCAATTGCTTTATACGCTAATCGTAGGCAATTAGAAGACAATTCTAAATATAAAAAATTGAAAAGTTATAGAATATTACCAATTACACTATTATTAAGATGGACGAAAAATTATGATACGGCCGAAACAATGGCCAATAAGATTTATGAACTATTAGATTGTAGTTCTTTTTTTATTTATGATTATAATTGCTCAATTGAGTGTTTATATAATGGCCCTATTGACTTGGGTACGGATGAAAACAATGTTTACAAGTTTTCAATAGAATTAAATTTATTATATAGAAAGGGTGAAAAATAATGGCAACTAAAACAGGAGTATATCCAGTATATGAAAACCAATTTCAAGTTGGCGCTACTAAAGAAGCATTAACTGATATTGCAGATATGGAAAGTTTTTCAGTGAAATTAGACAATGGAGTAGAAGAGTGGAATCCGTTAGACCAAAAAGGATGGGTTAGAAGATTAATGACTTCTAAATCTGTTACTATCTCTATCTCAGGAAAAAGAAATTTCGGAGATACAGGAAACGATTATGTAGCCGGATTAGCATTAAAAAATGGAAGAGACGTTGAAGGATGTCTACAATGGACATTCCCAAATGGAGCAAAATTAGTATTTGAAAATGCAGTGTATAATATAACAAATTGGGGAGCAGGGAAATCAACAGAAGTTATTCCACTAGAATTTGATGTAATGTCAAATGGAAAACCAACATACACAGAAGCATCACCACAAAGTGTTGAAACTACACAAGCGGTAAAAAAATAAGATATTAAAAAGTAAGAGGTCCTTAAAGGCCTCTTATAAATATATTTAGGAGGAATTTGAAATGGCAAATATAGATATTAGTTCAAAATTAAGCCACGAACCACAAACAATAACAATAGCAGAAGGTAAAACATATGAAGTAGACTGCGGAGCAGAAACAATGTTGAAAGCACAAGATTTATTTAAAAAAGACGATAGTTTAGATGGATTATTTAAAGCAATAGAATTATTACTAGGAAAAGAAGCATTAGAAGAAATAAAAGGAATGAAAGTAAAAGTTGCAGACTTAAAAGTTATTATTATAGCAATAATGGCACAAGTTAATGAAATTTCGTATGAGGAAATGGAAAAACGATTTCAAAACAAATAATGAAACAGAATTATGGTACGACATGGAAGAAGACTGGCCTTTGATTGAGGCAAGTTTAGCAAAACAATATGGAATAAGAATAAGAAAAGAAATAGACACAATGAGTTATGCAGAATTGTGTAATCTTATATCTGGGTTGATGCCAGATACACCACTGCGGAAACATTGTTCAAATTCGCAGTGAAGATGATGAAGAAATGTTAAAAAACTTCACACAAGAGCAAAAAAATATAAGATGGAAATATAGAAATAAATTAGCAAAGAAAATGAGCAAAGAAGATTATGAAAAAGTTATTACAGAATTTCAAAAAGCATTTAAAGAAATGGCTGGTGATAACAAATGACAGAAGTAAGATGCCCTAATTGTAATCAACTTTTATTAAAGGTTGAAAAATGTAAGGGTGAAATAAAATGTATAAGATGTAAGAAAACAATTAAAATTGATATAGATGAAAAAGACAGAGTGAGCAACACGGCCATTAGCGGTGAGTAGTTAGCCAATACCTGCTTTTATCCTAAGAAGAAGGGAGGAGTAGGTATGAGTACAAATGTAGGTGCTGTTGATTTTGAAATGTTATTAAATTCTAATCCATTTAACAAAGGACTAAAGAATGCAACAAATACAATAAAAAGTTCAGGAATAGAGAACTCATTAAAGAAAATTGGTAAATTAGCGTTAGCAGCATTCTCTGTTAAAGCAATAGTAAATTTTGGTAAAGAATGTATTGATTTAGGCTCTGATTTAACAGAAGTACAAAATGTTGTTGATGTTACTTTTGGAAGTTTAAATACAGAAGTAAATAAGTTTGCCGAAAATGCAATTACTCGATTTGGTTTGGGACAAACAGTAACAAAGAAATATGTTGGTACGTTTGGTGCGATGGCAAAAGCGTTTAATTTTTCGAATAAAGAAGCATTAGCAATGTCAGAAACATTAACAGGACTTACTGGAGATGTTGCTTCATTCTATAATTTATCAAGTGATGAAGCATATACAAAATTAAAATCAGTATTTACTGGTGAAACAGAGACTCTAAAGGATTTAGGTGTTGTAATGACACAGAATGCATTAGATCAATATGCATTGGCAAATGGTTATGGAAAAACAACGTCTAAAATGTCTGAACAGGAAAAAGTGGCTTTAAGATATAAATTTGTATTAGATAAATTAAATATAGCAAATGGAGATTTTGCAAGGACAAGTGATAGTTGGGCAAACCAAACAAGGGTATTAGGCTTAAGATTTAATGAACTAAAGGCAACTTTAGGACAAGGATTTATTAACATATTTACACCGATAGTAAAAGGAATAAATATGGTACTATCTAAACTTCAAGTGTTGGCAAATGCTTTTAAATCATTTACAGAAATGATATTCGGAAATGCTGGCGGAGATGATAGTACAAGTACTGTTTCAAATTTAGCATCAGATGCATCAAAAGCGAGTGATGCTGTGAGTGGAATTGGAGATAGTGCCAAAAAATCTGCTAAAGATCTAAAAAGTTTGGCTTCATTTGATACTGCACAAATATTAAAGAAAGATGATAGTTCTTCAAGTGGAAGTGGTGCAGGAGGAAAAATAGATACAAGTGGACTAAATTTAACAGATAATCTAAAAAAACAAGCAAGTGATATAGGAAAAATATTTGGCGATATTAATTTTGAACCGCTTATTAATTCTTTTAACAAAGTAAAAGAAGCAGCACAACCACTGATAACCACAATAAAAGATGGTTTAAAATGGTTATATGATAATGTTTTAGTTCCATTAGCCCAATGGACTATACAAGATTTACTTCCTGCATTTTTAAATTTAATTGCAGGAGCTTTAAAGGTTCTAAATCCTTTAATTGAAGCATTTAAACCAGTTTTTCAATGGTTCTGGGACAGTTTTTTAAAGCCTATTGCAGAGTGGACTGGAGGAGCTATAGTAAACACGCTTAATTTATTAGCAGATACTTTATCAAGAATTGGAAATTGGATGAGTGAAAATCAGAGTGTAGTTACTGAAATGGAAAAAGCTGTATTAGGCTTTTTTGGAGCGTGGAAAGTTATAGAGTTAGTGTCTTTTATACAACAAGCTGGAGGAGTAATTGCTGCATTAGGATTATTAAAAAATGCTATTCTTGGAAATGTAATTGCAAAGATTGCAGACAAAACAGAAACGATTGCATTGACATTGATGTATGCAAAAGACTTTGTAGTAAGTATTGCTTCAGGAACTACGGCATTAGTTAAGCAAGCAGCTCAGTGGGTTATAAATACAGGAGCTAAAATTGCAAATACAGCAGCAACCATTGCTAGTACAGCAGCAACTACAGCTGCTACAGTAGCAACATGGCTATTTAACGCAGCATTAGCTGTATTGACCTCACCAATAACACTGGTTGTGGTCGCAATAGCTGCTTTGATAGCTATAATAATATTGTTAATTAAAAATTGGGACAAAGTAAAAGAAACTGCAATAAATTGTTGGAATGGAATAAAAAATACATTTTCGAATGTTGGACAGTGGTTTTTTAACATATTTCAACAAGCATACAATGGAATTACAAGAGTATTTAGTAATATCGGCAATTTCTTTAATGGAATATGGCAAAGAATAAAAGATTCTTTTTCTAATTTGGGAACAAGCATCGGTAATGCCATCTCTAATGCTGTAAAGGCAGGAATTAATGGAGTTATTTCATTAATTGAGAGAACTATAAATAGAGCAATAGGTTTAATAAACGGTGCGATTGGAATAATAAATTTGATTCCAGGTGTAAATGTTGGAAAAATAGAAAGAGTTAATTTACCAAGGTTGGCACAAGGAGGATATGTAAAAGCTAACACGCCTCAATTAGCCATGATAGGAGATAATAGACACCAAGGAGAGATTGTTGCGCCAGAAGATAAATTAATGGCATTATATAAGAAAGCTAATCAAGAGATGGGATTAGGAAATAATGAAAAAGTTATAGCACTACTTGAAAGAATAATTCAAATTTTAGCAAATTTAAGCTTTGACTCTAATTTATATATTGATGGTTATGAGTTAAACAAAAGACTTGAAAAAATAAAGAATAAAAATAGATTTGCAACAAATGGAGGTTAATATGTACGAACCAAAATTAATAGTAAACAATACTCAGGTGCCAGGAATTATTTCTATAACTCCTGGCCCCGAACCGTTATGGGGAGATAGTACAGGAAGAAATGCATTAGATGGCCATTATAGCGGAGTCTTTATTGGATATTTTACGACTTTAGAAGTGAAATTCGGAATCGTATCTGATGAAGAATACAAACTAATAAAAAAATTGCTTGAACATCCTTTTTTGGAGGATGTTCAATTTTCGTTAGAAAAAGATATGGGAGACTATAAGCAAGGAGATTTATTCACAGAAGACTTTTATAATGGACAAGCTATAAAATCAAGTCCGCTTGCCTGTGGAGGATACTGGAACGAATTTTCTGTTGTTTTGACGGCCATAGATAGGAGGCCACAACTTGTATGATAGAAATGAATAATAATTTCAAATTAAGGACGAAGAAGATAAAACAACAAGACATTAAAATCACGACAGGAAATGATCTATTTAAAATTAAACAAATAATTTATTCATTTGAAGGCAAATTATTTAAGACAATAATGAAACAAGTTGAGATTACGGACAAGACAGCAAATCAGCTCAAAGATAAAGATATAAATTTTAAATACGGTCTTTATATAAATGATACTTTTCAGTATATAGATTTAGGTAATTTTTATATAAAAGATATGGAAGATGACAAGAAAAAAGAAGAGATAACGGTAACAGGATATGACAGAATGATTAGATTTATGAAAACATTTAAGCAGTCAGAATTACAGTTGACGTATCCTTGTACAATAATAAGATTGGTACAGAAGATGTGTGAAGTTTGCAAAGTCGGCCTATATTCAACGAACTTCTTCAACTCAAATTTGACAGTAAATGAAGATTTTTTTACAAATCAAGAGATTACATATAGAGATGTCTTAGAAAAAATTGCTGAAGCAACACTGACAACAGTTTTTATAAAAGAGAATAAGTTATATCTTTGTAAACCTAGCAATATCGTAGTTCAACAGTTAGATAAATCTTATATATCCAATTTATTAGTCAAAGAAAAATTTGGACCACTAAATGCATTAGTTTTAGGAAGAGGAAGTACAGAGGATAATATTGAATCAATAGATGATGAAAGTATCACTCAAAATGGAAGATGTGAAATAAGATTTGACGAAAATGAATTTTTACAAGAGCAAAGAGAAAAAGTAATAGAAGATATGTTTGAGCAAGTAAAAGGTTTAGAATATTACTCTTATGAAGCATCTGACTTAGGTGTTATGTGGTTAGAACCATGTGATTGTATTGATTTGGGAGATAGAAACGATAATTTTTACAAGACTTTTTATTTAAAGGCTAATATTACAATTAATACAGGGATAACAAGCAATAGTGAAGCGGATATACCAGACGAGACAAATACTGAATATAAGGTAACCCAAAAAGAAGAAAAGAAAACTTTAAAAGTTGAAAGATTAGCAAAGAAAAATGAAGGCTCAATTCAAGACTTAGTCAATGAAACTACAGAACATGAAAAAAAGATAACTCAAGTAGAGCAAGACGTAGATTCAATTAAACAAAAAGTAGCAGATACAGTTGACTACAAGCGTGATGTTGAAGGAATTACAGAAATACATTTAGAGAATGCAAAAGAAATCAACATTTTGAACTTAATAATTGAGGGAAACAAGAAGTATGAATGCAACTTATATCCTGATGAGGATTTATATCCATCATCAGACTTAAACGTAAATCAGGAGGTGATGTAATGTGCAGTACAAAATAATAGTAGACAAGCAAAGCAGAACGAATCCCTCCGCCGATAAAAAAGAATACATGATTAATATAGAAGAACTAAGAACTACAGGAAGCGTGAGTGATAGTCTTGTTATAACTAAAGACGAAGCTTATGTTTTGCGTAGGTTAAAGCTAACGGAATATCATGTGCTGGAAGAGTTAGAAAGTCCAGTCAAACAAACTTTGGCTGATGTAAAAATAGAGCTGTTTGAAGGGGATAATTACATATATTTAATAGACATGACAGGTAATAAGTTTTACGCTGAATATTTAATAAAGAATGAATTTACGGATACGTATGCAACAACGCTAGAACTCTCAACTGCGATAAATCAAACAGCAGATCAAATCCAATTGCTCGCAAAACAAAAGCTAGATAAAGATGAGTTTTCAACAGAACTTCAAGTCAATTACGAGGCAGTAAAAATTGCATGGAATAAAATATCTGATTATATACAGATGATGATTATTAATGGAAATGCAAGTTTGGCGATATTAGATCAAAACAAAAAAATTCTTATGGCTTTGGATAAAACTGGTCAGCACTTTTATAACAATGACAAAACTATGGATATTGGTGCTTTTGATTGTTTTTTTCCTTCTTACGATAATACATATAAAAGTCTAATGTTTGCATTAAATGAAAAAGCAACCAATAATTTTATGGCTTGGGGATATAAGACTATTGCCGAAAATGGGGAGACAGCTTATACTCCAGTTATATATCTGGGTGGCAATTCTGATGCAGATTATGGATTTCATGTCGAAAACGATATCATATTAAATCTTAATAAAATTAGATTTAAAAGATCAAAGATTTATGACAACAATGATAGTCTGTGTTTTGAGATAGGGGAAGACTTGTTTTTTGGAGATACAAGAGATAACAAAGAAATTTTCAGTGTATATAAAAATTCAACGGGAACAAAAACTTTCAAAATTTTTGGAGATGATAGCAGTCCAATAATGATAGATAGCAGTGGAAACTTGGTATTAGCGAATGGAAAAATTATATTAGACAATAGTGGAAATATTGATTGTGTACATTTATATCAGACTGGGGATTCTTCAGATATCAGAATAAAAAACAACGTGAGAGATAGCTCAGAATCTGCAATAGATATTATTAGTCAAATACATCATAAAGAGTTTGACAAAAAAGATGATAATACCCACTATAAAATAGGGTATATTGCTCAAGAAATGGAACAGATAGATAAGAACTTTGTAATCAAAAAACAAGCAAATAAAGAAAAGAAAATAGAAGAAAGATATTATATCAATCAATTACCGATTTTGGCAACGGCAACAAAGGCAATTCAGGAACAACAAAAGCAAATAGAAGAACTAAACCAAAGAATATTAAACCTTGAGAAAGGAGAAAAGAATGGAAATACTTAATTTTGAAGACGGTACAAAAACGCAAGATGCTTACGTTACCATTGACGGAGTAAATCATACAGTAACTCCAGCCAAGTACACTGGCAAGATACCTTTGTCAGCATACAACTTGAATAAAATGCAAAAGAATTTAGTTACACATAAATATCAAAAAAAGATTACATCTGCAGTTGCAGCAGGCACAGAAGTAACAATACCATGCTATTTTAAGGTCGGACAAGCAGTACTGGACGTATATTTGAATGGTGAACGACTATTGTTGAGCACTGATGCAAGTGGAACTGATGGTCATTATCAAGAAGTTGGAACAGCAAACAGTATAAGCAATAAGATTAAAACAACGACTGACTGGGCTCTTGAAGCGGGAGATGTATTAGATTTCGTAGTGAGGGGGGATTACAGTGCAACCTAATTTAAAAAAAATGCCAGAGCTAAGTAGAATGGAGTTCTCAATAGGTAACTGTTCAAAATTTGGAAAACTTGTTGTATTGAACATATCAACATCAGAACTAAAAAGCAATGTTGCAAACAACTCAAAAGTAGTTTTGACAACATTAGATCCAAACATAAGACCAAAAGAGTCATTAATTATAAATCCCGTAATAGGGAGAGACGAGAGTTATGCAATGATTCCAAATTGCTATGTGATACTCAGAAATACTGGAGTCTTTGAATTTTATCAAGCGTCGGGAGCTACAAAAAATGTTAAGCAAATTTTGGGGCAGATTAGTTATTTTGTAAAATAAGGAGAAAACAATGGAAAAGTCAGATATAATCAAGCTTCAAGAGGTTGAGGACAGAAGCAAGTCTAATACGAAAAGATTAGACGAACATGATGAAAAATTTAAAGACATAAATAACAAACTTGAAGATATTCACGAACTTACATATTCTATCAAAGAAATTGCGACAGAAGTTAAGTTAATGAGAGAAGATGTAAATAAATTGGACACAAGAGTTGGCAACATAGAGAATGAACCAGCAAAAGACTATAAAGAAGTTAAAAAAGCTATAAGAGACAAAATAATCTTATCTATTGTAGGTGCGATTGTTGGTGCTGTTATAGCTTTAATTATTAAATAAGAGGAGGGAAAGTCATGGAAAAGTTAAAGAAGATAGCAAAATATGCTACAAATATTTTAGCAATTATAAGTGCATTAGTTGCAGGAATTAATGCTGTAGATGGTATCACAATACCATATGCAATACAAATAGTTCAAATAATAGCTGTTATTCAAGGTGTTATTGGTACATATTTGCTAGGTCAAAAAGTTGTTACAAATAAGGAGGATAAATAGATGGAAATAATTGAAACTAACTTACAATTCAAAGATATGTCGACAAGAAAAGCAACACAAAGAATAATTCTACATCATGCAGATGCAAAGAACTGTTCTGCTGAAGATATTCACAGATGGCATTTAAACAATGGTTGGAGTGGAGCTGGATATCACTTTTTAGTAAGAAAAGATGGAAAAGTATATAGACTTCGTCCAGAGGAAAAGGTTGGAGCACATGCATATGGCTCAAATTATAACTCTTTAGGAGTATGCTTTGAAGGTAACTTCATGGAAGAAGATATGCCAACTGAACAAATAAAAGCTGGACAAGAATTAGTTGCATATTTAAAGAATAAGTACAATATAACAACAGTACAGGCTCATAGAGATGTATGTGCAACCTCATGCCCAGGAGACAAATTTCTATTCGACGAGATTGCCAATTCTGAGGCAAGCAATGAAATTATATCTCAACCACAAGAAAACATTCAAAAAGGCAACGTCGCAGAAATACAAGCTACTCTAAATGATAGATACGGACTAAATATTGCTGTAGATAATATCTATGGAAACGAAACGAAGAAGGCATTGGTGAAGGGATTACAAACAGAATTAAATAAACAGTTTGGAAGTAAATTGGCAGTTGATGGAATATTTGGAACTAACACTTATAATGCTTGCATAAACGTTCGTAAAGGAGCAGAAGGAAATATCACATATTTAATTCAAGCTATGTTAGTATGTCATTCATTCGACATAGATGCAGATGGAATATTCGGACCCGCAACAGAAAATGCAGTAAGAGAATTTCAAAAAAGAAATGGATTATCACAAGATGGAATAGTAGGAAAAAATACATTCAATAAATTGTTCAAATAAATTCGGTAGGAGCAATCCTACCTCTTTTTTTATGCCAATTTCGCTATAGCGAAAGGATGCGTTAAATCTTAGACAACAAACTATATCCTAAAATAATTAAAATGCCTTAAAACTCATTCTCATACGTTGAATTTTTGCCTGTTTTTAGCTGTTTGACAAGTTTCGACAGACTTTTCACATAAAATTTGTTATTATATTAAAAAGGAGGACAAGCTTATGAAAGAAGATTTGGAAAAGCTTGAACTAATGATAAAAAATGATAGCCGATATGAAGATATAATAGAGCAGAGTATGCAAATGGATAAATACATAGACAAAATAATTGAGGGAGCATTATAGCTTCCTCATATTTGGTTTATGAGCAAATTAGTATTTGAGTGACTCAAAATGACTTTGTCGAATTTTATAATATAATTTAATCATAAAAAAGAAACGCGTTTTTCTAAAGAAGGAGAAGAACATATGGAAAAAATAGTTGTAATAAATGAGAAAAAATATCAAGAATTTAAATATGAAATGAAAAGAGAAAATGACTATTGGACTCCAGAAGAAATTAAAGAAATAATGAAATATAACAAAAAAATAAAAGATATTGACTGTAATTGTATAGATAACTATTCTTAACTTTAACACTTTTTTAACACTTTAGTTCAAGATAATATAGGAATAAATAAAAAACAAATAATGCTAAAAACCAGTAATATAAAGTGATACAAGAATATATAAAAACATACAAAAACATAAAATTTGTTCAGTTGGATCAGGAGTTGTTTCTGATATAATTGAATAATAAATACAGTAATAGCAAGGATTACATGAATTTGTAACACCTTGCTATTTTTGTAATTAACACTATTTTAACACTTTAGTTTAATAAATAATCTATCTTATTAATAATTTCTGCTTTAGATTTCGGTAAAGCATCAAGATACATTTCTGTTATTTTGACTGATGAATGTCCTAATAATTCTTTAATCTGAATTAGATTAGCACCATTCAATAAAAGCATAGTTGCAAATGTATGTCTTAAATCGTGAAATCTTTTATCTTTCATATTAGTATTTTTTAATTTATTGTGCCAAAACTTTTCAGTCCATTTTATATCAAAATGAGAACCTTTTTCATTACAAAAAACGTAATTTGATTTGCAAGGCAAAGAACTTAATAAATTAAATATTTTATTTGACATAGGTATAACTCTTATAGAATTGTTGCTTTTAGGTGTTTGTAATACTGTAGAATAATTTTTTTGTCCATTTTCAGAAATTTCAGCAACATGACTTAAATTATGTAGTACATGTATTTCTTTATTCTCAAAATCTATATCTGACCATTGTAATCCTAAAATTTCTCCTTTTCTCATTCCTGTACCAAGTGCAAATAGTATAATGTTATAGTATCTAGTATCTTTAAATATTTTTAGCAATTTTTCTATTTCATCTTCATTAAAATATTGAAATTTGGTTTTTCTCTCATTAATGATTGCTTCAGTACTTTTATTATTTTTGGGTAAGGCAACATTTGAACAAGGATTTTTTAGTATATAACCTTCTCTTTCTGAGTAATCGAAGAATTGTCTTAATAACTTATGAGATTTTTTGATGTTACTTGCGGAAATATTATCTGCCAATAGTTTATTATAATATTCTTGTACTTTTAAGCTTTTTAAATCTTTTATAGGTAAATCAGCAATTAAATAGGGTCTTATGTAATTTCTGTAGGTACTCTCATAACTTTCAAAAGAAGTTGGCTTAATTTCAACTTTTTTTACCGAAAATAGCCATTTAGGCAACAATGTATTGATAGTATATATTTGATTATTATTAGTAAGTCCCATTTTTAGATTATTCATATACTCATCAGCTTTTTGGTTTGCTTCTTTTATTCCTGCACCGTAAAATTGTTTTCTTATAGGTGTGCCGTCAGCTCTATGACCTATAGTCCTAGATACTCTAAAATACTCATTGCCATTTGATTTAAAATTAGTTTTCTTTGCCATAATTCCTCCTATAAAATAAGATAAGTCTGTTACAACTTATCTTTAGTTCTTCATTTCAAATTTTCCAATGTATTTACCAATTATTTTTATTGGAGTATCTTTTGTATAAATTTGTGTTTTAAAACTTGGATCATTACTCATAGGCTCTAAAACAACAAAATCTCCTTGTTTGCTGAATTTCTTTAATGTAGCATCATACCCATTTACTAATACAACAGCAATTTCTCCATCATCAACCCAATCAGTTTTACGAATAAGAGCATACGCACCATTTTTTACAACCTTATTCATACTTTCGCCATTCACACGCAAGAAATAACATTCTTCTGGATTGACTATATTCATAAGGTTAGGGTCAATAGGTAATCTTCCTTCGATACATTCCTCAGCCCAGTTTGGTTGTCCTGCACTTATTTGACCATATACAGGACACATATATACTTTAGAAGTTATTTCTAAATTTGAGATAAACTTATGAGCTTTTTGTTCTGCTGTTAGATCAGATATTATTAGATTATTATCTACGCTTTCTAAGATATCTTTCATTTCGCTCCAAGCATATTTTTTTGCTTTTTCCAAATAGATTTGATTATTAACTAAAGAATTAGAAGCATTTGTTAAAATTTCTAGTTCTTTATGTATTAGCTTAAAATAATATTTTGTAATTAATTCATAGGCAAAGTAAACTAAGGAATCCTCCATATCATATATTTTTACACTAAATTCATCAGTAATATATATGTAATTTTCTATAAAAGCAGTTATTGCTTTTTTTAAATCTACTTCATCAAGCTCTAGGGCCTTTAATTTTTTTATTAAGTCATCTTTTATTTCGATATTTAAATAATTAGATAATTCTTCTTCATTGGTTTTAAAATTACTTTTACCCATTAAATAATCCATTGTG
>ERZ1034984.1250-NODE-1250-length-24876-cov-11.072801_pt1 | contig 24876 bp, 24 predicted proteins | sample MGYA00520589_ERZ1034984 | MGnify/ENA primary metagenome ERZ1034984 (study PRJEB33766, sample SAMN09781790) | gut metagenome | biome: gut microbiome | host: Homo sapiens | place: Madagascar | study: EMG produced TPA metagenomics assembly of the PRJNA485056 data... | reverse complement strand
TGCGCGGCATTCGCAACTTCCTCACCAGCAGAAACGTGGAAGGGGGCTCTCGTGAATAGGCCCGACTACCAGTCGGTCGGCAAGTCCGTCCGCAAGAAGGACTCGCTGCAGCTCCTTTTGGGCAAGCCCGTGTTCACCGAGGACATCGCGCCCGACGCGCTTGTGGTGAAGCTCTTGCGAAGCCCTCATGCCAACGCCATCGTGGAAGATATCGACACGTCGAAGGCGAAGAAGATTGCCGGCGTGGTTGACGTGTTCACCTGGGAAGACGTGCCGGGGGAGCGCTTCAGCAACGCGGGACAGACCTATCCTGAGACAAGCCCCTACGACCGCCTGATCATTGATCGTCATGTGCGCTATGTGGGCGATGTGGTGGCTATCGTGGCGGCCGAGAGCGAGAAGGCTGCCGAGACGGCCCTTTCGCGCATCAAGGTGACCTACGAGGTGCTCGATCCCGTGCTGGATTTCCGCGCCGCTAAGGACAATCCCACCCTCGTGCACCCCGAGGACAACTGGCATATGCTGTGCGACTTGGGCGGAGACAACAAACGAAACCTCGTGGGCACGACCGCTGACGCCGACGGCGACGTCGAGGCGGTGTTCGCCGACTGCGACATCGTTTTGGAGCGCACCTACCACACGAAGGCCTTCAACCAGGCCATGATGGAGACCTTCCGCACGTATACTGAGCTGGACCGCTACGGGCGCCTGCATGTGATCTCGTCCACGCAGATCGTGTTCCACGTCCGCCGCATCCTATCCCACGCGCTGGGCATCCCGAAAAGCCGCATTCGCGTGGAGAAGCCGCGCATCGGCGGCGGTTTCGGCGCGAAGCAGACCGCGGTGTGCGAGGTGTATCCCGCGTTCGTCACGATGAAGACGGGCCGCCCCGCGATGTGCGTGTTCACGCGAAAAGAGGCCCAAACCTGCGGCTCTCCGCGCCATGAGATGGAAATCAAGGTCCGCCTCGGCGCGAACGACGACGGGCGCATCCGCGCGCTCGACGTGACGACGCTGTCGAACTCGGGCGCGTACGGCGAGCATGGTTGGGCGACGGTGGGTCTCACCGGGCACAAGTCCATCCCCCTGTACACGGGTTCTTTGGAAGCGTTCAAGTTCACGGCCGACGTGGTTTACACGAACATGCAGCCCTCGGGCGCGTACCGAGGCTTCGGGGCGACGCAGGGCCAGTTCGCCGTGGAAACCGCGGTGAACGAGCTCGCCGAGATGCTGCGCCGCGACCCGATCGGGCTGCGCGAGCAGAACATGCTGCGCGAGGGCATGACCATGCCCGCCTACTTCAACGAGGTGGCCAACGCATGTGCGCTCGATCGCTGCCTGGACCGTTGCCGCCAGATGTTCGACTGGGAAGCGAAATACCCCGTGCGCGACATGGGCAACGGCAAGGTTCGCGCTGCGGGCGTGGGCATGTCCATGCAGGGCTCGGGCATCGCTGGTATTGACTCGGGGTCGGTCACCGTCAGGCTGAACGACGATGGGACCTATATGCTGGTCATCGGCGCGGCCGACATGGGAACAGGCTGCGACACCATCCTGGCGCAGATGGTCGCCGAGCATATGGAATGCTCGGTGGACGACGTATCGGTGTTTGGCGCTGACACGGATGCCTCGCCCTACGATTCCGGCTCCTACGCGTCTTCGACGACGTATGTCACCGGCATGGCCGTTGAGAAGGCGTGTGCGCAGCTGAAGGAGCGGTTGTGCGCCATTGCGGCGGAGGTCCTTGGGTGCGCGGCGGACGAGCTTGCCTTCGAAGGCGGCTGCGTGGTTCGTGAAAGCACGGGCGAGACGGTTTCTCTTCCCGCTATCGCCGAGAAAAGCCAATGCAACAGCTGCCAGCTGGCGGAGGCCACCGCTATGCATTCCTCCCCGGTGTCCCCGCCGCCGTTTATGGTGGGCATGGCGGAAATCGAGCTCGATCGCGAGACCGGCACAGTCGAGGTGCTCAACTTCGCCGCCGTGGTCGACTGCGGCATTCCCATCAACCCGGCGCTCGCGCGCATCCAGGTCGAGGGCGGCATCGTGCAGGGCATCGGACATACGCTTATGGAGGACGTCACCCGCACATCCAAGGGCGCCATCCGCGAGTCGAGCCTGTTCACCTACCGTTTGCCCACGCGCCTGGATGTGGGGGATATCCGCGTTGAGTTCGAGCATTCCTATGAGCCCACGGGCCCGTTCGGCGCGAAGTCGATCGGCGAGATCGTCATCAACACGCCGGCTCCCGCGATAGCGCATGCGATCTACCGGGCGACGGGCGTGTGGCATCGCGAGCTGCCGATCCTGCCGGAGCATATCCTGCTCGCGAAACCGGAGGCGAGCTAGCGCGACGGGGTTTGGGACAGGGGTTGGGGCGCCGAGGGAGGCTCCCAACCCGCCCCCTCCTGAGGCAGGGGTCGGGTGATTTGTCTCGCTTTCGCGTTACTCGTCTGACCGGGTCTCGGCTGATTCCCGTTAGGCAATGAGACGAACTGCCCGACCCCCGCCTCGCCTCGTCCCACCTGGCAGGAAAAGTTTCGCTGTCTCGCTTTCGCTTGCGCTAGGAGCGGAGCGTGATGGCGTCACCGGGGGCGATGCCTGCGGCTTGCGGGCTTAAGATCACGATGGCGTGCATCCCCTCGAGGATTCCCGCTCTATCGGATTCGAGGTCGCCGCCGTCGATGTTGCTTTCCTTGGGATATTTGCCCGAGGCGGAGGCGTATGCCGGATACAGCCAAAGGCTCAGGTGGAGGCGCGATTCCCTAGCGGTGAGGATTGTCGCCGACATCGTCTCGTTGCCATGGTGGATCTCGATCACGTCGCCCTTGCGGAAGGCCCCCAGGCGCACGATTCCCGCAACCGCAATCGCGCCCTTGTAGCGCTTGATGTTCGGAAGGCCGACTCGTAAGGGCTTGAGCTTCGGCATGTTCATGACCTCGAGCACCTTGAAAGCGTTTTTGGCGCCGGCGAATTCCTGCCGCGTTTCTTCGCGGTACGAACCGATGCTTGCCAGCTCAGCCCGCACCTGGCTAGAAGTCAGCTTTGCGAGCGGGTCGAAGTTCAAATGCTCGGTGTAGCTGGTAGTGCTGTTGTCGATGATGCTGTACTCATCTGTGTAGAAGAGCTCGTTTTTGATTGCGGTGAGAACAGGCCGCCCGCCGTCTTCCGATTTTACGCGAACGTAGCTATCGCCCTTTTTCTCGTAGAAGTACTTCTTATCCTTCTCGTAATACGCGGGATACTTGATGCGCAGCTTGGAGGCGCAGTCCTTGCAAAGCCAGCCGTCCACGAGCTTCGCTCCGCAGGTTTCGGTGATGGGGCTGAAGGCCGTGTTCTTCATGACGGCTCCGCAACCTGGGCAAATGAATTCTTTCGGGCCTGTCTTATCCACTTTCGCCATGACGGGCTCCTTTCATTGGGGAACGGGGCCATGTGGTAGTGCCGTCGCCGTTGAGATAGAAACAGTATAACGGCGAAGGACAGGTGAGGTCTCGTCGCATTTCCGCTCGAACTTGGGAAAAGTCCGAAGATGGACTATACTGGTCAATAGTTGGACTAATTCGAATGGAGACGAGAAATGAGACCGGAAGAGTTCTCGAAGGAGATGTGGAACTGCTGGCGCGACATTTCGTTCGCCTACAGTTCGCTTGCAAGGAAGATGGGCGTGGACACAAGCGAGCTCTACGTCGTCGATGCCTTGTGGGATGAGGGCGAAGGGCTTTCCCAAAGAACGATTTGCGAGCGGTGCGACATGGGCAAGCAGACAGTCAGCGCCATCTGCAAACGCCTCGGGGCTCGCGACTTTGTGACCGCGCATCCGAGCGAGGCCGATAAGCGCGAGAGAATCATGGTACTCACGGACGAGGGCCGCGAGTGGTGGAGCCAGTCCGTCGAGCGAATGCGCGAGCTCGAGGTGAAGGCCGCCGAGTCGATCACCGCCGAAGAAATCGGGGTCTTCATCAAGGTAGTCGAGCAGTATGCGAAGACCTTCCAAGAAGAGGTGCAGCGATGAGCCCTTATGCGCTTTTGGGACTGTCGGTGCTCTTCGAGGTGTTCGGCGACACATGCATGAAGCTCTCCGAGGGCTTCAAACGCAAGGTCCCCATCATCGGCATCGTGGTGGGCTATGCCGTGTCGTTCTATGCGCTTTCCCATGTCTTCGCCGACCTGCCGCTGGGCTTGGCGTATGCGATCTGGACGAGCGCGGCCGTGGCGCTGACCGCCGTGGTGAGCCGCATCATCTGGAAAGAGAAGTTCAGCGCAAAGAAGATTGCGGGCATCGCGCTCATCATTTTCGGTGTAGCATGCCTGCGCTTGGGGGCGATGTAAATGAAGGGGAACCCGATTCTGGTTTTGTCGGTCGCTATTGTGTCCGAGGTGCTCGGCACCACGTTCATGAAGCTGTCGGAGGGTTTCACCCAGCCCGTGTTCGGCATCGTGACCGCGGCGTGCTACATCTTGTCGTTCGTGATGCTGACGTTTGCGCTCAAGGACCTGAGCCTGGGGATGGCTTACGGCATCTGGGGTGGCGTGGGCACGTTTTTGACGACGCTCATCGGCATCATCTTTTGGGACGACCCGTTCTCAATCGTCGTCGGCATCGGGATGATCGCGGTCGTCGCCGGCATCGCGCTGCTCAGCAAGGGGACGCAAGAAGCCGAGGAAGCTGAGCTCGCTCGCGCGAAAGGTTAGACTCGCTTGCACGCGGGCTCGCGCGCCGCGAGCGATTCTGTCCTGCTCGCAAGCATTCTGGGGATAGTCGCCTGAGGTCGGCTATCTTGCGGATTGCGCAATCGCCGCAGGGCGGAAGAGCGCGAGTGCACCCGCGATGAGCAGCGCTGTCGCTCCGAGGCTTACGGGGTATGCGGCCATGATGGTGGCGAAGGTGGGGCTTGCCGGGAAAACGACTGCCACCCAGAACAGCCTGACGCCGCATACGCCCACTACGGTGAGCAGCGACGGGGGCAGCGAGATACTGAACCCCCGCAAGTATCCCGACATGTTCTCGTACGCCATGCTAAAGATGTACGCTGGGAAGATAACGCATATGCGCACATAGGCGATTGCGATGACGTCGGCATCTGAAGTGAATAGCGAAAGCACTGCCTGACCTTGCCAAATCATGAGGGCGATCATGGCGCAGGCGACGATGCCATCTTCGATAAGGCAGACCTTGAGCGCGCTTTTGCAGCGAGTGAAATCGCCTGCGCCGCGGCTTTGCCCGACGAAGGTGGTGCACGCTTGGCTAAACGAGTTGAGCAGGCTGTAGCAAACGAACTCCAACGTGAGCGCCGCGGATGATGCGGCCACCACCTGCGTGCCCAGGCTGTTGATGCACGTTTGGATGACGATGTTCGCAATCGCAAAGACCGCGCCTTGGATTGCGGCGGGCAACCCGATACGGATGATGGAGGCCGCTGAATCGCGGTCGACCCGAAGGCTGGAGAGCGCGATCCTGATCGGGTCTTCGGCCTTGAGCAAGCGCGCGAAGAGAAACGCGGCGCTGGCAAAGTAACTGATTACCATTGCTAAGGCAACGCCGGCGACGCCCCATCCGAGAACGGGCACGAACACCACGTCAAGAAGCGTATTCAACGCCGCTGATACGGCGAGTGCAATCAGCGGCATGCGCGTGATGCCAACGCTTCTAAAGATTGCCGCCTCGAAATCGTAGAGCAGAATCGCAGGAATGCCTATCAGGTATATGCGAAGGAACAAAAGGGCTTCGTCGAAAACTTCCGCTGGAACGCTCACGCATTGCAGTGCAGGCTCGGCGACGCATTCCATCGCGATGGCTACCGCGATGCCGATGAGCGAAAGCGCGACGGCGGTATGCGCGCAACGGTTCGCTCGCTTCTTGTCTTTGGCCCCAACGGCATACGCAATCGTGACGTTCACTCCGAGTGAAAGACCCACGAAAAGTTGGATAACAAGGCTTGTCAGTGGCAGGTTCGACCCGACCGCCGCCATGCCGATTGTTCCTCCGTCGGACGAGAAATGCCCGATCATCAGCGTGCCGATGAGGTTCGAGAGCTGTTCGAGGATGCTGGTGGCGGCAACGGGCATGGCGAAGAGCGGCACGCTTTTCCATAAAGATCCATGCAAGATGTCAAGTTGATCGTGCTTCTTCGCCATGCGGTTGGGCGCGCTCCTTCGTGAAATTTGCTTACTAACTAATTGCGGCGCTACTTCTGGCCCTCGACGTCGGGGTGCCAGGTTGCGTAATACGCGATCTTCTCGGTGGTGCGCTCGTAGAAGGGCTTCCCTTGATCGAGCGTGGCCATGGCTTCCATGTCCTCATCGGAAAGCTCAAAGTCGAAGATGTCGATGTTGTTGGCGATGTGAGAGGGGGTCTTCGATCCGGGGATCACGATGTTGCCCTGCTGGACATGCCAGCGCATAATGACCTGCGCCTCGGTCTTGCCATACTTTTCGGCGAGCTCGGAAACGATAGGTTCCTCAAGGATGCTCTTGTTGTCGCGTCCGCCAAGCGGATACCAGGACTGCAGCGCGATGTCGTGCTTGGCCAAGAGCTCCTTCAGCTCGGTCTGCGGGAAATAGGGGTGGCATTCCACCTGGATCAGCGCCGGGGTGATCTCGCAGTGCGCAAGGAGATTCTCGATTTCTGCCTTGTTGAAGTTCGAGATGCCGATAGAGCGCAGCTTGCCGGCCTTGTACGCGGCTTCCAGCTTCGCGTAACCCGCAAGGTAATCGCCTGCGGGCTGATGGAGAATCATGAGGTCGATGTAGTCGGTCCCCAGGCGCTCAAGCGTCTCGTCCACGGCGGTGTCGGACTCATAGAAGCACGGCCAGAGCTTGGTTTCCAGGAAGACTTCCTCGCGGGCGCGGCCGGAATCGCGCATGCCGCGACCAACCGCACGCTCGTTCACGTAAGCGTTCGCTGTATCGATGAGCTCGTAACCGTTGTCGAGGGCATATGCGACGGATGCTTGCGCGTCGTCGGGAGCGAGCAGATAGGTTCCAAGGCCCACCTGGGGTATTTTCACGTCGTTGTTGAAGGTGATGTACTGCATGGCTTTCCTTTCTCTAAATGAAATGCACCGATGCCGTGCAAGTCCAACTATAGGTGCGCTAAACTGGTATGCATTACAGATAACTTGCAAGCTGCTTAACGAAATATGAAAGGCGTATCTCGTGAATATCACGGAACTCAAGCAATTGGTGGCAGTGGAGGAGCTGGAATCGTTCTCGGAGGTTGCGCGCCGCTTCTACGTTTCTACGCCGACGGTAACTCGCGCCATGAAGCGCATCGAGCGCTGCTACGGTGTCGAGTTGTTCGTGCATGGGAAGAACAAAGTCGAGCTCAACGATGCTGGTCGACTTGCCGTTGCGGGCGCTCGGCGCATCTTGCGGGAGATCGACGCGTCCATCGCCGAGGTTCGCGCGTATGACCGCAGCTTGCGAATGATCGATTTGGTTTCATGTGCGCCAGCCCCGCTTTGGGTGCTCGTTCCGCGCGCGTCGCAGCGATATCCGGGCATGGCGCTTACCACGCGTGTGGCGGATTTGGAGCAGACGCGCGAGGCGCTGATGACGGGGGATTGCGATGCGGCGGTGCTGCCGTATCATCCCAAGGAAGAGGGGCTCGTTTGCTCGCATGTCCTCGACGAGCATCTGTTCCTGTGCGTGCCGCGCGATCATGTACTCGCCGGACGCGACCATGTAACGTTGGAGGAAATGAACGGCTTCAACTTTCTACTTGGCACTGACCTGGGATTTTGGAACGATGTTGTGCGAAAGCGCCTTCCGGCATCTCGCTTTCTCGTCCAAGATGACGAGTTCTCGCTTGCCGAGCTCATCCGCACGTCAACGCTGCCGTGCTTCGCCACCGACGTGAGCATCGAGCGCCAATATCGCGACCCTGGCGAGAACCGCGTCAGCATTCCCATAACGGACCCCGAGGTCAACGTGTCGTTCTGGCTTGCCGCGCGAAAGGATGCCGCCGACAAGGTCAGCCGTCTGTTTTAAGGAGCGCGCAAGGGGCCACGTTGGCGGAATATGCGCTAAGCTTCGCGTAGTGGAAACGCAGGGGTAGGGAGGGCAGTTCAGGGTCTCTCTGCCCCTTATCATGTTGTCTGCTTGCGATTTCGGTCCAGGTGGGCGGGCGGAGGAGTTGACCAGATTGGGCAAATCATCGGGTGTCGGCGCGGCCGGGCGAAGCCTTTTGCGCTACGCTAAGAAGAACCGCGCGCTCGTGGCGGCGTCGCTGTGCGCCATCGTGTTCGTGATGTTGCTGGAGGATGTGCTTAGCGAAGAGAGCATGAAGCTCGATGCGGCAGCGTGGTGGCTGTTCGGCGAGCATCTGCGCCAACCGTGGCTCACGCCCATCATGGAGAGCTTCTCGGCGCTGGCCACGCCGGTGACGCTCTTGGTGGTGCTTTGCGTTGCCGCCGCGTTCGTGCCGGTCAAGCGCCCAGGTTGGTTCAATGTAGCTAATTTGGGGCTGGTGGTGCTCTTGAACCAGGTGATGAAGTTCGCTATCCAGCGCCCGCGCCCCGACGTGCTTCGCTTGGCGGACGTGTCTGGGTTCAGCTTCCCTTCGGGGCACTCCATGGCCGCGATGGCCGTTTTCGGCTTGCTGGCGTGGTGTGTGTGGCGCTACGAGAAGAATCCGCGCCGCCGCATTGCGCTTGTGTGCCTGTTCGCGCTGGTCATCGTGATGGTGGGCATAAGCCGCATTTACTTGGGAGCCCATTATGCGAGCGACGTTCTGGGCGGCTTTTGCGTCTCGATGATCTGGCTCGTGCTCTACACAAAGGTCATAGCCCCAGCCCTCGGGCTGATCGAGTAGGTTTGCGACCTGGCGTCAGCTGAAACGTGGCGAGTCTGCGAGTTTCTCGGTAGAGAAGATTCGGCGTGCAGCGGTCTCGTACTCGTCGGCGCGGCGGAGTTTTCTTATGGCGCGGTGGACTGAGCTTGGATCAGCGAAGGCGCACTTGGCGTAGCTCCACCACTCCTTCATGCGGAACACTGCGTTGCCACCCATGTCGTTGGTGTAGGTTTCGTAAAGCTTGTCGTGGAAGAGCTTGAGCTCCGTGAGGGCGAGGCTCTCGCCGCCGCGGATTTCGCGTGCGAGTGCCGGATTGACCAGGATGCCTCGGCCGAGCATGACGTGGCGCGTCTGCGGGTAAGCTGCGAGCAGCGCGCCGTAGTCGTCTTGCGTGAAGATGTCCCCGTTGTAGGCCACGGGAAACGGCGCGCGTTCGAGCGTCTTGCCGTAAAGTTCTTGTCGCGGGGTGCCGTCGTAGAAATCTTTCTGCACGCGGGGATGCACGATGAGCTCGGCGATTCCGCAGCGACAAAAGAGCGCAAGGAGCTCGTCGTACTCGTTGTCATTTGCGATGCCGACGCGTGTCTTGACCGAGATCGGCAGCGGCGAGCGTTCGCACACGTCGACAAGAAACGCCTCGAGCCTGTCTGGGTTGCGCAAAAGGCCAGAGCCCTTCTCCTTGACGACTACTGTTCCCGAGGGGCAGCCGAGGTTGAGGTTGACTTCCTTGTAGCCCATGTCGGCAAGAAGCCCAGCCGCCCAGATGAACCTGTCGGCGTCGTTGGTCAGAAGTTGGGGCACGACATCGAGGCCCTGGTTGTTCGCAGGGTCGAGTTCACGGCTGTTGCGCTTGCTGAATGGCGTTCCCACCTTGGGGAGCGGCGAGATGAACGGCGTGTAGTAGCGGTCGAGCGCGCCGAAGATTTCCGCGTGCACGCGGCGAAACACATATCCGGTGATTCCCTCCATGGGGGCAAGCGATAACGGCATTCCGCCTCCTTTTCCATCTGGGTATTCTACTGGTGATGGCGTCTCTTGAACGGGCCGATGATTTCATTATCGCAGGATTACCCGCAGGCGGCGACGAGCGCAGTGCCACCTGCGATGAGCGCAAGGCCTGCACCGCTGCGTCGCGAAAGGCGCTCGCCGAACACGATCGCGGCAAATGCGATGGACACGAGAAGCGAGAGCTTGTCGATTTGGACGACCACGCTGACTTGCCCTGCTTGAATGGCGTAGTAATAGCACAGCCACGAAGCGCCCGTGGCAACACCGGATGCGGCGAGGAATCCAAGCTCGCGATGATTAGCGCCCGTGACCAGCTTGAGCTTGCCTTTCCCAGTAACAATCGCCCAAGCCATGACCAGCACGAACATCGTGCGAATCGCGGTTGCGAGATTGCTCTCGACCCCCTCGATGCCCACTTTGGCGAGCACCGAGGTAAGCGCGGCAAACACGGCGGCGGCTAGGGCATAGGCGATGCTGGCGCGGTAATCGCGCTCGTTGGCGTCGCCCGCATTGCCGGACTTCTTCTCGATCATGAGGAAGGTGCCTACGGTTGCGACGGCGGTCCCCGCGAGTCGAAGCGCCAGGTCGTTGGTTTCGCCGAACAGCACGATGGAAAGAACGACCGCCATGAGCGTGCTCGATTTGTCGATGGGCACGACCTTGTTGACATCGCCGATGGAAAGCGCCTTGAAGTAGCAGATCCACGAGCCGCCCGTTGCCAAGCCGGAGAGCGCGAGGAAGAGCCATGACTTGGGCGATATATCGACAACGGTGCCCGCCGAGCCAACGACCGCGACCATCACCCAGGTGAAGACGGCGACGACGCAGGTGCGAAGCGCTGTGGCGACATCGGAGTCGACGGTCTTGATGCCGCATTTGGCGAGGATGGACACGATACCTGCGAAAAGGGCGGACGCGAACGCCGCGACGAGCCATAGCTGCACGATGGGTCTCCAAAAGGTCGGAACTTGCCAGCGCTCCGATTATAGTCCCGGGCCCCGCTGGTCGGGGAAAGAGTCCGGGCAGCATCGCCGCCTGCGTGGGGAAGAGCCCAGGCCTCGCCTTCTTCGGCGGGGCATGGTCGTAATCGGGGGGATCGAGGTTGCTGCCATCAACTTTACGCGGTCGTGTGATTGCGACCAGTTGCCGCTCGATGGTGCTTGGTTGTATACTTCGCCTGTCTGAGCAATCGTGCTCCGCGTAAACACATCTTAGGGGATGTCTTTTTGGTCATTGTTCTTTAGGGAACGGTTAATCGCATAGCACTTCTGAAGAGGCCGCATCACGGCCTTGTGCTTTTGCGCCGTTCCTTACCTGTTTTCACCATCAGCTCAGCGAACAGGAGTAACAATGAACGACTTCCCAAAAGCAAGCAGCTTCGACATCAACCTGGTTCGATCCAAGATCATGGGGCCCAATCCGCTTAAGCTCTGCGAGGAGCTTCTTCGCGATGCGAATATCGCGAAAGGGTCGCGCGTATGCGACCTCGGCTCCGGCACTGGCATAACGAGCGTGATGCTTGCGCGCGAATACGGGCTCGACGTGTACGCCGTCGACCTGTGGAGCGACCCCGATGGGAATCGCGCGTTCTTTCGAGAGTTGGGCGTGCCTGACGAGCGGATTCATCCCATCAAGGCCAACGCCGCGGAAGGCCTGCCTTTCGAGCCGGAGTTCTTCGGCGCCGTGGTGAGCATCGACTCGTATAGCTATTTCGGGCGCGATCCGCAGTATCTGGGGGAGAGGCTTCTTCCGTATGTGAAGTCTGGCGGAAAGATTTACCTTTCCATTCCCGGCATGGTGCGCGACTGCCATGACGCGCTGCCGGCATGCCTGCTTGCATCCTGGGACGCAGAGCAGCTTGAATACATGCACGATATGGCCTGGTGGCGAGACATGATTGGTCAAACGAGCGGTGTGGTTATCGAAGATATGCACCAGATGACGTGCACGCCCGAGACGTGGGCTGACTGGATTGCCTGCGACAACGAGTACGCTCAAGGCGACCGTGCGGCCGTTGAGGCGGGTGCGCTCGAGTTCTTGAACACCATCGCGGTCACGCTTGTGAAGGCCTAGGCTGGGTTACCGGAAAACAGGGCGGCGGGCGCAGTTCATTAGGAAAGCGCGTTGTAAGCGCCGTCGTCCACAGGTTCGAGCCATTCGTTGCTCGCGTCCTCGCCGGGGTACTCGAAGGCGAGGTGACTGAACCAGCTATCGGAAGCGGCGCCATGCCAATGCTTGACGTTCGCGGGAATCTCTATCACGTCGCCGGGGCGCAGGCGCTCGGCGGGCTTGCCCTCTTCCTGATACCAGCCTTCGCCATCCACGCAGACGAGCACTTGCCCGCCGCCTCTGCTCGCATGATGGATATGCCAATTGTTGCGACAGCCCGGCTCGAAAGTCACGTTGAAAATTGCCAGGTAGTCATCGGGCCCAGTGAGCGCGTTGAGATAGCTTTGCCCGATGAAGTACTGTGCGAAGGCGTCGTTGGGCTTGCCCAGGCCGAAGAAGCCGCCGTGGAGCTCGGTGCCCTCGCCGTTCTCGTCGTCTTCCACATACACCTCCTTCGCCATGTTGAAGGCCGCCCATGCGCTGGGCCAGCCGGCGTAGAAGGCGATATGGGTGAGAATCTCGGCCATCTCCTCTTGCGTGACGCCATTCTTCTTGGCGCTGGCCAGGTGATATTTCAGCGAGCTGTCGACGATGCCTTTCCCGATGAGGGCGCTTACGGTGACGATGCTGCGTAGCTTGAGAGGCAGCTTGTCCTCGCGGCTCCATACCTCGCCGAAGAGGATGTCGTCGTTCAAGTGCGCGAACTCGGGCGCGAACTCACCGAGTGCGTCATGCCCTGCAGTTTGTTTGATAGTCATTGTGGACTTCCTTCCCATTTTCTTTACACGTGGCGAGTGGCGGTTAGGGTGAACGACAGCGTCATTCGCGATTACGCTTTGGACCAGCCGCTACTTTGCTGCGAGGCTCTTGCGCAGGACGTCGAGAATCTCGACGCGGGTGAGCGTGCGATAGCCGCCCGTCATCGTGAGCGTTGCGTCGGCGATCGCGCTGAGGTTGGACTCGTCGGCACCTAGCTCGCGAATGCTCGTCACGCAGCCGATTTCGCGCATCCAGGCCTCCATGGCGTTAAGGCCGGCGATCGCAAGCTCCTCGTTGGTTTTACCTGCAGCGTTGATGCCCCAAACGTTTACGGCGAAACGCGCGAATTTCTCCAGGCCGTACGGCATGATCAGACGGTAATAGGGAAGCGCCACAGCGGAAAGCGTCATGCCGTGCGTGGCGTCAGTGACGGCGCCTACGGCCTGGCCGATCATGTGAACCTCCCAGTCCTGCGTTTTGCCGCAGCCCACAAGGGTGTTGAGCGCCCAGGTCGCCGTCCACATGATGTTCGAGCGCGCCTCGTAGTCCGTCGGATTGGCCACGGCGGCGCGGCTTGCGGTAACGAGGCTGCGCATGAGACCCTCGGCCAGATAATCGCTCGTGTTGTCGTCGGTGTCGCTGAAGTATTGTTCGGTAATGTGGTTCATGATGTCGAAGATGCCTGCGACCATCTGATAGCGTGGCACCGTGTAGGTGAACTCGGGGTTCAGCACGGCAAAGCGTGGTGAGACGCGTTCGTCGGTGAAGACATGGCCGATTTTCCTGCCGAGCTCTCGGTTGGTGATGACCGAGCCGCGATTCATCTCAGAGCCAGTGCCCACCATAGTGAGAACCGATCCCACGGGCACGACCTCTCTATCCGCCGCGGGCTCTTCGAATCGGTCGAAGTACACGTCCCAGGGGTCTTCGCCTGCGGGCAGGTCCTTAGAGACCGCAACTGCCTTTGCGTAGTCCACGCACGAGCCGCCGCCCACGGCAAGGATGAAATCGATGTCGTTGTCGCGCGCGATTTGTGCGCCCTCGCGAAGCTTCTCGATGGTGGGGTTCGGCATGACGCCGCTGTCTTCGACGATGGTTTTACCTGCTGCGCGGAGCACATCGATAACCTGGCCGTAAATGCCGAATCGCCTGATAGATCCCCCACCGTAGACGAGTTGGACGGTATCGCCGAAGGGAGCGAGCTCCGCTGCCAGCGAGGCGAGGGCGTCTCTGCCGAAGATGAGCTTGGTGGGATTGTGGTAGGTGAAGTTGCCGAGCATGGTTTCCCTTTCGCTTATCGGGTCGCATTTGGTATGATGTTGGCACCCTAATACCTGAACCTCACTTTAGGTCAAGATATTTTGGAAGGAATTTACTATGTATTCAATCGGGCAGGTTTCGGAGATGTTCGGCATCCCCGTGTCGACGCTGCGCTACTACGACAAAGAGGGGTTGTTCCCCAACTTGGAGCGCTCGGGCAGCACGCGCCGCTTCGGCGAAGGCGAGCTTGAGCTGCTTCGCGTCATCGATTGCTTGAAGAAGACGGGGCTCGAAATCAAGGACATCAAGCGTTTCGTCGAGATGGTCCAGGAGGGGCCGTCGACGTACGCCGCGCGAAAGGAGCTGTTCGAGGCGCGCAAGGTCCGGGCCGAGCAGGAAATCGAGCGTATGCAGAAGGCGCTCGCCATGGTGAAATTCAAGTGCTGGTACTACGAGACGGCCCAAAAAGACGGCGGGGAAGAGCGCCTTTGGGAAATGATTCCCGACGGGTTGCCGAAGGATATCAGGAAGCTCTACGACCTGGGTCATTCGTAGGAGTCTGCCAGCGAGCAAGTGCTGGCCGTTGTTTTAAAGCCGCAAGCGGGCATCGGCGATCGGCATGAAGCTGCGAGCGGATACGGGTAGCCGCATTGGGTGCGCCTCTTCTTACTGGTGCAACGCTAGATTAAGGAAATCATGCAGAATATCGACCATATCGAGGTGCGCGGCGCGCGCGTGCACAATTTGAAGAACGTGAACGTGGACATTCCGCTCGGCCAGCTTGTGGGCATCGCTGGCGTGTCGGGCTCGGGTAAAAGCTCGCTCGCGCTTGGCGTCCTGTACGCCGAAGGATCGCGCCGTTATTTGGAAGCGCTTTCCACCTACACGCGTCGGCGCATCGCTCAGGCGGGCAAGGCGGCCGTCGATGACGTGAGTTTCGTTCCCGCCGCGCTCGCGCTGCATCAGCGTCCGGCGGTGCCCGGCGTGCGGTCGACGTTCGGCACCTCGAGCGAGCTTTTGAACAGCCTGCGGCTTCTCTTCTCGCGCGTCGGCAGCCACGTGTGTCCACATTGCGGCAAGCATGTGCCGCCAAGCTTGAATGTCGCTGCTGAACTGGCGATTTCGTGCCCCCACTGCGGCGGCGAGTTCTTCGGCCCCGGTGCTGAGCAGCTCGCCTTCAACAGCGAGGGCGCTTGTCCTACCTGTGGCGGCACCGGTATCGCGCGCACCGTGAACCGTGCGGCGCTCGTGCCCGACGAGAGCAAGACCATCGACGAGGGTGCTGTTGTGGTGTGGGGCTCGCTTATGTGGGATCTCATGAAGCAGGTGTGCGGCGCCATGGGCGTGCGCACGGACGTGCCGTTTTGCGAACTTTCGCCGGCTGAGCGCGACATCGTGTTCAACGGCCCAGCCGAGAAAAGGCACATCCTGTACAAGGCGAAGAAGGGCGAGAACTTCGCCGAGCTCGATTTCACCTACTACAACGCCGTGCGCACCGTGGAAAACTCGCTTGCGAAGGCGAAGGACGAGAAGGGGCTGCGCCGCGTCGCGAAGTACTTGACCGAGGGGCCCTGCCCCGATTGCGGTGGCACGCGTCTCTCGGATGCCGCGCGCGGGCCGCTTGTGCGCGGCATCAACCTGGCGCAGGCGACGGAAATGACGCTTGACGAGGTGGTCTCATGGGTGGAAGGCGTGCCAGGGAGTCTTCCTGAGGAGATGCGTCCCATGGCGAGATCCATCTGCGACTCGTTTGCGGGCACCGCTCAGCGCCTGCTGGAGCTGGGACTGGGGTATCTCTCGCTCGACCGTGCGGGCTCCACGCTTTCCACGGGGGAACGCCAGCGCGTGCAGCTCGCGCGTTCGGTGAGGAACCGAACCACCGGCGTGCTCTACGTGATGGATGAGCCCTCCATCGGCTTGCATCCCGCCAATATCGACGGCCTTCTGGGCGTGATGCGCGACTTGATCGCTGACGGCAATTCCGTGGTGATGGTCGACCATGACACGCGTATCCTGCGCGCCGCCGACTATCTGGTGGAAATGGGCCCTGCCGCGGGTGCGGACGGCGGCACGGTGGTTTCCCAGGGCTCGGTTGACGAGGTCGCCCACAATGAGGCCTCAATCATAGGCCCCTTCCTTTCTGACGCGAAGCGCGTGACGGCTCGCTCGCAGGCGCAAGCTGGGAAAATGTTCGACTTGGGGCGAATCCACCTCGAATCGAGCGGGTTGCATACGGTGAAGCCGTTCTCTGTCGATATCCCGCGAGGCCGCCTCATTGCCGTGACGGGCGTGTCTGGTTCGGGGAAGACGACGCTCGTGCTGGAGACGCTCATTCCCGCGCTCGCGCAAGCAGCGGCTGGCGAGAAGCTTCCCGAGCATGTGACGACGCTTGCCGCAGACGGCATCAAGCGCGCGAATCTGATCGACGCGACCCCTATCGGGATTAACGTCCGATCGACCGTGGCGACGTATTGCGGTGCGCTCGACGACTTGCGCCGCGCCTATGCGCGCACCGAGGGGGCGAAGGCGGCGGGTCTTAAGGCGGGCGACTTCTCGTACAACACGGGAAGCCTGCGTTGCGCCACGTGCGACGGCACGGGGCAGATTTCGCTCGACGTGCAGTTCTTGCCCGACGTCGACATCGCCTGTCCCGATTGCCGCGGTTCGCGCTATAGCGCCGCGGCCGAGGGTATTTGCCGACCCGAGAAGGGCGCGCCCTGTGGCCAGGCGCTCAGCCTGCCCGAGCTGCTCGCGCTCTCGGTCGATGAGGCGCTTGCGCATGTTACCGACATCAAGAAGGCGCACGAGAAGCTGCAAACCTTGCATGACCTGGGGTTAGGGTACCTCACGCTCGGCGAGGCCACGCCGGCGCTATCGGGCGGCGAGGCCCAGCGCCTGAAGCTTGCAAGCGAGATGGGCCGGGGGCAGGAAGACGCCGTGTTCGTGTTCGATGAGCCGACCATCGGCCTGCACCCGCGCGACGCGGAGACGCTGCTCGGCGTGTTCGAACGGCTTGTGAAGCAGGGGGCTACCGTGGTGGTGGTCGAGCACGATCTCGACTTCATCGCCAACGCCGACTACGTGATCGACATGGGACCTCATGGCGGGAAAGACGGCGGGCGCATCGTGGTGTGCGGCACGCCTGCGGAAATCGCTGCGAACCCGGAAAGCATCACCGGCCGCTACCTGGTGCTTTAGCGGATTTCTTACCTATATGTACGATTTTTTCGATTTCATAAAAATCTTACGTATTCGTATGATAATATTTTAAATCAGAGTTTCTGCACCTATACGTAAGAATCGAGCAGTGATGACAATCAGTCGCGACCAAATCATGGCGTGCGGAACAAGGGTTATGGAGTGCGCTTCCCTCGGATCATTGCTGAGAAAACGACGGAAATCTTTTGGGTATACGCAGGAAGAGGTTGCCGAAATGCTTGGCTTTAGCCCCAGACTCGTGGGTGAAATCGAACGTGGGCGAGGAACGGTCGGCATCGACAAGGTCTTGTCTTACGCTCTGGCGCTCGGAATCGATCTCGTTGCACTCGAAAGGTGATGGCGATGTCTGGAAGAGAGCTTGTCGTATACCGAGAGCGTCTTGGCCGATTCGAAGAGGTCGGATTCGTCGGCACGTCGGAGGTTGCCCTGACATTCTCCTATTCTGATTCTTACCGGCGAAACGACAGTGCCCAGTCCATTTCGCATGCCCTTCCTCTTGGCGCGGGCGAATTGCCCCCTTCTGCGGTGAAATCGTTTTTCGACGGACTTCTCCCAGAGGGAAGCATGCGAAGGGTCCTAAGCGCTTCGTTCCATACGTCGGAAGATGACTTGCATGAGCTGATATCGAGGCTCAATGATGAGTCAGCTGGTGCGCTGGTTTTCAAGGTTGCTGGCGAAGATCCCGCATGGGGACGGGGCTATGAGCCTATGGGGGATTCCGATTTCGAACGGCTTGCCGCCTTCCCGAGGGAGTTCGCTCCGCATGCAGCAGTTCGATCGAGGCTTTCTTTGGCTGGAGCGCAAATGAAGGTTGGTCTTCATTTCGATGCTGCTACCGGCGCATGGCAGTACCCGAAAGGTGCGGCTCCGTCGAGCCATATCGTGAAAGCGTGCGACGGAGGTTTCCCACTGCAGACAATCAACGAGGCTGTTTGTATGGCGACTGCGGTGAGGCTCGGTTTCGATGCCGCCGAATGCAGGCTAATTCCCATCGATGGCAGCGATCCGCTGCTTGCCGTGAAGCGATTCGATCGACTCGATGCGGGCAGTGAATTCCTCCATCGGCTTCACCAAGAGGATTTCTTCCAAGCTTTGCCGAAGTTCGGCGACAAGTACGAGCCGACAGACGGGAACTACGCGAATAATTGCGCCAAGCTGATAAACGAAGAGAGCGCTAATCCCTTTGGGGACAGGGCGATGCTGTTTTCGAGATTGGTGTTCGATTGGGCTGTTGGAAACGCCGACAACCACTTGAAGAATCACTCGATGCTTTGGAGCGATGATTGGTCGAGGAAGAGCCTCGCGCCGCTCTATGACGTGACGAGCACTACCGTGTATCCAGAAGTGGACAGGGAGATGGGCGTGTCGTTCGGTGGATCTCGGCGCGTGGACCAGGTTACGCGAAGTGAGGTCGCGGCGACGGCTAAAGCTTGCGGTGTGGGGGAGAAACGTGGTCTTATGGAGCTTGATGAGACGATCGAGGAGTTCCCCGCTGCTCTCCAGGCCTCTGTCGAAGCCATTTGCGATCAGGGATTTGAACTGGCTGAGGAAATGGGCGACCGTATCAAAAAAGACTTCCTGAAACGCAGGGAGCTGATGGCTTAACGTCGGAGGCTCTCTTCGCTGCCAGGGGCCCTGTTCGGTCGTGCGGCTCGCTCAATTGGTCGACTGCTCACAAGATGTGCGGGAAGGCCCTGGTGGTTCACAATGCCGGGGCCTTTCCGTAGCGTTTGCTTTCGAGCTTATCCCTCGCTGTTCGCGATTGCCTGGTCGATGAGCTTGCTGAGCGTTTTCTGCTGCTCGGGGGACGTGATCGCGCCGACAATCGGGTCACCCACGATGTTGCCGTTCTTGTCGACGACGTAGGTGGTCGGGTACGAGAACAGCTCGGAGGTGAACTTCCCGGCCTCGCTGCTCGACGCGAACCAGACGTTCTTGTACGTGACGCCCTTCTTCGCGAGGATGTCCTTCGCCTCGGAGATTGCGGTCGCGTCGCCGTCGAGCGTGAAGGAGTTCACGCCCACGACCTGGCCTCCCCTGCCGGCGAGCTCCTTGTTGAGCGCTTCCAAGTCGCCCAGCTCGCCCACGCACGGCTTGCAGGTGGTGAACCAGAAGTTGACCACAGTCACCTTGCTCCCCGAGAAGAGCTTGTCGTTGGTCACTTCGTTGCCGTCGAGGTCTTTCCCCTGGAAACTCGGGAACTTGCCCGCACTGGTAGCGGCGCCTGCGCTATTCGGCATGCCGGCGCTCGACGCGTCGACGCTCTCCCCCGAGCTCGGAGAGCTACCGCATCCAGGGAAGTCCTTCTCGAGGGTCGTGAGCTTGTCCTCGATTTCCTTCACCTGCTGCGCTCCGGTCTTGAGCGTCTTCAACTCTTCGGCTGAGAACTGGTCTTTGGCGCCCTCGATCGTGTCGAGGAGGAAATCGCCGTAGTTCTTGCCGTCCTCGAACATCGGCATGTCCTTGTTAGCTGCCAGAAAGACTTTCTCCCACAGCTTCGAGTTGCCGGAGAGGATCTCGTTTTCCTTCTGCATGAGCTGTTGGTGCAGCTCAGTCGCTTCCTCGGTGTTCTTCGGCTGCGTTGCCAGCAAAGCCGCGATATCGGTGTTGCCGCTTGTGGAGTCGGCTTTGCTATCCTTAGGATCTGAACAGGCTGCAAGGCTGAACGCCAAAAGGGAGACCACCAGCACTACCGCAATTTTCGTTAGTTTCATAATCATTCCTCCATTTGCAATCGTTTGCTTTGTTTGGTTCTTTCTCAATTCGTCAGTTCTCTTTGCACTGCTGATTCGGTTGCTTTTCCGGCAAGCTCAGGCCGTAGCGGAAGCCGATGGCGTCGGTCGGGCAGGCCCTTATACACTTGCCGCAGCGGATGCACTCGGTGTGATTGGGCGACTCCGTGACCTTGACATCCATCTTGCACGTCTTCGCGCACGTGCCGCACGAGATGCATCGGTGCTGGTCAACCTTTATTCCAAGCAGGGATACCTTGTTCATGAGCGCATAGAGAGCGCCGAGCGGGCAGACCCATTTGCAAAATGGGCGATAGATGAGCACGCTCAAGACGACCACAGCGATCAGAACGACGAGCTTCCAGGTGAACAACGCTCCCAATGCGGAGCGTATGCCGCTATCGACGATGGCAAGCGGAATCGCGCCTTCGAGCACTCCCTGCGGGCAGAGGTACTTGCAGAAGTACGGGTCGCCCATCCCGACGTCGTTGACGAGCAGCGCGGGCAGCAGGACGACGGTGAGCAGCAGCACGACGTACTTCAGGTACTTAAGCGGTTTGAGCCTCCTTGTGGATAGCTTCTTGCCGGGGATTTTATTCAGCAGCTCTTGCAGCCAGCCGAACGGGCACAAAAAGCCGCACACGAAACGCCCTAACAACACGCCGATGAGGATCAAAAACCCGGTTACGTAGTACGAGAAGCTGAACTTCGACGAGCCCACGATCGCCTGAAACGACCCGATAGGGCAGGCGCCTGTGGCCGCGGGGCAGGAATAGCAGTTCAGGCCGGGTACGCAGACCGCTTTGCCCTGTCCCTGATAGATAGTGCCCTTGAAGAAGTTCGGCAGGTGGATATTGGTGAGCAGCGTCGCGCCCGCTTGAATCCAGCTACGGAAGCGGCTCAAGAACTGCGATACGGGGTTTCTTCTCTTATCCAATTCCAATGCACTCCAAGCATAGTCGAATTGCCTTGGCCAGCACGGCATCTGCTTCGCCCCTCATCGCGCCGAGACATGCCATGGCCGCTCCGGCTGCCACCAAGGCAACTTGTGCTGCAGGCTTTATCGCTTTGAACAATCCAATCGCTCCTTTCATTCGCTTTCTAATATGTGACCTGCGAAAACCTAGCCATCGAACAGATTGAGGAGATACCCGTAGCCCTCGGCCTCCATCTTCGCGTACGGCACGAAGCGCAAAGACGCGCTGTTGATGCAGTAACGCACGCCGTTGGGGGACTCCGGGTCATTGGTGAACACGTGGTCGAGGTGGGAATCACCAGCGCGGCTGCGCACCTCGGTTCGACACATGGTGTTGTCCTCCTTTCGGGAGAAATAAGCCTATTCCTTCCGTTCCGCGATCCATTGGAACATATCGCCTATAAAATCCGTGTTAAGAGAGACGGCGTCTATGCGAGGAGGCCCGCATGCGCATTTTGGTTGTGGAAGACGAGCGATCGCTGTGCGATACGATTGCGCGCAGCTTGAGGCGTCTTGCGTACAGCGTTGACTGCTGCCACGACGGGCGGGAAGCGCTTGACCTGCTTGCGGTTGAGAACTTCGATCTTGTCGTGCTCGACCTGAACCTTCCCAGTGCGGATGGCATGACGGTGCTCGGGACGTTGAGGGAATCCGACTGTGAGACCAAGGTGCTCATCTTGTCGGCTCGTAGCGAGGTCGCCGAGAAGGTGGCCGGGCTTGATGCGGGAGCGAACGATTACCTGACGAAACCGTTTCACCTAGAAGAGCTTGCGGCGAGGATCCGCAGCCTCACACTGAGGCGCTTTACGCAAAATGATGTGCTGTTGACCTGCGGAAATCTGACATTTGACACAAAGGCGCGTCGGGCTTTTGCAGGCGATGAGGCTTTGTCTCTCACGCGGAAGGAGACCGGGATACTCGAATACATGATGCTCAACCAGGGGCGGCCGGTCAGCCAGGAGGAGCTGCTCGAACACGTGTGGGACAGCAGCGTGAACAACTTCAGCAACTCGATCAGGGTGCACATCTCCGCCTTGAGGAAGAAGCTGCGCGCCGCTTTGGGATACGACCCCATACGCAATCGCATTGGGGAGGGCTACGTGATGGAGGAGGCCGAATGAGAAGGCTCTCGCTGCAGTGGCGCATCACGCTGATGACGGCTCTTCTCGTGTGCGCGACGTGCGTGCTCATGAACTGCCTCATCGGATACTCGGGAATGCGTTATATGGACTCGATCGGCAGCGGCATATCGGCGTGCGCCGACATCGGCGATGGTGCCGCTGCGTCGTTCGACCCCGACAATCGCGAGCTCGACGAAGAGCTCACGATCGTTGTGAGCAACGCGCAGGAATCCTTCAGCGCGACCAATTGGCTTATAACGGTTGCGGTGACGCTGCTTGGCGGCGTGTTGGCGTATTTCGTCAGCGGCCGTGCGCTTAGGCCGCTGCGGGCTTTCGCGTCGCAGGTTGAGAACGTGCAGCCGAGCAACCTTGCGGACATGAAGATCAGCGAGGACGTGCTGCCTGAGTTCAAGCAGTTCAGCAAGTCGTTCAACAGCATGATCGACCGCCTCGACGAGGGCTTTAGCGCACAGCGGCAGTTCACGGGGAACGCCGCGCACGAGCTGCGGACGCCGCTTGCGCTCATGCAGGCGCAGGTCGAGCTGTTCTCCGCCGAACACCCCGACGTGGGGCCTGAGGAAGCTGCCTTTCTCGGGCTTCTGCAGGAGCAGACCGAGAGGATGTCCCAGATGACGAAGACCCTGCTCGAGATGAGCGAGCTTCGCAGCGTGCCCTGCAACGATCGGATCGAGTTAGCGCCGATGGTCGAGGAGGTTCTCGCCGATCTTACGCCCCTCGCCGAGGCGCGCGGCATCGCCCTTGAGCGTAGCGGGGATGCCCAGCTGATTGGCAGCGACACGTTGATATATCGGCTCGTGTTCAACCTGGTCGAGAACGCAATTCGTTACAGTCGACCCGATACGGCGGTTCGCGTCTCCACCTGCGAGGAGGGCGGGTGCGTCATCCTACGGGTCGAGGATAACGGCCTTGGGATTCCCGAGCAGTTCAAGGAGAGCATCTTCCAGCCGTTCTTCCGCGTCGATTCGTCCCGCAGCAGGGAATACGGCGGCGTTGGGTTGGGGCTTTCACTCGTGTGGGAAATCGCCGCACTTCACGGCGGTACGGTGGAGGTCGAGGCGAGCTCCGAGGACGGCACCGTCATGCGCGTGGAGCTCCCCGTCGGGGAGGCTGTTGCGACCGCGTGATGCGCGGGCTTATGGTGCGCATCACGCTGGGAAGACGTGCGGAGGGCGGGGTCTAGCTTACGCAAACCACGTGCAGCACGTCCCCGTCGACGGTGAAGGCGACATCGTGCGAGGAATAGGCGAGATGGTACACGCGCGAGGGGTCGTGCTTGCTGCCTGCGCGCCGCGGGTCTTGCCTCAGCACCTCGATGAGGCCGGCGAGCTTGTCTTCCTCGATTGATTCGCGAAGCTGGTCAGGGAAGTCGACCGTAAGCTCGTGCCACGGCGCGTCTTCGATCCATCCGCCGCGGGCATCGGGATGGCAGTCGGCGAAGGGGATATAGGGCTTGATGTCGAGAATCGGCGTGCCGTCTCGCAAATCGGCCCCGAGGACGTGGAGCACGGGCCCGGCGTCGGTGCGTTCCACCCGATCGAGCTTCACGCAGCTCAAGCCCAGCGGATTCGGGCGAAAGGGGCTGCGCGATGCGAACACGCCTACTCGCTCGGTGCCGCCCAGTCGCGGGGGTCGCACGGTCGGCGACCATCTGGCGTTTGCCCCGTTCCTGCTAGACGCCGCATAGTCGGCGGCGATGTCGTCGGCGGTTCCGCCTGGCACGCCGTTCTCGAATTGCCAGATCAGCCAGAGATGCGAGAAGCTCTCGATTCCCGAAACAGCCGACTCGAGTGCGTATTCGGGCTCGAGCACGATGCGTCCTCGCAGATGGGGCGCGAGAAAGCTGTTGCGGGGTATCCCGAACTTCTGCGGCAGGTCGGTGCGGATGTGCGCTATCGGCTTCATGTTGCTCCTAAGCTAGGGTGGTCTGTCTGACATAGCGGGTTCTATGTGCTCATCAGCCAATCTGCTGGCGCAAGGCTTGCCCCGTGCGCCAAATGAAGCGCAACCTCGCAGATGAGCCAGTCGCTACCGCTTAATCCAGGAGGTCTCGGGACGGCAGATAAGTCGCGCGTTGTTGTACGCCATCTCAATCGTGAGGCAGGTGCGCGCGGCGTAGAACCCGTCTTCGCGCTGGATGGTCAGCGCCAGTTCGGGCTTGTCGCTGGTCAGGCACAGCGGCAAAAGCAACTGGATTCTGCCGCCATAGAACTGCGGCACGGCGAGCGTATAGTTGGCCGCGGCGCGGCGGGCTGCCTCGACGACAGCGCCCTCGAAGGCGCGGCGCAGCAGCAGCGAGTTGTCTTCTCCCATGAGGCTCGTGGGAATGCGCGTCAAGTTCTCCTCATCGCCTAAGATGTGGTCGATATTGGACCGGATGGGCAGGCGGTAGTCGAAGACGAGCTCAGAGGGGTCCTCGGCAAAGTGCACGCGGCAGGGCAGGTATTCGAAGGCGACCAGCATGGGGTCACTCTCTTTGAAAAAGCCCTTCAAAAACCAGTGCTGGCGCGCGTCGGGCTTGGTGTTGGGCTCGAACAGGCCGTAGATATTCTCGTAGCGGCGTGTGTACAGGCCGGTGTTGAACAGGCAGCGGCCGTCGTCGAACACCAATGGCAGGTTGGACGGCGCGGTCTGGTTCGCGTCGCGCTCGGTAAGGAACACCGCGCGGCTAAACGAGAACGACAGGTAGTTTTTGAGAATGCGGTTGTTAAGGCCCCAGTCCTCAGGGTCGGCGAGGTCGACCAGGCGGTCATAGCAGGGCTCGGGGCAAAATGCGAAGTCGTATAGGTTGCTGCACAGGGTGCTAGGGATTTCCATATGGCGTCCTTCTGGTAGCTGGGCGGTCAATCGGCTTGATTTTACACGTACGAGCGAGGATTGACG
>ERZ1034984.1247-NODE-1247-length-24910-cov-26.287467_pt1 | contig 24910 bp, 34 predicted proteins | sample MGYA00520589_ERZ1034984 | MGnify/ENA primary metagenome ERZ1034984 (study PRJEB33766, sample SAMN09781790) | gut metagenome | biome: gut microbiome | host: Homo sapiens | place: Madagascar | study: EMG produced TPA metagenomics assembly of the PRJNA485056 data... | reverse complement strand
GGAAAGGAAAGGAAAAGAAATATATCTCTCTCTTCCCCCCCTACCCCCCCAACGGGGGAAAGCGAGGAAAACACAGGTTTAAAAGCATTCCTCGAAAGTCATCCGAATATCGAAGTTGACGGATATAACGGAAAGATTGCGGATATGGATTTTGACCGCTTAACGGCGGCGATAGCCGAAAGCGATTACTTAAAAGAAGTGACGTCGTTTTTATGGCTATGCAACCAGTATGAGAAGATTGTTTCAGGGTATTTTAAAACAATCAAAACGACTGCAAAAGAAAAAGGCGAAGCAAAACCCGCCGAGAATTGGACGGACGTTTTAGCGAGGTTATAACATGAACGATTTGATAACGAAAGTATGCGACGATATCGCTCTGAGCGAAAGGAAAGACACGGCAAAAGAGCTTTATCGGTTTTTCAGAACGGTAAAACCTCAGTTTTACAAAAACCAAACCGAACAAGAGATGATACAGGAGATAGCGAGCATTCAGATGTTAACGGCAAGCATACCGTTAGACAGGCTCGCGGAGATGTGTCGGCTCGCTGTTGAAAACTATTCGAGAAGAAAGGCGGAAAACCCCAAAGAGGTATTTAATCTCGATTATGTCTTGACGTTTTATCGGAAAGCAAAAGACAATTTGCGTCCGAAAAATTTCAATCTCATTTTGGGCTATAATCCGAGAACGGGTATAACAGAATATGGAGATATGGACTATTTGACAGATGATTGGAAATATCCAGATGACGCGCCGACAATGTTCGAAAAAGATTAGAAAATTTAAAATGAAAGACATTAAAAGGAGATGAAAGACGATGATAAGTTGTCATCAGGCGATAACACGTCGCCCGCCGTTTCGGGGCGAGAATCCGTACAAAGAACACAAGGCGAAGATCCAGGAAAGAGTGCGCCGCGCTCGTCAGATTGAATACTGTTTAACTCAATGCCCGCACGGCGAAAAGCCATGTAACGGCACGTGCGAGGAACTAAAGGCTTTTATAAGCATAAAGCGAGGTGAGCGTAATGGTTGATTTAGCAATCGGAATTATGTCGCTTGTTACGCTTGTAGCCGTTAATATGGTGCTATTTATGCCTATGCGCCCGGGGCGGAAAGAAATTATCCGAACGGTGGCAGTATGCGTTTTTATTTGGGGAAGCATACTCATATCGCTTGTATGCGTTGCAAGAACGCTCGCAGGCTTATTAAACGGCGATTTATTGATGAGGTGCGTTTTATGGAACAGATGAACGAGCGCGAATACCTTATCAGGCGGGCAGATTGCCTCTCTAAGGCGTTTTTACAGTCTGATGAGTATAAGTGCCTGCCCGATGAGAAAAGACAAGATTTAGCCGTGTTTGCGGTTTTTGTGAAAAACTATTTAAAAAAGGAGACGCGGGGAAATGGGCGTAGGGGCGACGATTAAAGACGGCGGCATGAATCAATGTTCGTTTTTCGACGGTGAAAAGCCGCTTCGAATAATGAAGCCGTTACGCCTTATAGAGCTTTTTGCAGGAATCGGAGCGCAAGCGAAAGCCCTCGAAAATCTCAAGGTTGAATTTGAGCATTATCGGGTGTGCGAAATCAATAAAGAAGCGATTAAAAGTTATAATGCAATACACGGTACAAATTTTATTCCAAGCGATATAACTCGAATGCGCGGCGATGATTTAGGAATTGTTAACACGGATAAATTTGATTACATATTAACTTATTCATATCCATGCACAGATATATCCACAGCAGGAAAGAGAAATGGCATGAGGAAAGGAAGCGGAACGAGAAGCGGACTTGTGTGGGAAGTTGAAAGACTTTTAAGCGAAACAAAGGAATTACCTCAAATTTTGCTTATGGAAAATGTTCCGGGCGTTCTCCACGAGAAAAACAAATCCGACTTTTTAGAATGGTGCAGATTTCTTGAGCAATTAGGATATACGAACAAATTTAAAATGCTTAACGCGAAAGATTACGGGATTCCGCAGAACCGAGAAAGGCTTTTTATGATAAGCTGGCTCGGCAGCGCGTATTACGATTTTCCGAAAAAAGTTCCGATGAGAAGATTTGAAGAATTTTTGGATTTTGACGAGGCTTATATTATAAACCCCGAGAAATTAACAAAAGTACAAAAAAATTGTATTCGGCATTTATCCAATAAGGGAATATCAAAAACTATACGTGTCGGCGGATATAAAAGCAGGGATCGCCATGAGCGGGCTGTTTATTCTGTCGAACTTAGGCAGTCAGAAAAATTTATAAAAAATAAAACGCTATGGTGTAAAGATATATCTAAAACGATTTGCGCGGCACACTTAAATTCTTATACGATTGACGGAAAAATTTATTTTGATTACAGTCCGAAAGAGTGCTGGCGTTTAATGGGTTTTTCTGACGAGGATTTCGACAAATCCCAAAAGTGTGTGTCGAAAACAAATTTATATAAGCAAGCGGGAAATTCAATCGTTGTCAACGTGCTTATGGCGATATTTAAAAATTTATTTTAGGAGCAAAAAATGAAAATTAAAGATGTAAAAATCGGAATGAAAGTCAAGCTAAACAAAAACGCCCCCAACGAGTATTTGTTAGTAGGCGAAAAATGTAAATGGGTTGGCGAGGTTACTTGTGTCGGCGATACATTTATAACAGTAACAACTCTTTTAGCAAACGGCGGTTATGGCAAAAAATTTACAATGGTAGAACCGCAGTATTTTAAAAAAGCAAAAAAGAACTCGAAATCAGACATAGAATACGTAAATTTAAAAATTGTTCGTGTCGGCAAGCAATATGGGGTCTTGTATAAAGGCGAATTGGTTACGACCGCTTCTTGCGGGGAAAAGGACAAGTTTAATGCGGAGTTTGGACTCAATTTGGCTCTTCGGCGTTTTTGTAAGGCATTATGCCCCGCTATTGTTGAGAAGCAGAGAAAAACCGTTGAAAAAGTAATTAACATTGAAGATTTAATTTGAGAGGTGAAGTTATGTTTTTAAATAAAGAAGAACAATGTAGCAGATTGCGCGCCGCGGCTGATAAAAAAGATTTGACGTTAATTGATTATGAAGAGCTTTATAATAAACGCGCGGAGTTGGATGAGGAAAATTACAAAGAAAATAAGAGACATGAAGAAATCCTCTATAGAGATGTAATACAAGGTATTCTTAATACCATTTGCTACTATATGACAAAATTCGATACTATTATGAAATACGAGCTTCCTGATAACGTGCCTGTATGGAAAATCGTAGATATATTTCAACGTCACGGATATAGCGTGAGAGACACCGTTGAAAACGATAAAAAAACATTGGTGTTTTACTTAGATAAACCGACAAAAAGATGAGGAGACAGAAATGAAAAGGAATAGAAAGAAACGAACGGAATCGAAAGAATTGAAAAGTTTAAAATTTAAAAAGTCGCTTGTTATTATCGCCATGATAGTAATAACGCTCGTATCACTTAGCGGCGAAGTTGTCGCTGTTATTCATCAAATTAAGCTTCAGACCGAGAGATTCGGGGCTGTAATGCAGTTTGCGTACATATGGAATTTATACGATTTATTCAGTCTAACGCTTTTAGGACTTGCGGGGAATCTTCCGCTGTTGGTAAAACTCGACGATTTAAACGAACAAATTGAAAAAGAGATTTTTTTAAAGAGAGGATATTAAAATGAAATGCAGAGAAATTACTGTAACGATTGAAGAAGATATTGTAGACCTTGACATAGCAACAAGAAAGAAGTTTATGAAGCCTTATCAATTAAAATTTGTAATGTACGATGAAAATATTGCAGACCTTGACATAGCAACAAGAAAGAAGTTTATGAAGCCTTATCAATTAAAATTTGTAATGTACGATGAAAATATTGCAGGATTTAATAGTGCTTTAGATAGTGAAATAGTAAAAATGAGAGAGTGCGAGATATTGGAAAAACTCAAAGAAAATATAAAGCAAGGAGTGGTAAATTTATGAATCAGGCAATCGACAATTTACTCATTGAATTTGACGAAATAGGCTTTGCGCCTACAAATGTTTGCGACGACCCCGAAGGAAAGGCAAAATTATGGAAATCGGCGTTAGTATACGAAATCGAATTACTCTTAGATGAATATGCCGCAATCAGAAAAAAAGCGGTTGAACAGTTTGCAGAAAAATGCAAAGAACGCATAAACGCAGATTATGTAAATGGCATGTTGAATAATCACAAAGGACACTTAAGCGAATACGACATTGACGAGTTGATAAAGGAGTTTGAAAGATGAATCGTGAACCTATGAAACATTTATCGTTTAAATTAGGCGACATACCTATCATGAAGAATAACGGTGACACTTACGAGCTTGAATTGTGCCATAAAGCCGTTGCAAGCGTTATGAAAGACGTAGAAAAAGCAGATGACAAAGTGATATATGAAGCAATGATTGAATTTGCCAAAAAGGAAAATTTTACCGATATTTATCTGATAGACGAGGATTTTTTACGCTCAGCAATAACTCATGAAATTGAACGAAGAAGGAGTTTGAATGATGAAATACAGTCATGAAAGCAAAGAGTTAAACGCCCTTTTGGGCAAGAAAGTAAAAGTTACACTTTTTGACGATACAACGATAACGGGCATATTAACTCGCACGCCGCAATCGTGGCAATACCTATATTGAGAGATATGAAAGATTATAACATAAAATCAATCCGGCAAGATTTTAAGCAAAAAGGTATATTTTATACTCAAAAAGAACTTGCTGAATATATTAAAAATTTATTACCCGAAAACGTCGATCGGGTATACGATCCGACTTGCGGCAATGGCGGGCTTTTAAGTGTGTTTGACGATAACGTCGAAAAGTGGGGGCAAGATATAAACGCGGAACAAGTCGAGGAAGCGGCAAAGCGGTTAGTAAACTTTCACGGAGTAGCGGGCGACACGCTAAAAACCCCCGCTTTCAAGGATATGAAATTTGACTATATCGTTGCAAATCCGCCGTTTTCGATAAAATGGGAACCATTTCAAGACGTGCGTTTTAATGCGCCTGTTTTACCCCCGCCAAGTAAAGCGGATTACGCGTTTAATTTACATATATTGCATTATTTAAGCGATAAAGGTATTGCGGCTGTTTTAAATTTTCCTGGCATTTTATATCGAGGAAATCGAGAGGGTGTTATTCGGCAATGGCTCGTTGAACAAAATTATATAGAAAAAGTTATTGCAATTGCCGGTAATAAATTTACCGATACATCAATCGCGACATGCGTTATAGTATATAATAAATCAAAACAAAACACGGATATTCTTTTTATAGATGACGAAACGGGAGAACAACGGAGCGTGTCTTTTAAAGAAGTAAAAGAAAACGGATTTAATCTTTCCGTAAGTTTGTACATACAAGCTAAAACAATAAAGGAAATTATAGATCCGATTGAGCTTGATACACAAGCCCGCAACGCTTTTTTTACAAGATTAAGAAATGAGTTAATGTTTGAAAGAGCCGTGTGCGAATTTGAAGGGTTAAACTTTCAATCGTTTTTAACGGATATACAAACAATATTAGACGAATTTAAAGAAATAAAATAATTATCATAAAAAAACAAAAGAGTCACGGAAGCTCATAAATTAAATTATTCTTGGGAATTGAAAGACACAAACAATAAACCGAGGTGAAACAATGAACAGAGCAGAAGTCAAACAGTACTTGAGAAGATATAAGAGAGCATGCTCGGATTACGAAAGAGTTAAATATAACCTATACGCCGTCAATAACGACCTTTACGGCTTACAAGTCACGAAGTATGATAAAATACCCGTACAAGGCGGAAACGGCGTTAAAGACCGTTTAGAGGGGCTTATGGATAAGTCCGAAAAGCTTTCAAAACAGCTTAACGAACTCGGGGAAAAGAAAGACGCTATAAAAGAGGAAATCGAGCAGTTTATCCGCGCGCTTAATAATCCTGATTGGGAAAATATTCTGTTTGACTTCTACATAAAAGATATGACCTACACCGAAATCGAGAAGAAAGGCGGCTATGCGTGGGGAGTTCCGAAGAACATAACTTCGCTTGCATGCGTTCGCCTGGCTCAAATCTGGACGGCGAGAAAGTTAATCGCCGAAGTTAAAGAAGAAGCCCGTTTGTGAAAGAAATTTTCATAAATCAATTACCGAAAATTACCTAAAGTTACTTTTCACGTGCTATAATGGTAGCATAAAAATTTATAAACGTCGTCCGAGAGGTCGGCGTTTTTTTCTTGTAAGGAGTAACCGTGAGAGGCAAACAGAACGATAGCAGGGCAAGGGAACTCGCTTATCAGCTTCTTGCGGAAGGAAGAACACCCTCAGAAGTTGAAAGAGAGGTTAAGGCTCATGGATATCAGTTTTCGCGGGGCAGTGTATACAACCTCAAAAATAAGATTGAGAAGAATCCCGAAGCAAAAAAAGCTTTCAACGAACTACGACAGTTAAAAAAAGAAGAAATAAGCAGGCTTAACGATGAGATTCTTAACCGTTCGGCAAACGAACTGATAAGACGGCTTACAGCTCACCCCGAAGCTTTTCCGACAAAAGAGCTTATAACAACCTATGGCATAGCAATGGATAAGCGTAAGCTTTTAACAGACGGAGAGACATCGGAGACAAAGCAAGGACAGTGTAACAGTGTTATAGCTCTTACCGATAAACTCAAAGCCCGCACGATTGAGGGCGTAGAAGAGCCTACAACCGACGATATGACGGAAAGCGAGGCAGACGGTGAGTAATATAAAATTTACAAATAAAATGCTTGACGCCGTTTCTGTGGCGTTAAAACCGCAAGTTAATTTATTGACGTTTGAGGGTACTGTAAGGTCATCAAAGACCGTTACAGCCGTTCAAGCGTTTTTTTATAGAGTAATACAATCGGACGGCTTTCTTCACCTTATCGCAGGGCGAGACTTCGACACGATAAAAAACAACGTACTTGAAGCGGACGGTTTGGGGCTTTTACCGCAGTTTGAGCCATACTGCAAGCTCGATAAAGATAAAATCGGCAGTTATTACGTTAAGGTCACGGTCGGGCGGATAAACAAGAAGATTATGCTCGTCAATTACTCGAATATATCGCAGTGGAAAAAAGTCCTCGGCTCGTCTATCGAATGCGTTTTTGTGGACGAAGTCAATATCGCAGACAAGCAGTTCGTTGATGAGTGCTTTTCTCGTCAAGTATCGTTCGACCACCCTTTTACTATCTTCACGCTTAACGGCGATATACCGACGCATTGGTGTTATACAGACTATATCAATACTTCAACAATTATAGGTAATGCCCCCGCTTCGATTATAGCTGATATGGCAAAAATCGAAAAGGTCAAAGGGCGTTACTATATGCATTGGACTTTTGAAGACAATCCCGTAATGACCCCCGAAAAGATAGAAAGAGCGAAAGCACTCTATCCGATAGGCTCGTATTACTACACGATAAAAATACTCGGCGAGCGTGGCGCGCCCGGCGAACTCATCTTTCTTGACTATCTGACGGATGATATCGTGCAGCACTTCGAGTATACCGATTTTGACATTTACACCGTCGGCATAGATATAGGCGCAACGAGAGCGAAGAATTCCGTGTCGTTAATAGGCTTTAAAAGGGACTTTTCGGCGGCGGCTATAATGGACTGCCAGGCGTTTGATCTATGCGGCTACAAAGAGAAAACAGAACGCATAAAGAGCATTGTGGACGGTTGGAAAGAAAACGGGATATATATCGAAGGCGTTTTTATCGACAGCGCAGAGCAAAACTACATAACGGACATGAAGACGGCTTTCAATGCCGAACATCTTCCGCCTGTTGCAGGGTCGTACAAGGCTACAATCAAGGCGAGAATCGATTTGCTTATAATCTTGTTCTCGCTTAAACGTTTGAAGTTTAACGACAATGCGGGCGGAAAGAGGGCTTTGCAAGCGTATAAAATCGCTAAGTGGGCGGAAGACAAGAAAGGCGAAGAAAGAGAAGATAACAACGAGCCGCAGAACGATATCATGGATAGCGTAGAGTACGCTATAACAAGACACATGAACGCCCTTTTAAAAGCGGCAACGGAGCGTAAATAATGGGTTTAAGAGATTTTTTTACAAGGCGGCGGTTAACCCGCTTGCAAAGGGATTTAGAAATGTTAAGGAATACTATAAAATTTAATCCGTATGCGATAACAATAACCGATAACGAGACGGATAAAGCCTTTTCGGAAAAAATAACAGAATACCGTGTTTGGAGCATGGGGAACGCTTACATTTTGCGGCGGTTTTTTCTCGGCGCGGTGCAGGAGTACGGCACATGTAATTACTTTTGGACGCGTGCGCCGCTTTATTATCGCATGCTTCACAGCGGTTTGCCTGGGCTTATCTGCTCGAAAATGCCGAGAGTGCTATTCGGCAACGGCATAGCTCCTACGGTTTCCGTTTACAAGGACAACGGCGACGTGGATAAAACGAAGACTAAGACGGCAACCGATTACGCGTTACAGCTTATCGATAAGGTTAATTTACGCGACGTATTGACCGAATGCGCAACGAACGAAAGTTGGGGCGGTCACTCGTTTATAAAGTTTTCATACGATACGGAGCTGTCGAATTATCCTATTATCGAAGCTTCGGATATCATGTCAACCGAAGTAGTTAAAGAGCGCGGTATTACCGTCGCGATTATCTTCAAAACATGGTATGAAAAAGAGAAAGGACAGAACACAGGCTTAGGAAACCTTAAATACCGCTTAGACGAAATTTACACGACCAACGACAGCGGAGACGCGGTTATTCGTTATGAGCTTTACGAGATTTCCACGGGCGAAGATAAGCGTGTGCCGCTTAACTCTATACCCGAAACGGCAAAAGTCGTTGAAACGGTAAACGAGAACGACGAGATAGTATTTAAAGGCTTGCAAGGCATGCTTGCCTTTGAAAAGCCTAATCGCTTGCCGTCGTTAATGTTCCCGCATTCGAATTACGGTGCTTCCGACTTTGAGGGCGCAACCGATTCGTTCGACGCGGTAGACGAGGCGTACTCGACAATTATCAACGAAATAAGAGATAACAGGACGTTAAGGTATTTCAAAAGTACGGCGTTTCGGAGAGACAAGGACGGCAACGTTATAACTCCCGATGACGGCTTTACGAAAAACTATGTGTTTACCGAAAGCGACGTAGACCAGGAGCAAGGTGGCGAAAAGAACCGCACGATAGACCAGGTTAACGATAAGACGGAAGAGCATAAGCAGAAGTATTTAACGGCTGTTACGGTGGCTTTAAACAAGGCGGGATTATCTCCGTACTCGATAGGTATAACAGGGCTTGAAAGTATCAATCAGAGCGCAGAGAGCCAACAGGAGCGTAACAAGGTAACACTTGAAACGCGTAAGGCAAAACTCGAGCTTTGGAAGCCGTATCTTTCGGCAGTATTAACAAAGCTTTTAGCATTTAATACATACCTTTTACAGACGGTAGGCGTAAAACAAGACGATTTACCGCTTGAAGATATGGATATAACGCTCTCAACTGTAACGGTCGATTTTGGCGAATATTTGCAAGATACCGATAAAGACCTTGTGGATATTTGGGGACTTGCTAAATCGCAGGGCATATCGTCCACGCAAAACGCCGTTCGCGAGCTTCATAAAGATTGGACGGAAAAACAGATACTCGACGAAACAAACACGATTGCATTCGAGCAAGGCATGGCTACGGACACACCGAACGGGCTTCCAGAGCTTACGGGTGTAGACATGGGCGACGATGAAGACGATGAGGACAAGGACGAAAACGACAAGAAAGATAAAGAGAAAGACAAGGACAAGGGCGGTGATACCGCTTGAGCGATTTAAGGTCGTTTACGCCTGTTGAGCCTAACACGGCGGGAAAGGCGTTGATAGCCGTTCAAACGGTCGTTACAAGGATAAAAGAACTGATAGTCGGAAGCGTTGCGAAAGGAGTTAATAAGGACGAAATAACGCGGCAACTCAATAAGCTTATTTCCGATTTTTGCAAAACCATAGACAATGAAGCGTTAAGAGAGCAGAATCGCAAGGCGTTGGTTACGGCGGCAAAAAAGTGGTATTACACAACAACAACAACTTTCAAGATCGTAAACAGAAACATGCTATCGATGAGCGGTAACATCTACCGAATCGGCGCGAATGATTCTACAAGCCATATAACCGAGCTTCGACCCCGACAAGACCGAGGAATCAATGTCGGCAAGCCGTTAATCGAGGATTATAAAAGAAGCGTAAGATTGGCGATGAAAGCCTTAGCGGCAGATCCGCCGCTTGTAGTTACGAGACGCGACGGCAAAACCTACACTATGCCGATTCGGAATCGCGCGGAAATAGCGGTGAGATACGACGCAAACGTAAAGGATTTGCAGAGGTTTGCAAGCTCGGGCGTTGACCTTGTTTGGACTTCACAACATCCGAACTGTTCGCCGAGGTGTAAAGACCTTCAAGGCAGGCTATGGAGTATAAGCGGCAAAAGCGGCAAGATAAACGGCATTACATATCGCCCGCTTTCTGAAGCGATACAAGGCAAGTTAAAAGACGGCAACGGCATTATAACCGGCTATAATTGCCGTCATAGACTTATAGAGTATACGTCGAACTCACACCCGCCGCAAGAGCTATCAGAGGCGGAGATAAAAAAAGAATACGCTATCGATAAAAAGCAACGCTCTTACGAGAATAATATTCGTCAAATGAAGACGAACGAAAGGCTTTTAAGGGCAACAGGCGATATCGAGGGCGCAAAGGCGTTACGTAAACGGTGGCGGCGTGCAACAAAACTATACCAAGCGTACTCATTTGAGAACAACAGACCGTTCTACCCCGACCGTTGCGTAATTGATGAAGTAGAAACAACTCAATAATTCAAGACGAGGTAATAACCCCGTCTTTTTTTATACCGGCTCGGCGGAGCTTTAAACGCAAATAAGTCTGGCAAGACGTTTAAACATGCGCTTGTCGGCGGAAGACACCGCTTAAAACGAAGACAAGATAGGAGACACATTATGACACTTAAAGAACTACTCGGAAACAGCTATCGCGACGGTATGACCGTTGAAGAGGCGGACAAGGCATTCGGAGAAGCGGGCGCAAAGCTTTTTGACCTTTCAAAAGGCGAGTATGTCGGGAAAGGGAGATATCAGACCCTCGAAGCAGACGTAAAGGCGAAAATGGATGAGAATGCCGCGCTTGTTAAACAGCTCGATGAGCTTAGAAAAAACAGCCCCGAAAACGTCAAAGCCGAAATCGCTAAACTTCAGGAACAGCTCAAAGCAAAAGATGAGGAATACACGCAGAAGTACAATGCGCGCGAAAAAGAATACCTCATCGACGGTATTTTGAGAGACGCAAAGCCGAAGAACCTCGGCGCGCTTAAAGGCGCGTTAAACGGCAAATTCGACTTTACAAAGGCAGAAGTCAAAGACGGCAAAGTAGCAGGACTTTCCGAAATTCTAACTCAGCTTAAAGAATCCGACGGGTATTTATTCGAGGATTCTGTAGCTGCACCCAAAGGCGCGGGTTTACCCCCCGCAGGCAAGAACGCAGGCGCAAAGACCGATGAATTCAACTTCGGCTTTACGGGCGTAAGAGCCAAAACACAGGGTTAAAAATCAATAAAAATAAAAAACAGGAGATTTAAACTATTATGGCATTTGTAAAAGCAGCACTTAATTACGCGGTAGCGTATTCGCAGGCACTCGCGCAGGCTTACCGCTACGCCCTTTATTTCGGCAAACTTTACAACGTCGAGAACGATTCGAGATATCGTTGGGTAAACGCCGACACTATCAAGATCCCCGTTCTCTCCGTCAAAGGTCGTGTAAACGGCGATAGAGATTCTATCGGTACGGCGGCGAGAAATTACAACAACACGTGGGAAACGAAACAGCTCACCAACTTCAGAAAATGGAGTACGCTCGTTCATCCGCTCGATATCGACGAAACGAACGCTGTCGCTTCAATTCAGAACATCACCAAAGTATTCAATGAAGAGCAGAAGTTCAGAGAAAAGGACTGCTACCTTATCAGCAAACTTTACAAAGATTGGACTGATCAGAGCAAGACGGCGAACACTACGGCAATAACCGCGTCGAATATTCTTACCGTTATCGATAAGATGATGGAAGACATGACCGAGAAGAGAGTTCCCACGCAGGGCAGAATCCTTTACCTTACGCCCGCGATGAATACCTACCTTAAATCGGCTTTGCAGCGTAGACTTACGGCGACGGACGACGTAGTCCGCAGACAGATTGAAATGCTCGACGACGTAGAAATCGTCGAAGTACCTTCCGACTGCATGAAAACGTCTTACACGTTCACCGAAGGTTGCGAAGTAGCGGCTAAGGCAGGACAGATTAACCTCTTCCTTGTTCACCCTTCGGCAGTTATTACCCCCGAAAGATACAACTTCGTAAACCTTGCAGAACCCACGGCACTTACCGAAGGTAAATATTACTACTACGAGGAAGCTTACGAGGACGTATTCATACTCAACAAGAAAGCGGACGGTCTTGCATTCAACATAACCGCGAGCGCGTAAAATCAAAGTTAAGGGGCTGTAAAAAGCCCCTTCCCCTTTGTGGGGATAGGAGAAGAAAATGACTTTTCAGGAAGCAAACAAATTTATAGACGAATACGCAAGCTATACCGGCAAGGATTTAAACGAGGTAGTAAAGCTTCACCCTCAACTTTCCTTGTTGTTCGGCAACGGCGCGGCGTTCGTCCAGCGTGTAGAAAGAATTATCACGGAAGAGATTAAATATCGCGCTCCGCTCGTTAATCTCGATGATATGTCGGATATTCAAAAAGCGGCTCTCAGAAACGCAATAACGGAGCAGATAACATACACCGTGGCAAGCGGTGATTTTAGCCTTATAAGCGGCTACAATGACGTAGATAACACGTCTTTAAGTACGAAAGAAATACGGCAGAAAATGTTCTCGCCGTTAGCTATAAAAATATTAACCAACGCGGGACTTTTATATTCGGGGCTTGACAGAACCGTTGTGCCGTGTTGGCTCAGAGGTTTAAGATGATAAAAATCGGCATGGACCTGGCGATACTCAACAGACACGTTGTAAGCGAAGGCGGGGAGTATTTAGGCGCAAAGCTCAAAGGCGATAATTTCCTCGCGTATGAAACGGAGTTACCGCTTGCAAGCGAAAAAAACGTTATAGCGGGTACAACCTCAACGGTGAGCGACGTAACGCTTGCGCTTGCTACGTCCGACAATATCGCCGCTACGATAGTAAGCGACGACACGGTGGCGTGGAAAGGTCGGACGTACTCCGTCTCAAACGTAAGCGCACGCAGAAAAAAAGGCGGCATGCTTTTCTCAAAAGAGTACGTTGTTTACTTAAAAGGTTAATATGTGGAAAAAGCTATATTTGGCGCAGGATATTATATTAGCGCATTTGCGAGTTTATTGTCCTTTTGATACCGGAAACCTTTCGGGGTCGATAACGCCCGATAATAACAGCCTTGTTATTACTATCGGCAACGAAAGCGTACAATACGCGCCGTTTACAAACGAAAGTTGGAATAATGGGCATAAAAACCCGAACGAAGGGTGGATAAATAAAGCCTTAGACGCGGCTCTGCCGATTGTTGATAAATTCCTTGCCGGGTCTGTAACGGAAGAAGAAGCAAGGGAGATTGTAAAGGCGAACAACTCGATATGGCAGGCGAAATTCGCGAAAAGGGCTAAAAAATTCAGAGAAGAGGCTAAAACGATATGAGATTCGAAGAGGTATTCAAAGGTATATTAAAAGATAAAATCGTTGCGGCGGCGGGAGAAAACTCGGCGTTTTCAATTCATGCCGTAAGCGATTTGTTTTTTAAAGCCGAAAACTTCATAAAAGGCGATAACGACGTTATTATGGTCGTTCAGGGCGGTAACGTGACGAAAAGCAATATTCCCGATTACGATTTAAACACTATGCCGTTAATCGTCAATTTTATCGTGCCGCTTATCCGTAAAAACGCCTTTATGGATGTTCTCGGCAATGTAGCCGAAAAATATAACGGCACGCTTGAAGAAGCGGCGCAAGGAAGCGATAACGGCTCCGTAACGCAATTCAGAGCTATATATAACACGCCGTTTATTATAGGCGAATCGCAAGAGATACGTTGTGGCACGGGTACCCTTAAAATCTGTACGGTACAATGGATAATCTCGCTTAACTACGGCAAAAACGCGTATATAAAAACGCCGACGGTTAACTTAACAATCAACAACGTTCCTATTCCGATTACGCACATTATGCGTTACGAACACGCCTACGCCCCCGCTTACGACGATTATCAGAAATTCGGAGACAAAATTCGCACGTCAAAAAAACTTTCGGCAATTCGCACATGGGTTTTTCAGATCGCGAAAATAACGCTCTCGGAAAACACAAAATCGAAAATTAAAAGCTTGATAGATTCCCCGAAGCTGTTTGATAGCTTTATTAAAGGAATTACAAACGATGATGAGAAATTACAATTTCTTTTTGAAGCTTTTGAATGGGGTTTAGAATTAACCTACGCGATAAAATTAAAAAGCGATTATGGCACAATAACGGTTAACCATTTATCTGTTTCGTCGGGAATCGAGAATAATTCAGGCTCGTATCTTTTAACGTTAGAGGTGTAATATGGCGGTATCAAAAGACGAGGAAAACAGAGTATATACCATAAAGCTCGACGTAGGCATACAAGGCGACGGTGGCGACAGTGCGAGCGATACGCCGCAGGATAAACAAGATAACGAGAACGGACAGATAGCTGCGGGCGCAGGACAAACAAAATCTAAAAACGTGTCAAAAGGCGCATGGGCGTTAAATCTTGCAAAACAGCAAGGCACAAAGATAGCTTCCGATTTAATCGGGAATATAGGCGATATAACGGGCGATTACATAGCGCAGGCAAATGCGCAGGCGAACGTAAGTATTTTATCAACGGGACTTGGAATAATAGCAGCGACGGCGGCGGGTGGCATAGGTGGCTTTGCCATTTCTACTATCGGCGCAGGCGTTTCTGCTGGAATAAGCGCGGTAAATTATCAACGGTCACGTTATATTCAGGATAAAAACGCGAAATGGCTTGCTCAAAGAGTAGGTTATTCGGCTTTCAGGTGATTATGGCAAATAAATTTAAAATTACGCATACATCCAAAAAAACGGGCGTAGAAACTGTAATATTCGATAACACTTCCGATAATATCGTTGAGAACGTCGGCGACCTTTTAACGGGCGTTCCGATAACCGAGAGTGTAGACGACGGCATGAGTACAGCCGTACTTCATTTAAAGAGCTGTAAAGGCGATGTAGCCGTTCCCGCGCTTTTCGAACCTTACGATAAAGTTGAAATTGAAAAAGATTTAAACGGTATTAAACAAAGTGAGCTTTATATTGTTGCGATAGATAACAGAAAGGTCGATAACGAGAATTTAGAGACTTACGAAAAGACGATTTCACTTGTCGAAGCGACGAAGATTCTCGATAGCATTTTTATTTACAATTGCAATTTAACGAATAAAGATGAAACGCTTTACGCACAGTTTATAAAGCTTTTGAAAAATGCCGAAATTCGAGTGGGCGAAGCTTCCAGGTTATATTCTTCGGATTATGAGTATAACTATAAAAACGATTTAAAACAGTATAAATCGGAAGATTTTTTCTTTGAAAACGTAACGCTCAGAGAAGCGTTATATCGTTTATTCGAAGTGGCACATGTTCGTCCCTACGTAAAAAACATAACGTTTGTAAAAGGCGATATTTCAAAAATCGATATAACGCATATCAGCAAAGTACAATTTAGCGAGATATCATCGCTTTCAAATGCGGGGAAATTTATCGGCGACGAAGCGGAAATTTCAATCGATAATTATTTCGGAACGATAAAAGCCCGCGGATATAACTCGATATCAAAAAAAGCCATACGGCTCGAACCTCGCCCCTTTACAACAACTGAAGCGCAATTAACGACGGATAATATGATTGCTGATTTAGGATTTCCTGTTGAAGATATAACATATTTTGGTGTTGGATCTGACGCGTCAGTCGGCTCGAGAACTCAGGCGGGAGTTCCTGTTGGAATAACATATCGAAAAACAGGTGCTACCTACAATGAAAATGTTGTAGTTGTGTGTCCGTTTTTTTGGGATATAACCGATAATCTTATTGATAGCGAAATCTATCAGCTTTTAACCACAGACGAGAAGAATATCTCGATACCGTACACAAGAGGCGATAGCATTGTAGGAGTATCTAAAAGCTACAAAACGATACTTTTTACTCACTGGACGCTTGAAGAGATTTTGCAAAGAGATTTAAATAAAAAAGCAGATAGTGACATTTATAAATACTTCAAGGAACACAAGATAGCCGACGTAAACGGTTCGACAGAATATTTAAATTACACGGTGCAAAATCTTGTTCTCGGCGCGGAAATTAAAAGTCTTTTTTTCAGAGCGGACTTTATTCCGAGATTTAATACAGTCCTTGAAATTGCAAAGCCTGGGGTGTATGACAACGACCGTTTAAAAGTGGCAATGTCCGACAATCAAAGCGCGAACAGCATAGATATAGCACGGCACGGACGATCGCTTTCAGGGCTTGCAAGAAGGACGGGAAATGAAGAGATAACGCTTAATTTTATTTGCGACGGTTTTAACAACCTTCTGCCTGTTATGGGTAAATTTACGAGCTTAACGGGGCGGGATTCCTACCTTAACGATTACGTTATAACAAAGCGCGAATACGCGATTTATGACGATTATTTAAAGGTTAAATATTACTGCACAAAAGACTATCAGGCAATAAACGAAAAAATCGGCGTAGACAGGGAAAAGCGGTTATATAACATTCCCCTCGAATCGTCGGATTGTCCGATTTATGTTAAATACTATGTAACTTTTGACATAACGGCAAAAACAAATAGCACAGGGTTTAAAGCTTCAATTTTATATAATTCTATATTAAATTTTGTGCTTAATTCTTACAACAATAATTTCCGCCTTGCTTATTTGTATTTAGCCACAAAAGAAGCGAGGTCGGAGCAAGCAATAGACGGCAAATTGGTAACACAATTAGAGAATAACCAGTATTTTGCCCTGCCTCTATTACCTTACGCAAGTGATAAATGTATAACTTTTATTGCTCAACCGTTAGACAATTATTCAGCCGGGTATTCTCGAGGGGGTAAATATTTTGATTTTTGGGGTGGCGGCGGAATAAAAGTGCTTTATAATCCATATACCGACAAAAATGGCGAATGTGACGGATTTACCGTTTGCCTTGCTTCAAGGCAAAGCGTGGCGAATAACGTTAGCAGCTATCCAAAAGTCACGAAAGGCGGAGAAACGCTTATTTCAGACGACGTACAGATTTCATATAAAAAAGACAGGACGCAACGCCCCGTTTTTTTTATTGCGTTTGAATTTTTGCCGTCAAAAGAGCTTTATGGGAAAATCGTGTTTGGAGAAGCAATCGCGAGCCAAAATTTCCTCGTAGTCAGCGAAGCCCCCGAAAAACGCTACGTATATTCGTCGGGCGAAATTTATCGCGAGGGTGAAACGAAGATAAAAGGCGCACGAGTAGGTGAAGCTTTAAATTATTTTATTCCGTCCCTACATGATACAGAGAAAACTGTTTATTTGACGGTGCAAAAAGATATGCCGCTGTCAAGCTCTATAAAATCATACGCAATCGGCGACGAAAGCGGCAATCTGTTAATTGCTTTTAATATGGCGTTAACCAAAGATGAAAAACTATATTTCAACATTTCAAGAAAATTATAAAGGAGCAAAACATGAGGATAACGGTTAATAAAAACGGTCAAGTCGTGAACATAACCGATTCAACGCTTGTCGCGAATTCCACTTACGGCAACGCAAAATTTATTCTTGCTTTTGACGAAAGCCTTACGTCAAGCGAAATATCGAATTTTGCGACGTGTGCGTATTCGGTAATACGCGCGGACGGCGTGCAAATCGGGAATATGTACATGGCGTTGAAAGGCGAGCAGTTTGAAGCCGAATTAAAACCCGATTACGGTATACTTGACGTAAACGGAAGTATTCAGATTTCTTTTCAGATAAAAACAAAAGATAACGGCAAGGTATTTGCCACAATAGCCGTAGCGGCGTTTGTTCAGACTAATATCGGTAAGCTTACCAAAGAAGAGGCAGACGATGTTGAAACAAGGCTTATATCGCGTTATATTGAGCCAATGGCGGCAAATATTAACGCAAAGGTTGATAAAATCGACAGCAACAACGTAGGGGACAAGGCTTATATAAAAGGCGAGACGGGCAACACCGAATCGCCCGATTGGGTATATATCGAGCGAAACGGCGAGAAGAAAAGCAGAGCGATTCTCGGAGCAACGCAAGACGGCGATTATATTATTCCCAACGCTGAAAAACCCGCAAATCCCGTCAATCTCGGGCAATTGCTCGAGAAGTTAAAACTTTATATACAAGCGATTGAAAAAGGCTCTGCGGGCGGCGTTGCGCCTTTAAATGAAAATACTCTTATCGACGAGAAGTATATTCCCTCTGATATCATAAACGCGGCTGGTAACGTTATAAATAAGGTCGATAAAATACCGCAAGGACCTTACGACAGAGTATATATTGCTCAAGGCTTGTACGATAGCTCCCCCGACAAGTTCAGGTCGGTCAATACAAAAGGCACGCCTTACGCATATTCTTTGCTCGGAGCCGACGCGGCGGGCGTGTACCGTGTCCCCGAAGCTACGGACAAGTTAAGCCCGGTCAATCTCGGGCAGCTTTTAGCTAAGCTCGAAAAGTATATTTTATCGACGGAAAAAGGCTCTGCGGGCGGCGTTGCCGTGCTTGACGGCTCGGGAAAGGTTCCCGCTTCGCAGTTGCCCGGCTTTGTTGACGACGTTCTCGATTCTTACGTTCGCCCGGGCGCGACACTTTATTCCGCCTCGTGGTTATCGCTTGAGAAAAACGGAGCGGCTTTAACGCCCGAAGAGGGCAAGCTTTACATCGTAAAAGAGGGCGAGTATGCAAATCATCAATACCGTTGGACGGGTTCGCAATACGGCGAGATAGCAAGCTCTCTTGCGCTCGGAGAGGTAACAGGCACGGCTTACGACGGCGGCAAAGGTAAAGCTTTAAGAGACGAATTAACAGCCGAATCAAAGCGCATAGACGATAACGAAGCGAATATAGCCGCACTGCGCACTGACGTAGACACAGGCGAAACGTATATCGGAGCCGCCGAGCCTGATAACAAGCGCTATAAAACGTGGATTGATACCACGGAAGAGCTTTTCTTTTCGAAATCGATATTAAAAAGCGGCGATTATATCGTCCTCACCGAAGAACAAGACGCAGACGGCACGCCGATTATAAAGATATCCGTAAAGCCGCCTTATAAACGGCATAATCTTAAGATATCGTTTGCAAGTAAAATGCGCGAAACCGACACGGTTACGTTTTCAACAGTATTAAGCGCGAGCGTAATATCCACAAGAGCGACCTTTGTCGGTATGACTTGGAACGAGCTTTGCGACGAACTCGGATTAAGCGAGTCGGGGCAGGATGACTATATTCCCGCAAAAGGCTCTAAAAGAAGTACAGGCAATAGCCAATATGAGCTTGCGATTACAGGATTTAACAGGAATTATTTATTTAACGCAAGGTATAGCTCCGCGACAAATTTTACGGAAATATCTGCTAACTCAATTTATATAATGAGCGGCTTAAAAATTACCGACAGTGTAAAGGAGATATAACATGTCAATTTTAAAGTACAAAGACCCGAAGACGGGCGAATTTAAACGCATAAATCCTTATAAAGCCGAATTATCGTTTGTCGGCAAAGACGGAATTGTAGTCAACAAAGCAGCTAACTCCGAAGAGGTAGAGATAAGCGGAAGCGGATTGGTACAGAGAACAACAACTGCAAATCGTGTATATACCACTGATAAAGATGGATTGGCAGATACTGCTGCTGTTGCATATACTCCAATTGCATATGGCGTTGCTGCTTATGACGAAGGTGGAAGAATAACAACTAAGGAACCGGCTGACAATTTAGACTGTACCAACAAAAAATACGTAGCTGACAACTACGTTGAGAAAGTAAAGTTTACAAACCTCGAGCAAGCTCTCTACGGCTATATTCTTGACACTACCAAAGAAGCCTACGCCGACCTTGACAGCGCAGTTTTAAAAAACAGCGTAGCGGTAGGCGATAACGTATACCCGATAGCCGATAAAACGCGCGCGTTAGTCACCCGAATCGAGGGCAAAACAACGAAAATGGTGCAGTTGCTTGACAAAAGCAAATACTACAACACGGCAACAAAATCGGGAATTACAGCAACAAATAACGGTGACGGAAGTTGGACGATAAACGGCACGGCAACTGCAAGTAGCTATATAAACTTTTCCGCCCCGCTCTCTTCAATCGTGGGTGGGCATAAAATCTTAATTTGTGGAAATAAAGAAAATAGTAATTTTATTATGGGAATGCTCAATCAGCCAATCAAGGATACTGGGGCTGGTGCAATAGGGACATTTAATCAAAGCGCAGAAAAATCTTGGGGAATAGAATGGGGAAGCGGAGCAGTAATCAATAACGTAACTATTACCCCTCAACTCTTCGACCTTACCGCAATGAATCGCGAAGATATAACCATCGTCGAGCAGTTTAAAGCGGAATTCCTCGACATTTATCCGTATGAAAACGGGAATATCTACCCCGCGAAAATAGGCGGCGTGGAGTTTACGGGAAGGAATTTGTTAAAATTAGAATTTGAACCGTCTTTAAATGCGTATAACGCAACCGCAAGTATCAATGGTGATATATTATCAATTACGCCTACGGTTACAGAACCAAAAACATGCTATGCACAATTAAAAACGCACTTAAAGGCGGGGGAATATACATTCAGCGCAGTTATAAATAATCCCAATAACGTTTCAACGCAGTTTATTTTATCAAAGAAAGTCAATGCGGGTGATATAGTTTTTCAGCGTTATTATACGGCACCTGTTACTTTTACAATTGATGAAGAGCAAGATTTTTATATACTTATTTATCCGATTGTTAAAGCAATAGCACCTTTTAAAACTGCAAGTTATCAAATGCAGATACAAGCAGAAAGCCAAGCAACCGCCTACGAACCTTATATCGAGCCTGTTTCCGTCACTCTTCCCGAAACTTATGATTTGCACGGCATAGGCGATTATAAGGACTATCTCGAAATCACGAAAAACGAGAATAACGAGCTGTACACGCTTAAAAAGGTGCAACAGATTGAAAATAAGGTGCTTAATGGAACTGAAACTGTTAACAAAAGTGGATACGTTACAACTAATTATCAATCGTATTATATCCCATTGGCATTATTGCATGTTAATAATGGACTCGGTGGTATATGTAACAAATTGCCGACTGATACACCTGATAAAGATATTGCGCATATTACATTTGGAATAAATAATGTCTATCCATATTTGTTTTTTGACAAAGAAACATATACTACGAAAGATAGTGTAAAAGCATATTTGGCGGCTCAATATGCAGCGAACGATCCTTTAATTATTTATTATATCCGCCAAACGCCTGTTGAAACGGTTATCGCGACGAACCTCACCTACGAGCAAGTGACGGCGATAAGGCATAACGGCGGCTTAATCGAAGTTGAAGGCAACACAAACAAAGAATATGCAAATCCGACGATTAAAAACACAGTCGTTTACAGATTAACAGCAACAAACACGGCGGAGGTTTAATATGGATAGAGTTTTAAACGATTTAATTAAAGATAACGAAAGCGTTAAAGAAGACATGTATAACGCACGAGTAAACGCGCTTATACGGCAAAAGTATTCGCAGGATAAAGTCGAGGCGGTTATCGCAAATTATTTAAGCTATCTATCTGGCGAATCGGCAAATCAAAATTACAAAACGGAATACTTCGAATTCCAGAAATACAGGCAGAAGTGCAAGGAGACGGCAAAAAATGAAACAAACGATAACGCTTGATTCCATGACGTTCGTCGGCGTGGATAACATGCCTTTCGACGTTAATCAAAACGAACCGTTAGAGCTTGAAGTTAAAAGCTCATACGACTTCGAAAGAATGTACTTTTATTTTAAGAATAACGGCGCAGAATCGGTTGTACGCGGCAAAAAAGGCTCGGACGGCTCACAGGTTATAGAAGTGCCGAAAGAGCTTTTAACGGCGGGGAAAATCGACCTTACCGTGTGCTTGCGCGACGGTATGAAGCTTTTGAAAAAGTGGGTAGTGTCGCCGCTTTTAATATCCGAGTATGACGAGAATTTAGCCGTTTCGGAATATTTAAAAACAATCGAAGACAAAATAACACAACTTGAAGCAAGAGTTAAAGCTCTTGAAGAAAAAAACGATAATTTATTAAAACTTTAAAGGAGAAAAATCATGAAAAAAATTATCTTAATTTTGCTTGCAATCGCCCTCGTTTTCGCTGTGCCGTTCGGCATGGCGACTGCCCACGCCGAAGAAAGCGGGGGCGGAACAGAGGCACAATCGGAACAGGAAAGCGTTATCGAATCGGAATCGGCGGAAGAATCCGAACAAGGTTCTGAAACGATAACACTAACAAAAGACGAACTTAAACAGCTTATCGATGAAGCATTAACGGAAAATCAGAAAAATATTATTTCGATGTTATCCGAAAAAATCTCGGGCTTGACGGGGCTTGACTTTACGTCGATATATTTAATAATAGCCGCTTGCGCCGTCGTTTTGCTTGGAATTATAGTATTTATAGTTAAATACGTTCGCACAAAGACGCGTTTAAAGGCTACACAAGGAGCTTATGCTCTCGAAAAGCAAATTGCCGAGAGTAATTCGGAAATTTTAAAAACGCTTTCTAACGACGGCATAGCAAAGATTGTGCTTGACGCAATGAAAGAAGGCGGCGACGACCTCGTTATAAAGCTTGCAACGGCTTTAAAGCTCGATGAGACGACTATATCGAAGCTTATAACGGCGCAAGAAATGGCAGAAGAGCGTGAAAAGAAAATCATGCTTGCGCTTAAAGCGATCGCCAAAGACGCGGGAAGAACGGAAGTTGTAAACACTCTTTCGGAAGTTCCCGAAAAGTCTTTAGTCGAGAAAATGACGCTTGAAAACGAAAAGCTTAAGCTTGCGCTCGGCGAGAAGAAAGTCGATGAGATTCTTTCAAAATGAGGTAGCACATGAAAAAAAAATTAACTAATCAAGGTAAGGCGGCGGTTTATGCCGCCGTTGCTTTGCTATTATATATCGTGCCGTTTATAATCGTTATGATTTATCATCGCGAAAAGATATTTAAAAGCCCGAAAGCGGCTTTATCGCTTTTTTCTATAACTGCGTTGTGCTTTGTCCTTTTCTTTCTTAAAAACCTTGTAAAAACCCTTTGCAAAATCTTAACGCCGATAGGATTTGGGAGCATGATAGCCTTACTTGTTTCGCTTGCTTTAACGTCGTATTTAACCGATTTAACGCTTATAGCAACGGCAAGCGTTATCGGAAGCGTGCTTGCATGGTATCCATATCAACTTGCCGCGACGTATGCACGCCACAGCAAGGATGAGAACGGCGACGTTATCAAGGCGGCGGGAATGGACTTTAAAACGGCAAACGATAAGCTCTTCCAGATAAGCATAAGCGTAAAGGAGTAATTTATGGCAGACTTTTTCTCGGCAAACGAAACCGCAAAAGACGTAAAAGAATCTAAAATCATGACAGTGGAAACGGCTAAAAAGAAAGCCGCGACCACGGCGGCGGGTTGGTTTGTCAGAAACTCAAATAATATATTTACCGTCCTGCTTCTTCTTTCCGCCACGGTTATCGTTTTCGTCGCTTCCGTAGCGTTTGACAACCCGTTTACGCGGCGAGAAATTACGGCGGCAATAGTTATGCTTGCCGCTTGCTCGTATCTGCTTTTTTTAAACGGATATCGGTCAGGCGAAACGGAATATCTTAAAACAAAAGACTTTATCGATACGGAAAGAACGCAAAACGCTTTAATAACAGAAGTAAAAGATAAGAAGCTTTTATACTTGCTTACCGACTTTTGCGAGGACTATATCCGCGAAGAGTTGAGAGCGAAACGAAACGAGATTCTCTTGCCCGAAAACGTAAGCGAAGAGGAGTTTAACAAGTACATTGCCGGCGAAGAAACAAAGCTTAACGAAAGTCAGTTAAAGGCATGCGAAGTTGCGCGAATAATAAAGCCGATTCGGCTAACGCGAGAGATGATATTAAAGTGTTCGGAGACGAACAGCCGTTCGCCGCTTAATTCTGAAACAAAAATAAAAGTGATGATAGGCACGCGCTTTTTATCAAAATTTATATCCGTTTGCATTGCGTCCGTTTTTGCGTTTTCACTGAGCTATCGAATAATAACTCAGTTCTCGCTCGCAACAGTCTTGCAAGGCGTTGTGTGCGTTCTCTTTATGCTGTTCGGACTTGTGAGCGGAATATCTTTTGGATTCAAAATACAAGGCAAATATACGGCTATTAAAGCCGAAAAAAACACGCTTTTAAAACAGTTTTTAGAGTGGAGCGAAAAGAAAATAACAATTGAATAAATAAGGTGAATCATGAAAAAATTCGACGTCGATACTTGTACGACGGAAGAACTGTTCAAACGCTGCCAGGCGTTGCGTTTTTCTGCCCAAAACGTCAGTTTAGCCGTCAATTTTTTTATACTGAAGACACCGCATAAAAGCCTTGCGGATAAATTCTGCATTGACGAAAAATCCGTCACGATGAGAAAGTGGCGGATGAAAAAAATATTAAATACATAAAAAGAGCCTGTGCGAGTAGCTACTTCGCGCAGGCTCTTTTTTTTTCCTAAATTTACTCAGGAATGAAAGACAAATATATTATTTCACATATTTCAA
>ERZ1034984.1245-NODE-1245-length-24919-cov-52.248029_pt1 | contig 24919 bp, 18 predicted proteins | sample MGYA00520589_ERZ1034984 | MGnify/ENA primary metagenome ERZ1034984 (study PRJEB33766, sample SAMN09781790) | gut metagenome | biome: gut microbiome | host: Homo sapiens | place: Madagascar | study: EMG produced TPA metagenomics assembly of the PRJNA485056 data... | reverse complement strand
TCATCGGGCATTATCTGAACATAAAACACTATCAATAAGTTGGAGTCATTACCGAAAAGATCAACTAAACCATCAAAGAGCATGGGATATATTATCTGATACTTATGAAGATATGAAGAGATTAAATTTAGGTGGGACTGATCAATTTTTCCATTGTATGGCATTTTGTCGAGTGTCTAAATTAAATGACGCTGGTGTTAGCCGATCGGCGAAAGGGCTGGGTTATGAAAAAGAGATTAGAGATTACGGGTTAAATCTGTTCGGTATGTACGGCAGAAAAGTAAAGCTATCCCATTCTGAAATGATTGAAGATAATAAAAAAGACTTGGCTGTAAATGACCATGGGTTGACATGTCCATCAACAACAGATTGCTCAGATAGATGTAGTGATTATATTAATCCAGAGCATAAAAAAACGATAAAGGCTTTACAAGATGCTGGCTATCTCAAGTAATCTATCAAAGATGATAATATTTATTTTTGCTATTATAATCATTGTTGTTTTATGCGTAATTACTTATCTTTATTTATACAAAGATGAATCTCTTGTAAGTAAACATTACATAAACTATATGGCAATACCAGAAAATGATGGAGTTTTTACATGGCTCCCAGATTTTTTTCCGCACGTAGCGGTGGATATATCAATATACACAAATGTAGAAGATGATTATTTTTTTCTTATTTTTCCCTAACAAATGATGATGGGGGTAGGTTTAAGAAAACATTGACAGTGAGGGCCAGGGAACAAGTGGCGAAAATCGTATCAAAGAATGATCCAGATACAAAAAAAGTGTGGTGTAAATATGGTAAGATACCAGGGCAAGGGGATGGTGTAAACCTTTTTTTTGTTGGTGAAATTAATGTTACGCATTATTTTATAACAAATATTGGAGCTGGATTGCCTGATGCTTGTGCAGAGTAATTGCTTGAATTAAGAGTCTATCCCATATCGAAGTCGTCAACTTCGTAGTGAGGAAAAGTAAAATTCCTGACTGAGAAAAGACATGTCGGCTATTGTGTAAAGCCATATAGCTCAGACGATGAATATCTACTCGTATTCAGTTGTTTATTGAGGGTGAGTTCCGACCCTGAAACAACAAATAAAATGAACAGTCAGAGAGTTTACATAGAATTGCACTGGTCTTTTACGATATCTGACATTGTGTAATACATATTCAGCCATGCATTAATTAAAATGTTACGTGTTTAATGTGAGTCCCTATCTGAAAATAAATAATCCTTCCGGATTAAAATAAATTCTTGCCGGGAAAGAAAGAGGAAATAAACCATTAGCGGAAAACCAGCGGCACGCCAGGGTGACATGCCCCAGTACGGCGGCCCGATAGTCCAGGGTTCAGCGGGGGTACTGATAGTCGCGCCGACTGCATCGAGAACTCCATACAACTTTTTACGGAACGTCACCTGATAAAATTTGTTCAGTATCGTCTTTTGAGATTCTCAAGGTTATGGAGTAACCAGACAGAACGGACACCACTGTCGGAGATAAAAACCCCCTGTTTACGCAGCTCGTTGCTGGCCCGGTGCTGACCATGTGTCGGGAAAGCGACGGCGTAATCAACAACAGCCTGTTCAGTTGCCTCATCGGTACGGTTCTTAAGGTTAGGAGCGCGGCGACTACGATTAATCTGCGCATCCACACCGCCTTCAGCGACCAGTTCGCGGTAACGATAAAACGTATCACGCGAAACGCCCATGATTTTACAGGCTTTTGATACGTTGCTGAGTTCTTCAGCCAGATTGAGCAAACCGGCTTTGTGTTTGATGACGGGATTGGCAGTATGAAGCATGAGAGTTACCTCTTGTTTTGGATAAGGATTCGACACTCATATCAAAACCGGTAACTCTCAACCTTTCAAGGCCATGTGTCAGATCAAGTCGCGACTAATACAAATACGTCCCTCATTACCGCGCCTTAACCCATTCCGCCACTTCCGCCCACTCACCGCGAAAGACAACTTTTTCCGCTTTTTTCTCAAGCTGATAGCGATACATCGGGTCGTAATATTCTTCAAGTAACGGCACCAGCCAGGCCAGATGACCGTCGGTGCTGCCGGTGGTGAGTTGCGTTGTCAGTGCTGCATCCAGCCTTGCAGCCAGTTCGTTATAGCGCTGTAGCCCCAGCCGACGCTTAATCGCCGAAAGTCCGTGATGCAGGTATTCGCAATACTCCTGCCAGCCCTGTTCGTCGCCGTACGCGTGGGTAAAATCATGATGCATACGCAAGAAATACTCTTCGTTCAGGCGCTCAAGACGGATCTCAAACGGATCTTCTACCACCGCAATCGCCGCCTGAGTCATTCGCTCGCGCAGGCATTCCGGCAGGTGATTCGAACCGATCATCCGGCTTTCGTCTTCCAGCACCCACAGGCGCAAATTCTGACGGGCGTCGGTTTTTAGCATTTCGGCAGCCAGCAGGTTTTCAAAACTCGCCTGGCTAAGTTGTGGTTGTAACGTGCGACCAAACGCCGAACCGCGATGACGCGCCAACCCTTCCAGATCAACACCGTTCGGCTATTGCTGCACCAACAGCGTTTTACCGCTGCCGGTACAACCGCCAATCAGCACTATCGGTTTTTGTGCCAGTTCAATGGTCGCCTGAATCGCGGTCTGGCGCAGTGCCTTATAACCGCCTTCCACCAGCGGATAATCAATCCCCGCTGCATGCAACCAGCTTTGCACAATATGTGAGCGCTGACCGCCACGGGCGCAGCAGAGAATACCTTGCGGATTTTGCAGGCACGCTGCCCGCCAGGCGTCCATGCGCTGCTGACGAATTTCACCCGCAACCAGTTTATGTCCCAGCGCCAGCGCTGCGTCTGAGCCTTGCTGTTTATAGCAGGTGCCAACGGCGGCGCGTTCATCGTTATTCATTAACGGCAGATTGATAGCGGCGGGCATTGCGCCTTGCTCAAACTCGATAGGGGCGCGAACATCAATAATGGGCGTATCAGCAATCAGCAGGGCACGATAGTCCTGTTCCGTGTGTCTCTCTTGCATAGTTAAAAGTGAACCTCAAATCAGCTTGCGCGCTATTTTACGCGCCAACGCGCAAGGAAACTTGATTTTTAACTGCGTGGGTTGCCGAAAATTTCTAAAAATCCGCTGATTTCCGGCCTGCGCTGGGTAAACAAGGTCACAATATCTTCTACCGCTTTGCCGCTGCCAAATTTGCGCCATGCCAGACTCAATGGCGAAGGAGGGCGCATCGTTGGGATTACCCGGCTGACCAGTTGTTGATTATCGATCATTGACTGGCAAAGCGATTTTGGCAAAAAACCAATGCCAACGCCCGCCAGATGGGCGGCGATTTTCGTTTCCATATCGGGAACAATAATCTCTTTTTGACCCGGCAATCGCCAGGCGACGCGTTTGGTTAAGGTGCGGGCGCTGTCTTCAATATTGACCGCCGGAAAGCGCCGCAACTGCGCTTCTGTTAGCGGCTCTTCAACGTTCGCCAGCGGATGATCCGCCGCCATGACAAATCGCCATTGCACCGATCCTAAGGGATCAAGACTAAAGGTATTTGCCAGCGCCTCAGTTCCCGTGACGCCGATAGCCAGCGAAAAACCTTCGTACAATAGCGAGTCCCAGACGCCCATATAGATTTGTCGGGAGATGTGAAACTGGGTAAAGGGGTAACGTTCATTCAGCCACGCCAGCAACTGGGCGACGGCCTGGGGGTTGTAGAGCAGGTTGTTGATGACAATATTCACCTGGCGTTCCACGCCATCATTCACCTGTTGCAGCTCGCTGGGCATACTTTCCAGCCAGCTCAGCCAGTCTCTGGCCTGGGAAAGTAGATGCTCGCCAGCCGCTGTCAACGTTACGCTACGAGTCGTGCGAAAAAACAGCGCCACTCCGGTATTCTCTTCCAGAAGTTTAATGCGATAACTGATCGTCGCCGTGGTTTTACATAATCGTTCTGCCGCTTTTGAAAAACTTCCTGTTTCAGCAACCGCAATGAAAGTCCGCAAGGTTTCTGGATCGAACATCTTCAGGTATCCCCTTTTAAATCCGCAAGTTGCGTGATTTTCTTATCCTCTGATTTATCAGTATTTTTACATGATAACCCTGTTCAATTTGTGGACTAAATCTAGTTTTGGAAAAATATTCCAACTTTTGTATTGATGTTGTTCTCTTAAGGTTTTAGATTGCCTGTTATTGAAACCAAGCTGACCGGTCGGCGGTGGTTGAACGGAATTATGTTACAAGGACAAAAAGATGAAACTTCAGGTATTACCGTTAAGTCAGGAAGCCTTTAGTGCTTATGGCGACGTAATCGAAACGCAGCAACGGGATTTTTTCCATATTAACAATGGCCTGGTGGAGCGTTACCACGATTTGGCGCTGGTTGAGATTCTTGAGCAAGACCGTACGCTTATCAGCATTAACCGCGCGCAACCGGCGAATCTGCCGCTGACCATTCACGAACTCGAACGTCATCCGCTGGGTACTCAGGCCTTTATCCCGATGAAAGGTGAGGTGTTTGTGGTGGTCGTGGCGTTAGGTGACGACAAACCAGACCTGTCAACGCTGCGGGCGTTTATCACCAACGGCGAACAGGGAGTGAATTACCATCGTAACGTCTGGCATCACCCACTTTTCGCCTGGCAGCGCGTCACCGATTTTCTGACCATCGATCGCGGCGGCAGTGACAACTGTGATGTTGAAAGTATTCCTGAACAGGAACTCTGTTTTGCGTGACGCCTGCAACCGACTTGCATAAGATAAACTAATTGTTCATTGTTTATGCTCACTTGTAGGTCGGAGTTAACGTAGGTATGACGGAAGTTAGACGGCGCGGCAGGCCAGGACAGGCGGAGCCTGTGGCACAGAAGGGCGCACAGGCATTAGAGCGGGGAATTGCGATTCTGCAATATCTGGAAAAAAGTGGGGGAAGTTCGTCGGTTAGCGATATTTCTCTCAATCTGGATTTGCCGCTCTCCACGACCTTTCGCTTGCTGAAGGTTTTACAGGCAGCGGATTTTGTCTATCAGGACAGTCAGTTAGGCTGGTGGCATATAGGATTAGGTGTCTTTAACGTCGGTGCGGCGTACATCCATAACCGCGATGTTCTCTCCGTCGCCGGGCCGTTTATGCGCCGCCTGATGTTACTTTCCGGCGAAACGGTCAATGTCGCGATTCGTAACGGCAATGAAGCAGTATTAATTGGTCAGCTGGAGTGTAAATCGATGGTCAGGATGTGTGCGCCACTGGGCAGTCGTCTGCCGCTGCATGCTTCCGGTGCGGGCAAGGCGTTGCTTTATCCGCTGGCGGAAGAGGAGTTGATGAGCATCATTCTGCAAACCGGTTTGCAGCAGTTTACGCCAACGACGCTTGTGGATATGCCCACCTTGCTAAAGGACCTGGAACAAGCGCGTGAACTGGGCTATACCGTAGATAAAGAAGAGCATGTTGTAGGCCTGAATTGCATAGCTTCAGCAATTTACGATGATGTAGGTAGTGTTGTTGCCGCTATCTCCATCTCCGGGCCTTCATCAAGACTGACAGAAGATCGTTTTGTCAGTCAGGGTGAGCTGGTCAGAGACACCGCCCGCGATATCAGCACGGCGTTGGGACTGAAAGCACATCCATAGTGTCTGTCGCATCCCGCTCTGCGGAGCGGGTTTTTTTGACAAAATTTGAAAGTTGGAAAATTTTTCCAATTAATAGAGGTAGGAAGAAAATGGCAAAAATGAGAGCCGTTGACGCGGCAATGTATGTGCTGGAGAAAGAAGGTATCACCACCGCCTTCGGCGTTCCGGGAGCTGCAATCAATCCGTTCTACTCAGCGATGCGTAAGCACGGCGGTATTCGTCACATTCTGGCGCGTCATGTGGAAGGTGCTTCGCACATGGCGGAAGGTTATACCCGCGCAATGGCAGGGAATATCGGCGTATGTCTGGGGACTTCCGGTCCTGCGGGCACGGACATGATCACCGCGCTCTATTCCGCTTCTGCTGATTCCATTCCTATTCTGTGTATTACCGGCCAGGCTCCGCGCGCCCGTCTGCATAAAGAAGATTTCCAGGCTGTTGATATCGAAGCTATCGCCAAGCCGGTAAGTAAAATGGCGGTTACAGTACGTGAAGCGGCGCTGGTGCCTCGTGTGCTGCAACAGGCATTTCACCTGATGCGTTCTGGTCGTCCGGGTCCGGTACTGGTGGATTTACCGTTCGACGTTCAGGTTGCGGAAATCGAGTTTGATCCTGACATGTACGAACCGTTGCCGGTTTACAAACCAGCAGCCAGCCGTATGCAGATCGAAAAAGCTATTGAAATGCTTCTCCAGGCTGAACGTCCGGTGATTGTTGCCGGGGGCGGGGTAATTAATGCTGACGCAGCTGCACTGTTACAACAGTTCGCTGAACTGACCAGCGTTCCGGTGATCCCAACGCTGATGGGCTGGGGCTGTATCCCGGACGATCACGAACTGATGGCCGGGATGGTGGGTCTGCAAACCGCGCATCGTTACGGTAACGCAACGTTGCTGGCTTCCGACATGGTATTTGGTATCGGTAACCGTTTTGCCAACCGTCATACCGGTTCGGTAGAGAAATACACCGAAGGGCGCAAAATCGTTCATATCGATATTGAGCCGACGCAAATTGGCCGCGTGCTGTGCCCGGATCTGGGGATTGTCTCTGATGCTAAAGCGGCCCTGACGCTGCTGGTTGAAGTTGCGCAGGAAATGCAAAAAGCAGGGCGTCTGCCATGCCGTAAAGAGTGGGTTGCTGAGTGCCAGCAACGCAAACGTACTTTGTTGCGTAAAACACACTTCGACAACGTTCCGGTGAAACCGCAGCGCGTGTATGAAGAGATGAACAAAGCCTTTGGACGTGATGTTTGCTATGTCACCACCATTGGTCTGTCACAAATCGCTGCGGCACAAATGCTGCATGTCTTTAAAGACCGCCACTGGATCAACTGTGGTCAGGCTGGTCCGTTAGGCTGGACGATTCCGGCGGCGCTGGGGGTTTGTGCCGCTGATCCGAAACGCAATGTGGTGGCGATTTCTGGCGACTTTGACTTCCAGTTCCTGATTGAAGAGTTAGCTGTTGGCGCGCAGTTCAACATTCCGTACATCCATGTGCTGGTCAACAACGCTTATCTGGGGCTGATTCGCCAGTCGCAGCGCGCGTTTGATATGGACTACTGCGTGCAACTCGCTTTCGAGAATATCAACTCCAGTGAAGTGAATGGCTACGGTGTTGACCACGTAAAAGTAGCGGAAGGTTTAGGTTGTAAAGCTATTCGGGTCTTCAAACCGGAAGATATTGCGCCAGCCTTTGAACAGGCGAAAGCCTTAATGGCGCAATATCGGGTACCGGTAGTCGTGGAAGTTATTCTCGAGCGTGTGACTAATATTTCGATGGGCAGCGAACTGGATAACGTCATGGAATTTGAAGATATCGCCGATAACGCAGCGGATGCACCGACTGAAACCTGCTTCATGCACTATGAATAAGGGAGATAAATAATGTTACGTTTCTCTGCTAATTTATCGATGTTATTTGGTGAATATGATTTTTTCGCCCGTTTTGAGAAAGCTGCGCAGTGTGGTTTTCGCGGCGTTGAATTTATGTTTCCTTATGACTACGACATTGAAGAATTAAAACAGGTACTGGCGAGTAATAAACTCGAACATACGCTGCACAATTTACCGGCGGGTGACTGGGCGGCGGGCGAGCGGGGTATTGCCTGTATTCCTGGCCGTGAAGAAGAGTTTCGGGATGGCGTAGCAGCAGCGATTCGTTATGCCCGTGCGCTGGGTAATAAAAAAATTAACTGTCTGGTCGGTAAAACGCCGGCTGGTTTCAGCAGTGAACAGATTCACGCAACGCTTGTAGAAAACCTGCGTTATGCCGCGAATATGCTGATGAAAGAAGATATTTTATTACTGATTGAACCTATTAACCATTTTGATATTCCTGGTTTCCATCTCACCGGAACTCGGCAGGCGCTGAAATTGATTGATGATGTTGGTTGCTGCAATTTGAAAATTCAGTATGACATTTATCACATGCAGCGGATGGAAGGTGAATTAACCAACACTATGACGCAATGGGCTGATAAAATTGGTCACCTGCAAATTGCCGATAATCCGCATCGCGGCGAACCGGGGACCGGAGAAATTAATTATGATTATCTCTTTAAGGTAATCGAAAATTCTGACTACAACGGTTGGGTTGGGTGTGAATATAAACCCCAAACCACCACGGAAGCCGGTTTACGCTGGATGGATCCGTACCGTTAAAACGTAACGCTGTTCAGGCAATGCTTTTTTAGGCCGCTAAGTTGGCAGGGGATCGTGTTGTCTGAATTCAGGAAAAGCGAAATTTAAAAGAGGTTAATTATGAAACTGGGATTTATTGGCTTAGGCATTATGGGTACTCCGATGGCCATTAATCTGGCGCGTGCCGGTCATCAATTACATGTCACGACCATTGGACCGGTTGCTGATGAATTACTGTCACTGGGTGCCGTCAGTGTTGAAACTGCGCGCCAGGTAGCGGAAGCATCGGACATCATTTTTATTATGGTGCCGGATACACCACAGGTTGAAGAAGTTCTGTTCGGTGAAAATGGTTGTACCAAAGCCTCGCTGAAGGGCAAAACTATTGTTGATATGAGCTCCATTTCCCCGATTGAAACTAAACGTTTCGCTCGTCAGGTGAATGAACTGGGCGGCGATTATCTCGATGCGCCAGTCTCCGGCGGTGAAATCGGCGCGCGTGAAGGGACGCTGTCGATTATGGTTGGCGGTGATGAAGCGGTATTTGAACGTGTTAAACCGCTGTTTGAACTGCTCGGTAAAAATATCACTCTCGTAGGCGGTAATGGTGACGGCCAAACCTGCAAAGTGGCAAACCAGATTATTGTAGCGCTCAATATTGAAGCCGTATCTGAAGCCCTGCTGTTTGCCTCAAAAGCCGGTGCAGATCCGGTACGTGTGCGCCAGGCGCTGATGGGCGGCTTTGCTTCCTCACGTATTCTGGAAGTTCATGGCGAGCGTATGATTAAACGCACCTTTAATCCAGGTTTCAAAATTGCGCTGCACCAGAAAGATCTCAACCTGGCACTGCAAAGTGCGAAAGCACTTGCGCTGAACCTGCCAAACACTGCGACCTGCCAGGAGTTATTTAATACCTGTGCGGCAAACGGTGGCAGCCAGTTGGATCACTCTGCGTTAGTGCAGGCGCTGGAATTAATGGCTAACCATAAACTGGCCTGATACCCGCAATAAAAATGGCCGATATCAGAAAATGAATCGGCCAGCAATATTAAAAAAAGAAAGCAGCCAAAGATGTTGCTTCAGTATTAAAAATAATGTTTTTATTTTATTTGTTCCTCATAGCTAGATTAAAACAACGTTATTCGATACGTGAAATTAAGAGGGATTTATGGAACATCAGAGAAAGCTATTCCAGCAACGCGGCTATAGCGAAGATTTATTGCCGAAAACGCAAAGCCAGCGGACCTGGAAAACATTTAACTATTTTACCTTATGGATGGGTTCGGTTCATAACGTTCCCAATTATGTGATGGTCGGCGGCTTTTTTATTCTCGGCTTGTCTACCTTTAGTATTATGCTGGCAATTATCCTCAGCGCCTTTTTCATTGCCGCGGTAATGGTATTAAACGGTGCTGCGGGCAGTAAATACGGCGTACCGTTTGCCATGATCCTGCGTGCTTCTTACGGCGTACGTGGCGCACTGTTTCCCGGATTATTAAGAGGCGGTATTGCTGCCATTATGTGGTTTGGCCTGCAATGTTACGCCGGATCACTGGCCTGCTTGATCCTGATTGGCAAAATCTGGCCGGGATTTTTAACTCTCGGTGGTGATTTTACCTTGTTAGGCCTTTCGCTACCGGGCTTAATTACTTTCTTACTCTTCTGGCTGGTTAACGTTGGTATTGGTTTTGGCGGTGGCAAAGTTTTAAATAAATTCACTGCCATTCTTAACCCGTGCATCTATATCGTTTTCGGCGGCATGGCGATTTGGGCGATTTCACTGGTCGGGATCGGTCCAATCTTTGACTATATTCCGAGCGGTATTCAGAAAGCAGAAAACAGTGGCTTCCTGTTTCTGGTGGTGATTAACGCGGTAGTTGCGGTATGGGCAGCACCGGCGGTGAGCGCATCCGACTTTACGCAAAACGCCCACTCGTTTCGTGAGCAGGCGCTGGGGCAAACCCTGGGTTTAGTTGTGGCCTATATTCTGTTTGCGGTCGCCGGGGTATGTATTATTGCCGGAGCCAGTATTCACTACGGCGCTGATACCTGGAACGTGCTGGATATTGTTCAGCGTTGGGACAGCCTGTTCGCCTCGTTCTTTGCGGTACTGGTTATTCTGATGACAACTATCTCCACTAACGCGACCGGTAATATTATTCCAGCCGGTTATCAGATTGCCGCCATTGCACCGACAAAACTGACCTATAAAAACGGCGTACTGATTGCCAGTATTATCAGCTTGCTGATCTGCCCGTGGAAATTAATGGAAAATCAGGACAGCATTTATCTTTTCCTCGATATTATCGGCGGAATGCTTGGTCCGGTAATTGGTGTCATGATGGCGCATTATTTTGTGGTGATGCGCGGACAAATTAATCTTGATGAACTGTATACCGCACCTGGCGATTATAAATATTACGATAACGGTTTTAACCTCACTGCGTTTTCAGTAACTCTGGTGGCCGTTATTTTATCTCTTGGCGGTAAGTTTATTCACTTTATGGAACCGTTATCGCGTGTTTCATGGTTTGTCGGCGTCATCGTCGCCTTTGCGGCCTACGCCTTATTAAAGAAACGTACAACAGCAGAAAAAACAGGAGAGCAAAAAACCATAGGTTAATTAATCCCGATATTGAACATTGAGTTAAAAACCAATCTGTATTTTACAAGGAGTTTGTTATGTCTTTTGATTTAATCATTAAAAACGGCACCGTTATTTTAGAAAACGAAGCTCGCGTTGTAGATATCGCCGTTAAAGGCGGAAAAATTGCTGCTATCGGTCAGGATCTGGGCGATGCAAAAGAAGTTATGGATGCGTCTGGTCTGGTGGTTTCGCCGGGCATGGTTGATGCGCACACCCATATTTCTGAACCGGGTCGTAGCCACTGGGAAGGTTATGAAACCGGTACTCGCGCAGCGGCAAAAGGTGGTATCACCACCATGATCGAAATGCCGCTCAACCAGCTGCCTGCAACGGTTGACCGTGCTTCAATTGAACTGAAGTTCGATGCCGCTAAAGGCAAGCTGACTATCGATGCGGCACAACTCGGTGGCCTGGTGTCTTACAACATTGATCGTCTGCATGAGTTGGATGAAGTGGGCGTTGTCGGCTTCAAATGCTTCGTTGCGACCTGTGGCGATCGCGGTATCGACAACGACTTCCGTGATGTAAACGACTGGCAGTTCTTCAAAGGTGCGCAGAAGCTGGGCGAACTGGGGCAGCCGGTGCTGGTGCACTGCGAAAACGCGCTGATCTGTGATGCACTGGGCGAAGAAGCGAAAAGTGAAGGTCGCGTAACTGCCCATGACTATGTGGCTTCGCGTCCGGTATTTACCGAAGTGGAAGCGATTCGCCGCGTACTGTACCTGGCGAAAGTTGCCGGTTGCCGTCTGCACATTTGCCATATCAGCAGCCCAGAAGGTGTTGAAGAAGTGACTCGTGCACGTCAGGAAGGTCAGGATGTTACTTGTGAATCCTGCCCGCATTACTTTGTACTGGATACCGATCAGTTCGAAGAAATCGGTACTCTGGCGAAGTGTTCACCGCCGATCCGCGATCTGGAAAACCAGAAAGGCATGTGGGAAAAACTGTTTAACGGTGAAATCGACTGCCTGGTTTCCGACCACTCACCATGCCCTCCGGAAATGAAAGCCGGCAACATCATGGAAGCATGGGGCGGTATTGCCGGTCTGCAAAACTGTATGGACGTGATGTTCGATGAAGCGGTACAGAAACGCGGAATGTCTCTGCCAATGTTCGGCAAATTAATGGCGACTAACGCAGCAGATATTTTCGGTCTGCAGCAAAAAGGCCGTATCGCCCCAGGAAAAGATGCCGACTTCGTCTTCATTCAGCCGAATAGCAGCTATGTTCTTACCAATGACGATCTGGAATATCGCCACAAAGTCAGCCCGTATGTTGGCCGTACCATTGGCGCGCGTATCACGAAAACCATCTTACGTGGTGATGTGATTTACGACATCGAACAGGGCTTCCCTGTTGCGCCGAAAGGTCAATTTATCCTTAAACATCAGCAGTAATCTGGCCCCTGCAATGCCCGTCCTTGCGGCGGGCATTCTCCGGTTAAGGTGTGTTTATGTTCAATTTTGCAGTGAGCCGCGAAAGCCTGTTATCAGGATTTCAGTGGTTTTTCTTTATTTTTTGCAACACGGTTGTGGTTCCTCCTACGCTACTTTCTGCTTTTCAGTTGCCGCAAAGTAGCCTGCTTACGCTCACGCAATATGCTTTTCTTGCTACCGCACTGGCCTGCTTCGCTCAGGCGTTCTGCGGTCATCGTCGCGCTATTATGGAAGGGCCAGGCGGCCTGTGGTGGGGAACCATCCTTACTATCACCCTTGGCGAAGCATCGCGCGGGACACCGATCAACGATATCGCTACCAGTCTGGCGGTGGGGATTGCGCTCTCCGGCGTGCTGACGATGTTGATTGGTTTTAGCGGATTAGGTCATCGCCTGGCACGGTTATTTACGCCGTCGGTGATGGTCTTGTTTATGTTGATGCTGGGCGCGCAGCTGACCACTATCTTTTTCAAAGGTATGCTCGGGCTGCCGTTTGGCATAGCCGACCCGAATTTTAAGATTCAGTTACCGCCGTTCGCGCTCTCGGTGGCGGTGATGTGCCTGGTACTGGCGATGATTATCTTCCTGCCGCAACGTTTTGCCCGTTATGGCCTGCTGGTCGGCACCATAACCGGCTGGTTGTTGTGGTACTTTTGCTTTCCTTCTTCGCATTCGCTCTCCGGTGAGTTGCACTGGCAGTGGTTCCCGCTCGGCAGTGGCGGTGCTTTGTCTCCGGGGATTATTCTGACGGCGGTGATTACAGGTCTGGTGAATATCAGCAATACCTACGGTGCGATTCGGAGCACGGATGTTTTTTATCCGCAGCAGGGCGCGGGGAATACGCGTTATCGTCGTAGCTTTGTGGCGACCGGATTTATGACACTGATAACCGTGCCGCTGGCAGTAATTCCATTTTCACCGTTTGTTTCATCCATTGGTTTATTAACCCAGACTGGCGATTACACGCGGCGTTCGTTTATTTATGGCAGCGTTATTTGCCTGCTGGTGGCGCTGGTTCCGGCACTCACACGACTGTTTTGCAGTATCCCTTTACCCGTGAGTAGTGCGGTCATGCTGGTTTCTTATCTGCCTTTACTCTTTTCCGCGCTGGTGTTTAGCCAGCAAATAACCTTTACCGCTCGCAATATTTATCGACTCGCATTGCCGTTATTTGTCGGCATATTTTTAATGGCAGTACCGCCTGTGTATCTGCAAGACCTTCCATTAACGCTGCGTCCTCTGCTCAGTAACGGCTTACTGGTCGGGATTTTACTGGCTGTTCTTATGGATAACCTTATTCCGTGGGAACGCATCGAATAATTTGTTGAAAAAGGATTGATAATGAAGATTGTCATTGCGCCAGACTCCTTTAAAGAGAGCTTAAGTGCAGAAAAATGTTGTCAGGCAATTAAAGCCGGGTTTTCGACCCTCTTTCCCGATGCGCACTATATCTGTTTGCCGATAGCGGATGGCGGCGAAGGAACGGTGGATGCGATGGTCGCCGCGACGGGCGGCAACATCGTGACGCTTGAAGTCTGCGGGCCGATGGGCGAAAAAGTGAATGCTTTTTATGGCCTTACCGGCGACGGGAAAACAGCGGTGATTGAGATGGCGGCAGCAAGTGGCCTGATGCTGGTCGCGCCTGAAAAGCGTAATCCGTTGCTGGCCTCCAGTTTTGGTACGGGGGAGTTAATTCGGCATGCGCTGGATAACGACATTCGCCATATTATTCTCGGCATTGGCGGCAGTGCGACGGTCGACGGCGGTATGGGCATGGCGCAGGCGCTCGGTGTGCGTTTCCTTGATGCCGACGGTCAGGCGCTGGCGGCAAACGGTGGTAATTTAGCGCGCGTGGCAAGCATTGAGATGGATGAATGCGATCCGCGTCTGGCGAATTGCCATATTGAAGTAGCATGTGACGTTGATAACCCGCTGGTAGGGGCACGCGGCGCGGCGGCGGTGTTTGGCCCGCAAAAAGGGGCAACGCCGGAGATGGTCGAAGAACTTGAACAGGGGCTGCAAAATTACGCCCGTGTTTTACAACAGCAAACTGAAATTAATGTCTGCCAGATGGCGGGCGGCGGCGCTGCGGGCGGTATGGGTATTGCGGCGGCGGTATTTCTCAATGCGGATATTAAACCGGGCATTGAAATTGTGTTGAATGCGGTCAATCTTGCGCAGGCAGTGCAGGGCGCAGCACTGGTGATTACCGGGGAAGGGCGCATCGACTCGCAAACGGCAGGCGGTAAAGCGCCGCTGGGTGTGGCGTCGGTGGCGAAGCAGTTTAATGTACCGGTGATTGGGATTGCTGGCGTATTGGGTGATGGCGTGGAAGTGGTGCACCAGTACGGCATTGACGCGGTATTCAGCATTTTGCCTCGTCTGGCACCTTTAGCCGAAGTGCTCGCCAGCGGTGAAACCAATCTCTTCAACAGCGCGCGAAATATTGCCTGCGCCATTAAAATAGGTCAGGGAATTAAAAACTGACCCTTACCTTTAAAGCGGATGCGATTTATATCGCATAAGAGTGCAGTACTCATGCCGGATGCGGCATGAGTACCATATCCTTCCTGAAAATCGCGCAAATTCTATATATTGCAGAGATCATGTAGGCCTGATAAGCGAAGCGCATCAGGCAATGTTACAAAAAAAGCCACGGTATAAACCGTGGCAAAATCCAACATAGCTAAAAATAATCAGGCGAGTGGTATGACTTAAATCTCTACGTCGCGGTTGCAATCTTTCGAGTAAATATAGCTGAACGCTTCACCACGCCCTACGCCATAACCAGCCTGTAAAGAATAAGCGCCCATAAAGATGTAATCGCCTTTTTTCACCGGGATCCAGCTATTGTCGAGGTTATAAACCCCCTGACCGGAAAGAATATAGGCACCGTGTTCCTGAACGTGTGTTTCGATATAACCGTGGCTGGCACCTGGTGCAAAAGAGAGGATATGCATGTTCATATCAAAACCTAACTCTTTGGGCAGAAAATCCAGCAGGATCACATCATCCATACCTTCATAGTGAATGCGTTCCAGTTCGCTGGCATTGCCAGAAACCAGCCACGGTGCATGGCCTTCTACCGGAACATAGCGGCGCTTATATAAAAAGATTTGGCTGTCTTCGGCCTGGGCGTTAACAAACGTCATTAAGGAGCCTGGCGGGCAATAAAGATAGCCACCTTCGCTTAAGGCAAATGTTTTGCCTTCGGCTTTGGCAGTGATATTTCCAGAGATCACATACAGGAACGTTTCAATGCCTTCGCCACCGAAGCCCTGTTGGTTGCCGCCGTTTTGATGCAGTGTGACCAGATAATCAACAAAAGAGGCACCCAGCTTTGGCGTGGAGAGGATTGTCGCGTCACAATTTTCAAAGCCCGGAATAATATTTTTTACCAGACCATCCGGGGTTAACAGTGCGAAATTACCGTGTTTCACAATCGCACGGTTAGCCAGTAAATCATCGCGGTAACCGGTGACGTTATTTAAATATCCCATTTATGACTCCTTATTTCTGCCAGGCAAGTTGATAAAGCATGATTGCCAACGTTTTGACCCCTTCGGCAAGGTCGGTAATATTGGTGCGTTCCGCCGGGTTATGGCTGATCCCGTTGATGCTGGGAATGAAAATCATGCAGGTTGGTACGCGAGGCGCGAAAATTTGCGCGTCATGCCCGGCACCACTGTGCATCACCCGGTAATTCAGTTTTTCACTTTCACACAATTCTGTCAGGGTGGCGACCAGGTCCTTATTCATCGGCACGGGTTCTTCGTCCATCCATAAATCGATATCAATACCAATGTCCATTTCATCGCAAATCGCCCGCATGTCGTTTTCTAACTGTTGGGTGAAATCACGCAGGATGGCGGCGTCGGTATGACGACAATCAATGGTGAACGTGGTTTTACCCGGCACCACATTCACCGTATTCGGGCGCGGCTCTACTTTGCCAAAGGTCAGCACCAGCGGGTCGCCCATCTTTTTCGCTTTTTCGATCGACTGATGGCAAATGCGACTGAAAGCGTAAACCGTATCACGACGATAACCCATCGGCGTGGTGCCTGCATGGTTTGATTCGCCGTTCAGCGTCACCGTATAGCGACGTTGCCCGACAATTGCATTCACCACGCCAATTGATTGCCCATTACTTTCCAGCACACAGCCCTGTTCGATATGCAGTTCGACAAAGGCTTTAATATCCTGACGCGGAGTTAGTGGGGCGTTCGGCAGAGTAAATCCGCAAGCCTTCATCGCATCGACAAAACTATTTCCTTTGGCATCACAGATATTCCGCACGTCGTCAGGATTCGCCAGCCCAAAGATATTTTTACTGCCCCAGAAGACATACGGGAAGCGGCTGCCTTCTTCTTCCGCCATCGCCACCACTTCAAGCGTACGTAACGGCGCGCCGTATTGCGTTTTCAACCAGTCAATTGCCAGCCACGCCGCCAGCGCGCCGAATTGCCCGTCGAGGTTACCGCCGTTAACCACGGTATCGATATGCGAACCGCTCAGAACCACTTCCTGTGGATATTCGGTGCCACTCAGGCGACCGTATAAATTCCCCACTTCATCGAAACGTGTTTCCAGCCCGCTTGCTGCCATTCTTTTTTTAAATTGCTGCTGGGTTTCCAGCCATTCCGGCGAATAAAGTAAACGGGTCATCCCACCCGCTGGGTCAGCGCCAAAAGAGGAAAGCCAGGGCAGCGTTTCTTCTATGGCTTGACGAAAATGTGTAATCATAAGAAAGTCCTGTCTCAATAATTATTGCGCAAAGGGATTTTTCGTTTCGTATGACGTGTTATAAAGCGCGTCGGAAATTAAATACTGGTAAATATCATCAACAATTTCGATGCCTTCGACGGCGGCTTTGCGTTGTTTAATATCCTGATCCTGTCCGGGATAATAAACCTGATTAAAACCGGGCGCGGGGGTAATGGCATTTAATTCGCGCATGGTCTGGCTAAGATGTTGACGGAATAATTCGCTGGAGGAGAAAAAGTTCGGGTTAATAACTACATGTAATTGCCCCAAATTACGCCCGGCGTGTAAATCGTCATACATCGAACTAACCTGTCGCCCGAACGGTAAGCCGAGTAAGACGCCTGAGAGGACGTCAATCATCATCATCAGGCCATACCCTTTCGGCCCGGCGGCGGGGAGCAGAGCATGTACCGCGAACGGATCGGTTGTTGGTGCACCGTTTTTATCGACCGCCCAGGTATCCGGAATAGACATATTACGCGAGCGGGCGTCGAGCACTTTTCCCCATGCCTGTACGGTAGTCGCCATATCAAAGGTAAGGACCTCGTCGCCTTCTCCCGGCGCGGCAAAGGCCAATGGGTTAGTACCGTAGTAAATTTCCGCGCCGCCAAACGGCACCACCATTGGATCGGACTGGCACATCGAAATGCCAATTAATCCAGCGCGGGCTGCCTGCTGCACAAAATAAGAGATTGCGCCGCTGTGACCCATCCGGCTGATACCGACCACCGCAACGCCTTTTTGCTGGGCGGTTTTGATGGCATGTTCCATACCCATTTTCGCCGCGACCTGTCCGGCGGCATTGTCGGCATGTAAAATTGCCGAGCACGGCCCGGTTTCTTCAAGACGAAACTCCGGTTCGCGGTTGGTGCCGCCTTTTGAAATGCGTTCTGCGTAGTATTCAACGCGCACCGCGCCATGAGAGTGGATCCCTCTGGCATCGGCGTAAACCAATACTTCAGCCACGGTTGCAGCGTGCTCACGTTTTAACCCAGCCTGGCAGAGTTTATTCTCGATTAGCTGGTGGAGTGTTTCCCGACTGATTTTCATCTGTCTTCCTTTTTAACGACGGTGTGAAGCATGACTGCAATTAACATACAGGGAAAATATCTGGATTATGTGATCCAGACAGGCAAAAAAATATAGTTAGAATTTATTTGATAATCCGCTCTCTTTTAACCTGGTTTTTAAAACAACCACGCTTATTAAAAAATAACACGTAATAGCATGGCGGTTATTTGAATTCTTTTGTTAATAATCCCTGTGTGATATTCATCACCTTATTTACCCGTTGTCATCGATACCGTAATCGCCACATTAACACTGCTCGTGCAATTGCCATGGGTGCAATTTTTAAGGAGTTGTTATGATCCACGCCTTTATTAAAAAAGGGTGTTTTCAGGATTCGGTCAGTTTAATGATTATTTCACGAAAACTCAGCGAATCAGAAAATGTTGATGATGTTTCCGTAATGATGGGTACGCCCGCCAATAAAGCGTTATTAGATACCACAGGTTTCTGGCATGACGATTTTAATGACGCCACGCCGAACGATATTTGCGTGACAATTCGTAGCGAAGCGGCGGATGCGGGGATCGCGCAGGCGATTATGCAGCAGCTTGAAGAGGCGCTAAAACAACTGGCGCAGGGGTCAGGCAGCAGCCAGGCCTTGACGCAGGTGCGTCGCTGGGACAGTGCCTGTCAGAAATTACCCGACGCCAGTCTGGCGCTGATTTCAGTGGCTGGCGAGTATGCGGCGGAGCTGGCGAACCAGGCGCTGGATCGCAACCTCAACGTGATGATGTTCTCCGATAACGTCACGCTGGAAGATGAAATCCAACTTAAAAGCCGCGCGCGGGAAAAAGGCTTGCTGGTGATGGGGCCGGACTGCGGTACGTCGATGATTGCCGGCACGCCGCTGGCTTTTGCTAACGTGATGCCGGAAGGCAATATTGGCGTCATTGGCGCTTCCGGTACCGGGATTCAGGAACTGTGTTCGCAGATTGCGCTGGCAGGGGAGGGAATTACTCACGCGATTGGCCTTGGCGGGCGCGACCTCAGCCGTGAAGTGGGCGGCATCAGTGCGCTGACGGCGCTGGAAATGCTCAGTGCAGACGAGAAAAGCGAAGTGCTGGCATTTGTTTCAAAACCGCCTGCCGAAGCTGTGCGTCTGAAAATTGTTAATGCCATGAAAGCAACCGGCAAACCGACGGTGGCGCTGTTTTTAGGTTATACCCCGGCGGTGGCCCGCGACGAGAATGTCTGGTTTGCCTCCTCGCTGGATGAGGCCGCACGCCTGGCTTGCCTGCTTTCACGCGTCACGGCGCGACGTAACGCAATAGCACCTGTCAGCAGCGGATTTATTTGCGGTTTGTATACCGGCGGTACGCTGGCCGCCGAAGCGGCGGGATTACTTGCCGGGCACCTTGGCGTGGAAGCCGACGATACCCATCAACATGGCATGATGCTGGACGCCGATGGCCACCAGATTATTGACCTCGGCGATGATTTCTACACCGTCGGGCGTCCCCATCCGATGATCGACCCAACCTTACGCAACCAGTTAATTACCGATCTCGGCGCTAAACCGCAAGTGCGTGTGCTGCTGCTTGATGTCGTGATTGGCTTCGGTGCGACCGCCGATCCTGCCGCCTCGCTGGTAAGCGCCTGGCAAAAAGCCTGTGCTGCGCGTTCAGACAATCAACCACTGTATGCCATTGCCACGGTGACAGGCACTGAACGTGACCCGCAATGCCGCTCGCAGCAAATCGCCACGCTGGAAGATGCAGGGATCGCGGTAGTGAGTTCGCTGCCGGAAGCCACCTTGCTGGCGGCGGCACTGATTCGTCCGCTTTCGCCTGCCACTCAGCAACACACACCGTCATTACTGGAAAACGTCGCCGTGATTAACATCGGATTACGCAGCTTTGCGCTGGAGCTACAAAGCGCCAGCAAACCGGTTGTGCATTACCAATGGTCGCCAGTCGCCGGCGGCAATAAAAAACTGGCTCGTTTATTAGAACGTTTGCAATAAGGGGTTCCCATGTTTACATCAGTGGCGCAAGCCAATGCTGCGGTTATCGAACAAATTCGTCGCGCTCGTCCACACTGGCTGGATGTGCAACCGGCTTCTTCACTTATCAGCGAACTAAACGAGGGCAAAACACTGCTTCACGCCGGGCCGCCAATGCGCTGGCAGGAGATGACCGGACCCATGAAAGGGGCGTGCGTGGGCGCATGTCTGTTCGAAGGCTGGGCGAAAGATGAAGCGCAGGCGCTGGCAATACTGGAGCAGGGGGAAGTGAACTTCATTCCTTGTCACCATGTGAATGCCGTCGGTCCAATGGGCGGTATTACTTCTGCCAGTATGCCGATGCTGGTGGTTGAGAACGTGACCGACGGCAACCGGGCGTACTGCAACCTCAACGAAGGTATCGGCAAAGTGATGCGTTTTGGCGCTTACGGCGAAGATGTCCTGACTCGCCATCGCTGGATGCGCGATGTGTTAATGCCAGTATTAAGCGCGGCGCTGGGGCGCATGGAGCGCGGTATCGATCTCACGGCGATGATGGCGCAGGGCATTACGATGGGCGATGAGTTCCATCAACGCAATATTGCTTCCTCTGCACTGTTAATGCGTGCGCTGGCCCCACAAATTGCTCGCCTCGATCATGATAAACAGCACATCGCCGAAGTGATGGATTTCCTCAGCGTGACCGATCAGTTCTTCCTCAACCTCGCGATGGCTTACTGCAAGGCGGCGATGGATGCTGGCGCGATGATCCGCGCAGGCAGCATCGTCACGGCAATGACCCGCAACGGCAATATGTTCGGGATTCGGGTAAGCGGGCTGGGCGAACGCTGGTTTACTGCGCCTGTAAACACTCCGCAAGGTCTGTTTTTCACCGGCTTCTCGCAGGAGCAGGCGAACCCGGATATGGGCGATAGCGCGATTACCGAAACCTTTGGTATCGGAGGTGCGGCAATGATCGCAGCGCCTGGCGTAACGCGCTTTGTCGGTGCGGGTGGCATGGAAGCGGCCAGAGCGGTATCTGAAGAGATGGCGGAAATTTACCTTGAGCGCAATATGCAGTTGCAGATCCCAGGCTGGGATTTTCAGGGCGCGTGCCTGGGACTGGACATTCGTCGCGTGGTAGAAACCGGCATTACGCCACTCATCAATACCGGTATCGCCCATAAAGAGGCGGGGATCGGGCAGATTGGCGCAGGCACTGTGCGGGCACCGCTGGCGTGTTTTGAACAGGCGCTGGAAGCACTGGCTGAAAGCATGGGGATTGGTTGAGGAACGCGCAATGACGATCATCCATCCTCTGCTTGCCAGCCGTAGTGCACCGAATTATCGCCAGTCCTGGCGGTTAGCGGGAGTGTGGCGACGGGCGATTAACCTGATGACGGAAAGCGGCGAACTGTTAACGCTGCATCGTCAGGGTAGTGGTTTCGGCCCCGGAGGATGGATGCTTCGCCGTGCGCAATTCGATGCGTTATGCGGTGGATTATGCGGCAATGAACGACCACAGGTTGTGGCTCAAGGGATTCGCCTCGGGCGTTTCACGGTTAAACAGCCACAGCGTTATTGTTTGCTGCGTATTACGCCGCCTGCGCATCCTCAACCACTTGCAGCTGCATGGATGCAACGCGCGGAGGAAACCGGGCTTTTCGGGCCACTGGCGTTGGCGGCAAGCGATCCGCTGCCTGCTGAGTTACGCCAGTTTCGTCACTGTTTTCAGGCCGCGCTCAATGGCGTTAAGACCGACTGGCGGCACTGGCTGGGTAAAGGCCCCGGATTAACGCCGAGTCATGATGACACGCTGAGCGGAATGCTGCTGGCGGCCTGGTATTATGGCGCTTTAGATGCGCGCTCCGGTCGCCAGTTTTTTGCCTGTTCCGACAATCTGCAACTCGTTACCACAGCGGTGAGCGTCAGTTATTTACGTTATGCCGCGCAAGGATATTTCGCCTCGCCACTCCTGCACTTTGTTCATGCTCTGAGTTGCCCGAAACGTACCGCTGTTGCGATTGATTCGCTGCTGGCGCTGGGGCATACGTCAGGGGCAGATACACTGCTGGGGTTCTGGCTTGGTCAACAATTATTACAAGGAAAACCATGAAAACACTGGTTGTAGCTCTTGGGGGAAACGCCTTACTCCAGCGCGGTGAGGCGCTGACGGCAGAAAATCAATATCGCAATATCGCCAGTGCTGTACCCGCGCTGGCGCGCCTGGCCCGTTCTTATCGGCTGGCGATTGTTCACGGCAACGGGCCGCAGGTGGGGCTGCTGGCATTGCAGAATCTGGCGTGGAAAGAGGTAGAACCGTATCCGCTGGATGTGCTGGTGGCAGAAAGTCAGGGGATGATTGGCTATATGCTGGCGCAGAGTTTGAGCGCACAGCCGCAGATGCCGCCCGTGACGACGGTGCTGACGCGCATTGAGGTTTCGCCTGATGATCCGGCGTTTTTGCAGCCAGAGAAATTTATTGGTCCGGTTTATCAGCCAGAAGAACAAGAGGCACTGGAAGCGGCTTACGGCTGGCAGATGAAACGTGATGGTAAATATTTGCGCCGGGTGGTGGCGTCTCCGCAACCGCGTAAAATTCTCGACAGCGAAGCCATCGAGTTGTTGCTCAAAGAGGGGCATGTGGTGATTTGCAGTGGCGGCGGCGGTGTGCCTGTGACGGATGACGGAGCAGGGAGTGAAGCAGTGATTGATAAAGATCTCGCCGCTGCGTTGCTCGCCGAGCAGATTAATGCAGATGGACTGGTGATCCTCACTGATGCTGATGCGGTATATGAAAACTGGGGAACGCCGCAGCAACGTGCCATTCGCCATGCCACACCGGATGAGTTAGCGCCATTTGCCAAAGCCGATGGTTCGATGGGGCCGAAGGTAACGGCGGTGAGTGGTTATGTCAGAAGCCGTGGTAAACCCGCGTGGATTGGGGCGTTATCGCGAATTGAAGAGACGCTGGCGGGCGAAGCGGGGACCTGTATTTCGCTGTAGTCGTAGGCATTAGACATTTGTGCCTGATGCGACGCTTGACGCGTCTTATCAGGCCTACAACCGGTGCCGCATCCGGCAATTGGTGCACAATGCCTGATGCGATGCTTGACGCATCTTATCAGGCCTACAATGGGTACCGGATCGGTAGGCCGGATAAGGCGTTTACGCCGCATCCGGCAAGAATAGAGCACCAGTTAACCGAACTTACTCTGCGCCCAAATCACGCCGCTGGCATATTCCGGCGGCAGCAGCGGGATTAAGGCTTCCAGCGTCGCAGTCAGACGCGATGTGTCGCTGTCGGTCAAATTCAGATGCCCCACTTTACGCCCCGGACGGACTTCTTTGTCGTACCAGTGCAGATGCACCAGCGGCAATTTCAGCCAGTCATAATTCGCATCGCTACCAATCAGATTGATCATCACCGACGGATTATTCACTACTGGTTGCGGTAACGGCAGATCGGTAATCGCCCGCAGATGCAGCTCAAACTGGCTGATGCTGGCACCGTTTTGTGTCCAGTGACCGCTGTTATGCACACGCGGAGCCAGTTCGTTGATCAGCAGACCTTGCGGGGTGACAAAACACTCCATCGCCATCACGCCCACATAGCCCAGCTCCTGCATAATCGCCGACAGCATCTCTTCGGCTTGCGCCTGCTGCTGTGCGTTGGCCTGCGGAAAAGCGACGCTGGTGCGCAAAATACCGTCCTGATGCAGGTTATGCGTCAGCGGATAAAACACGGTACTGCCATCAAAGCCGCGCGCGCCAACCAGCGACACTTCACCAGAGAAGTTTATGCCCTGCTCGACAATACATTCGCCGTAGCATTCAGCCGGTAACTGCTCGGTTTCATCGGCGCGTAAACGCCATTGACCGCGACCGTCATAGCCACCAGTGCGACGCTTAACAATCGCCAGCTCACCTAAACGATCAAACACCGCAGGCCACTCGCTGCGTTCGGCAAGTAACTGCCACGGTGCAGTCGGCAGGTGGAGCTTATCGAAAAGCTGCTTCTGAGTCAGACGGTCAGCAATAATCGGGAACACATCGCGGTTCACAAAGGCCGGATGGCGCGCCAGCTCGCGGGTTAATGCGGTTTCCGGCCAGCGTTCTATCTCAGCGGTAATCACGCTTTGTTGAAAAGGCACCGCCGCCGGTTCAGCGTCCAGCCCGACTGGCCAGACAGCAATGCCTAACGGTTCGCCTGCCTGACGCAGCATACGGCCTAACTGCCCGTTACCGAGGACGCAAACCTGTTTCATGCCGCACCTCGCGGGTCCGGGTTTTCCAGTACTTCGTCGGTCTGGGCATTGCGCCAGTCATTCAGACGCTGGTGCAGTTCTTTATCATGAGTCGCAAGAATTTGTGCTGCCAGTAACGCCGCGTTTGCCGCGCCAGCTTTACCAATCGCCAGCGTACCCACCGGAATGCCGCGCGGCATTTGTACGATAGAATAGAGGCTATCGACACCGCTCAGTGCGGCGCTCTGTACTGGCACGCCCAGCACCGGCACCAGCGTTTTGGCGGCAATCATACCTGGCAGGTGCGCCGCGCCGCCTGCGCCCGCAATAATCACCTGATAACCGTTCTCTTCGGCGCTTTCGGCGAAGCTGAACAGTTTATCGGGGGTGCGGTGAGCAGAAACCACTTCAACGTGGTGCGGGACATTCAGGATTTCGAAGATTTCGGCGGCGAACTGCATGGTAGCCCAGTCGCTTTTGGACCCCATCACGATGGCGACACGCGCCGGATTATTGCGGGAAGACATGCGTCTTAAAACTCCTGTGGTGC
>ERZ1034984.1242-NODE-1242-length-24942-cov-89.374051_pt1 | contig 24942 bp, 29 predicted proteins | sample MGYA00520589_ERZ1034984 | MGnify/ENA primary metagenome ERZ1034984 (study PRJEB33766, sample SAMN09781790) | gut metagenome | biome: gut microbiome | host: Homo sapiens | place: Madagascar | study: EMG produced TPA metagenomics assembly of the PRJNA485056 data... | reverse complement strand
AAGGTTCTTTCCCCCTACAACCCTCTATCTCCAAAAGCTATACCGTTAGCCAGCAGAGCAGACCGTATGCGGGAGAGGGCAATGGGTTCAGACTGGTGGATGGTCTGCGACTATTCCAGAGATGGAGAATTGACTTCATTTTGTAGTCGGTTGGATATGTAGAAATGTTGCATGTCTGTGTGGGCAGTTGATTACAGATTGAAAGCAACTGACCAGAACGACAAGTCTGCTTTATTAGTTAAAAATACTGAGATATTGGACGAACGACTATTCCTAGTGGAATGCTATGAATTGGTTAAAATACCATAGTGTGATACTGGGAATTAAATTGAGCAGGGACAGACAGAATCGGATGATACGACTATTCCAGCAGAATAATCCCTAGATAGTTACTATGATATGAGAACGTGTGTTATAATAAGTACCGTTGGTATACGAATTTGGCATGACTAGCGAATGAATAAATTGATGAATATATGCAAGAGATTGTGAGTTTTATGCGGTCTGATGACTTAGCGACTATCGCACCTCTCTTTCTCTAAAAAACGAACGACTATTTCACACAAAAAATACACGACTATTTGACGATGGTTCGCAAGAAAACGCTACGACTATTACTTTACGACTATCAGCGGACAACTCGTTGCTATACGATATATAGGACTTTCAAACAGTAGTCATCTGACAACTTTACGACTATTCTACGACTATTTGCCGAGAGAAACTACGACTATTGGTTGCGACTATTCCAGCCGGAACGCTACGACTATTGACGACCTCTATTAGCTATCGGGCGACAGCCCGAAAAAAGATACGGCGGGAGCCGCCAATGGTTTCGCGCCGCCCAGCCCAGCCCCTGCCGCTGGACTGCCCCGCCGGGTGGAGGGTGCCGGGCTGACCCTGTGCGCCCTGACTGCTGGCCGGTGCCAGATCGCAAGCCGCCGGGCTGACCCTGCACAGGTGGAGACGTTGACCCCTCAGCAGGTGCGCCGGGTACAGCACTTGCCAGTAATCCGCACACGGTAGGAGCTGACCCCGCCGGGCTGGCATGGTCTGCCCTTATATACCTTATTATAATAGGTCGGCTGTGCTGAGCTGTACAGCGTCTGGCGTGGCGGTGGTATCTGGTATCGGTTGAGCGCGTCCGGCGCTGGTATGCCCTCCAGCGTTGCGCGGGTGGTGCGATGGCTTGTTGTGTCGGTCTGGTATAGTAGGCGGTTGAACGGGTACAATCGCAGGAAAAGCCCCTGTAAAGCCGTGTACGCGGTTTTGTGGCGTGTGCGGTATAATTGCATTGACACGGCAAAACACGTTGTAAACGCTTGCATGTGGCTGCATTGCCGCCGGGCAAAAATAAAAGCCCTGCACCTGTCAGGATGCAAGGCAAAAGAAAAGCCCGGCCATTTCTGACCGGGTGGAATGCTTCTTATTTGGACGCTTTAAACAGCGCAGAGAAAAACCAGAAAACAAACAGAACACAAGATAATATCACTTGTCGCACCCCCTTATACCACACTGAATCGCTTGTATGTGGTGCGCTTGCTACACTCCGCATAAATATCCGGGTGCGCTGCCTGTAAAAGCTTGCTATCGAGCCGGACAGACGAAACATCCTTGTAAATGGCCTTTGCAGTGCCCTGCACCATCTCCGGCGCGCCTTGCATCATTGCAATGATATCCGCCTTTATTGCATCGTTCATCGCTTCCAGTTCTTCCATGAGCCGCTTGTTTTCGCGGTAGGCGTTCACTTTTTCTTCAAATGTAGTCATTTTTTTACACCTCATTTAATAACAAATGTATTCAACGGATTCCCAATATTCATCGTTTTCGACGTTCCAAGAGCGGATTTCTGTTTTTTTAATTCGTTTGATAACGTCGTAGGCGTGGCCGTGATATACGGAATACCGATATTTTTTAGTGTCTAATGCGCCAGCTTTAAGCAGCTTTGCACGAAATGCTTTTGTCATTGTCTTATCCACCCCTTATTAGCTGTTGAGAAATGCAATCATAACGAGTGCGCCGCTAATCATGCCGCCCACATACCAGATGGCGGCCCACTGGGTTGCATCAAGTACCAGCATATCACTGCACCCCCTTGCAATACAGGTCGTTGACGCGGCAGATGAAGCGGATACGGTTGCAAGCCTGATACAGTGCGCGGGCTTGCACGTCAAGCCACGTTTCCCGGCTGTTGGGGGCGTTCATTCCGCCGTGCTTGCGCTTGAGTTCGGAGGGAGTGCAGACACGAGCGGCAATATCGGCGTTATAGCACAGGGAGCAGCCGCCGTTGCTGTACTGTTCCCAACAGCTTGCACCGTTGAGAGCCCACCGCTCAAGTTCTGCACCGTCAAGGGGCAGGCGCTCCATATTGTCCGCGCCCTCCTGCACATCGTCCAGCAGGTCAAGAGCGTACAACGTGACGGCCTTATCCCATGCGCTGCGGTCGTGGCGGGCGTTGAGTTCGGCGCGGATGGTCTCAGCAAGTGCGGTATAGTCAATGGTCTTTTTCATGGTTTTGTCCTCCTGTTTTGTAACGGTATTTGGTAGGTGTTACGCTTTCTTGCGTCTGATTATATTATACGCTTTCTTGCGTAAATGTCAATAGGCATTTACGCTTTTTTGCGTATTTATTTTTTAGGTTTTGGCGTGTCCGTTTTTGCTCAGCTTCGGACACACGGCGCACGCCCTCCAGCCCCGCCGCCGTCCTGATCTACCCCGCGCGGCTTGTCTGGTATCGAGTACAGACAGGTGCGGCTTGTCCAGCGTCCGGGCGTGTGTGTCGGTGCGTGGCCTGTCGTGTGCCGTCATTCCGGGTGCGCTGGGGTCCCCCGGGGGGAATAGGGCCGGAGGCCCGGGTGGGGGCGGTGAGTCCCGTCTCCTCCGACCAAAATAAAAAAGGCGTTTCCTTTGCCAACATCCACCCCATCTTCACAAAACGAAACCTATCCGATTGTGCAAGTCTCCAAAAATTCCGAAAAATACGAAAAGGCCCCTCTCGGAGCCTAGATTGTGCTATAATCAACTAAAGGTAACACGCCAAAGAAAGGAAGAACCAAAAATGAGAAAGAGAATCATTGCGGCGGCTCTGATAGCGGTCGTACTTTTAATGTCGCCTTTATGTGCGATAGCTGTCGGAAAGCCAGATGAGATTACATCCTCTGTTCAACTGGAAGAAACTAACGCAGAAGGAACTGTTAAAATTAAGGAATCTCATAGTCACCTTGAGAAAAGATATGAATACGGAAAGACGAGATACTATGTCTACTACGCTGTACTGGTTGAGAATACGTACCCCGATTACGCCGTTGATTTTGTATCTCTAAAGGCCTCTGTTTTCGGTTCTGACGGTTCGGTTCTAAAAACCGATGAACAAACTCTTGACTGGATTGCAGAGGGAGACTCTTATTGGTACGCTGGATATGTGTCGTTTGATTCCGAAGGCATTGCTCCAGCCAGAATGGAATACACTATTAGTGCGGATGAGTGGAATTTCCACAAAGTGAGCGCATCCAATCAGGTTATTCGTGCTGGTGAGCTTTCCGTCACCAATGTTTCTAAACGCGGCTCTGGGTACGATTTGCGTTACACAGGTCAAATTACAAACAATAGCCAGTTCACGAGCAACTGGATAAAAGTTATCGTCATTTATAAAATGAAAGATACAAATGGAAACGAAGTTCCTGTGGGTGGCGATTACACATACATAACCGATGCACTTCCGTCTGGGCAAACAACAACATTTGAACTTTACCCATCGTCCGGTTTTACTGGATATAGCTCCTACGAAGTCATTGCTTTGCAGGATTGACCCATAACACAAAAAGCCAGTGGCTAGATGTTCTCTAACCACTGGCTTTTCTTATAAGCTATTTACTTTTTCAATACGCTGGTCACGTTCGGCATCGGCATCCAATCGTTAACGTCACGCATGACAATCTTGCCGTTGTCGCACAGGTACGGTCTCAAGTCGCCGTATTCGTCTGCTTCGTAGGAGAGATAGCCGCACGCAACCTCTTTGCCGTTGCAAGCGATCACTCGCCCGTTGTAGGTTTCTCCAACGTCAGGCGTTCTCCAAAGCCACTCCATGTTTTCCAGAGTGTCGCTGATATATTCGTCAAGGTTTTCGTACTTATCGCCGTTAATCATATCCGTTCTCCTTTCACATGGGCATCTGGGTCTGGCCGTTCGTGACCTGAACCAACATAACAGAGTTTGCGCACGGTCTCCACTTCTTGATGTATTCGACAGCTTCATCAAACCGCTTCTTCGGTACGTTGTTTCGGCTGTTCACATTGAACCAGTCCTGAATGTCCCGGTTGCATTCCATGAACAGCTTCTGAGAGACGCTGCGGCTCTTATAGGCCGGGCTGTCTATGCCGCCAAGAGCGTTGATGACCACCGTGTTCACGACACGCTTCAACACGCGCTGCTGGTTGTAGTCGATGGTCATAGTGTTCTCAAGAGCGGAGATGCGCTGCTCCTGCTTCATGGTGCGCTGGTCAATCACAAGGATTGCTTGCAGTTCCTTAGAAAGCCCTGCGAACTGGTTGACGGACACGTTCTTCTCAAGGTCAATCAGCTTCTGACGAATCTCCATGCCCTGCGGCGTCCGCTGAATCATCGCAATGTGCTTTGCCATGTCCAGAGTGAGGATGTGGCTTGTGCTAGGACGACCACCAGAGGGTTTTTCGGATTTTTCCGAAAAACTAAAGAAGTCTGTTCCTTCGATAAAACCGATGCCAATCATGCGTTGCATCCAGTCAGTGTACTTGTCTTTGATTTTCAGCTTTTCGTGCAGTTCTCGACCCAACACAACCTTTTCGCCGGTGTCGGTGTCGTACACGGGGATAACATCTTCGGAGAAGATTCGGATGGTTTCAAGATTATTATTCATAGAAATTTGACCTTTCTATCTTGCGAGAGTAGGCCATCTCTGGTATAATAACCTAAAGAGGGTCTATACTCTCTGAGTGTTCATGATACGTTCGCTGCGGTCGGCAAACTTTAGCGGACGTATCATTTCTTTTCATTAAGCATCGGATGAAGCAAGAAGAACGATTCTCGCAGCGCAGAAGACAAGGAAACCATGTTCTTAATGCAATAGTCTTGCAAGTGATTGAACTGGCGTTCTGTCAAGCTGATAGTTAATGTGCGATTGTATCTCTCAGCGTAAGGATTGCTCATATTAGCCCACCCCCTTTCGATTGTTGGTGATATTAGTATAACTATGTTTTGTGCTAAGTCAAGGTATGAAACACTATCCGTAGTACTGCTATCTGTACTATCTTCGTGTTTTCTACATTTTGCACAAAACTTAGCTATCCTTTTTGTTTGCTCCCGCTTCGTACCCTGCCCGGTAGTTCAGTTCGGACAGTTTACCCAGCGCTTCTGCGTACTCCCTGTCCTCGCTGGTCGGCTCTTTGCCGTGTGCGAGGGTTTTCAGAAATTCTTCGGTTGTCGTGGGAAAGTTCATGTTTTTTGCTCCTAACTCTTGCGGAGAGCAGCCCTTTTTGGTATAATAGATTCCGAAAAGGGAGACTGCCCCCTTGGTGGTTGCAGGTTCTCGTTTCGTGATGTGGATAAGCTATCAGCGTAACTTTGGACGGTGGCGCTGGTAGCTTATTTTTTTATGCCTTGATAGTCTCAACGTAGGATGCCAACCACTCGATACCCATGCGGATAACATCGACCTTTGAGATGCCCAATGCCTTTGCGCTGCTCTCCATGCTTGCAATCTGGCTCTCTGTGAGTCGGGTGCTTATCATGTGCAGCTTATCACGTTCCGAGGTTTCTGCTCGTCTTGCCAAGCCTATCACCTCGCTTTCGCTGGAACAAGTATAAAGCGTGAAAATATGCTTGTCAAGACCCAAAGTTTTACGGAAATGAAGTTTGGCAGAATTACTCCTTATTATAGAAAATTTTCTACCTGATTGTGATTAACTAAGTAAACACCCTTATACTACTCTAGTATGTATAAATACATACTAGAGTATATTTATATATAATACGCTCGCAGACCGCTTTTATTTTGAATCCCCTCTTGACAAAGTAAATCTTTTCGTTTACAATAATGGCGAAAGGGGCGGTAAAAATGGACGAGCAGGAAAAGGTTACTAAAAAGAAAAAAGAGAAAATTGTCACTAATGGGGCTGAAATCGTAAAGGACGTAATGAAGCGTCAGGACATTACGATAGTTAGGCTTGGGGAAATTTCTGGTCTTGGGTCGAGACAAGCGGTGTATCAAAGGCTAAAAGATGGGAGTTTGAATCTTTCTACGTTTTTCAGGCTTTTGAACTCAATGAATTACCGTATTGTTGTCGAGCCGGACATGGGTGATATTGGAGATAAGGCATATATCGTTGAGGGAACGGTTGTTGAAAAGGAGGGTGAACCTGAATGATTTACGGTTACGCTCGTGTCAGTTCCGCGGGTCAGGCGATTGATGGCAACAGCCTTGAAGCCCAGTCGGAACTTCTGAAAGCCAACGGCGCACAGAAAATCTTTTCAGATGTGTACACCGGCACAAAGCTGCATCGACCTGAACTAGACAAGCTGATGGCTGAAATCCAGCCGGGAGATACGCTGATCGTGGCAAAACTTGACCGTATTGCTCGTTCCGTGAAGGGCGGTATCGAAATTATTGACAGCCTTCTTGCAAAAGACGTGTCCGTGAACATTCTGAATATGGGTCTGATGAACAACACATCGACCGGAAAACTGATTCGCAACGTTATGCTTGCCTTTGCAGAGTTTGAGCGTGACATGATTGTTGAGCGCACCAGAGAGGGCAAGAATATTGCAAGCCAGCGTCCCGATTACAAGGAAGGCCGCAAGCCCACCGAGTATGACCGCAACCTCTTTGACGTTCTCCATGAGCAGGTGGAGAAGCGCATTCTCACGGTCACAGATGCCGCAAAACAGCTTGGTGTGACCCGCCAGACATGGTATCGGATTGCTGAGCAGAGAAAGGCTGGATAATATGCAGGGAGAAGAACTGATTGTTAAGAACGGAAGCATTACGCTACGGTCTATGCTTGACTTTGGTGGATTCCTTGAAATTAAGAGGTTCTTGGAAGCCTGTCATTCGGAAAACTGCACCGTAACCTTTGCAAATGAGGAAATTGTTATTTTTCCGAATGAATACGATGCTGCTAAAGACGCTTTTGTTTTTATTTACGGTACGCTGGCAGAAAGACATGACGTTATCGAAAAGTATCTCCGCTATAAGCTGATGCTAGGAGATGAAGAACCAAAACCCACTTTACATAGTCAGAGAAAGGGGTAAAGCATGAAAACTGTAAAATTGTCAGAGCAGAGTTTGAAACTCATTGAAACGTTGTGTGATTACACCGACAAACCTGATATTCTTAACGCTGTAGCTGATGCCTTGTACTATGATGCAGACGAGTTGAAGCGTAGGCTCAATCAGCTTGCGGAAGAAGTCAAATAAACCGAACATTCCATCCGCTAAAACGAATTTAGGAAAATAATTCTCCAAAAACAGCATTATAAAACCGAATATTTTATTTTTGTGCAGTTGTAGGCACTCTTTACATTTTCAGGTAGGGGGTGCCTATTTTTTATGCAGCCAAAGCAGTGTATCGCCATCATCGACAGCATCAAAGCGTATGCAAAGCAGAATCCGACCGAAGCGCAGGTCTATGAGGACTGGTTTCAGGCGATAGTGAACCTGAGAGATGCCCTGCCGCAAGACAAGCGGTTCGATGCCTACAAATACTCTGGTGAACTGCGTTCTGTCTGTGCAGCCATGATGGGCAAGATGAAAACAGGCGAGGACGTGGCGAAGGTATATGACATTATCAGCCGAACGTACCTGTTTGAAGCAAAGGACGTATTCGACAGCTATTGCATTTACCTTGAATGGAACCGTGCGCCGGAGAAGAAGTTTTATCAGCCTAGACGCAGGGTTTTGAAGGTGCTGGCAGATGACCTAGAGGACTTGTTTTACAAGCGGATTGACTTTTTGGGGGTTAGCCTTCCTGCTCGAGTGGGCAAGTCCACGCTGTGTATCTTCTTCATTACATGGCTGATGGGCAACCGCCCTGACGTTGCATCGGTTATGAGCGGGCATTCTGACAAGCTGACCAACGGTTTCTACGGCGAGGTGCTGTCCATCATCACTGACCCTGTTACCTATAACTGGGGCAAAATCTTCCCTGACGTTCAGCTTGTGGACAAAAGCGCAAAGGACGAAAGCGTTGACCTGAACCGTAAAAAGCGCTTCCCTACCCTTACTTGCCGCTCTATTGGCGGCACTCTGACTGGTGCTGTTGAGATTGGCGAGGGCGGCGTTCTGTACAGCGATGACCTGATCGAGGACTTGGAAGAAAGCCTGAATGTCGAGCGTCTGAACAACAAGTACGATGCCTACCTGAACCAGCTGAAAGACCGTAAAAAGCAGGGCGCATTGGAACTGATGGTCGGTACACGCTGGAACGTGCTTGACCCTCTGGGACGCATCCAGAACCAGTATGCAGACAATCCGAAGTATAGATTCCGGGTGATTCCTGCGGTGGACGAGAACGGACACAGCAACTTCAATTATGACTACGGCGTAGGTTTTGATGATGCCTATTATGCAGACATGAAAGCCAGCATTGATGATGCAACATGGTGGGCAAAGTACATGGGCAAGCCTTATGTGCGTGAAGGTCTGCTGTTCCCCGCCGATGAACTGCGGTATTTCAACGGTGTTCTGCCTGACGGTGAGCCCGATCGGAAGCTGATGGTCATGGATATTGCATGGGGCGGCGGCGACTTCACCGCCTGTCCTATCGCCTATGTGTACGGAGATGCCGTATTTATTCCCGACCTTGTGTTCAACAATGGTGATAAGACCGTGACCCGCCCAGAAGTTGTGGGCAAAATCATCCAGCACAAAATCAATGTGGTGCGTGGCGAAGCCAACAACGGCGGTGACGAATACTGTGACGTGGTAGACAGCCAGCTTCGGCAGCAAGGCTATCACTGCTCTGTTCGTAGCCAACGTGCGCCAAGCGGGCAAAGCAAGTTGTCCAGAATCATCCAGTATGCGCCGGACATCAAACGGTTCTATTTCCTTGACGAGAAGCACCAGTCAAAAGAGTACAAGGCGTTCATGGAACAGGTGACGATGTTCACGCAGCTTGGCAAAGTTCCGCACGATGATGCACCGGATAGCTTGGCACAGCTTGCCGATGAACTGTACAACGGAATCAGTAAAATCGAGCCTGTCAAGAGGCCTTTTTGATTAAAAACACAATATATTGTGTTCGCTGGGTCTATTTATTTGATTTCACCACTTGACAAGGCTTATAATGTACACAGGAAGTTTTGCAGCTTCCCTTAAAGGAATAGCTTGCACGCGGGGTTTTGTCATTTTACCCGCGTGCGTGTCAACAAGCATATTCCTCCTTTCACCGGTGAAGGTTTGCCACTCTTTCCCTTCACCGGGCTTTATATGTTGCGTTTCCGATTGATTGGGGAATGCCAGCCTGTCTCCCCCACGGCTGGCAAGCAACGGTTCGATTCCGTTACGCAGCACAACCATCTTCTTTGCTTGGCTTTCTATTCTCTGAATCCTCCACCGCTACTCCCGGCTCTCGATGCAATGGTTAGGCATGACATTGCAAAGAGCAGCGGTTAACCAATCAAGCCGGGTTTTTATGTTGCATTAGCTCAGTCAGGCTAGAGCACCCGGCTCATAACCGGGCATACACTGGTTCAAATCCATTATGCAGCACCAAAATTGCAGCCAAGCGTCTGTCCGCAAGTAGACCGAAAAAGCTGCAATGGCTTTCTCTGGGCAGAGAATAGCACGACTGGAAGTGCGAATAGTTTCCCAGTAGCTTCTGACAGGTCTGTGCTCAACAGCCTGTTTCCAGAAATCCAACGAAAGGAGCGCTCATGCTAGTTAGAATCTGTTGCCCTTGTATCAGGCAAAACCCAATCTATAAGAACGTCCGCTGCAACCGCTATCTTGGCGAAGTAGACGGACGATACCATTTCAAGTGTGACAGATGCAAGGGCGTTATCGAAGGAGACACAAGGGAAGGATGGGTGAAAATCATCCATCCGCCAGAAAAGTAAATAGCTTTTGAAGCGCAGTTTTGGCGCAGTGAGATAGACCTTAACAGGTTTGTCTTGCTGCGCTTTTTATTTTGCCGGAAAGGAGGAACGCATGGCTGAGTATCAGGTAGTTGTTGACGGCTTTTTGAATAATCCACTGACCGGGCGTAGACCGATTGAAACGCCGGAGACGGAAATCAATCGGGAAAACGTACTGAAAGTGGTCATGGGCAAGGCGGAGCCTATTCATCTGCTGAACAAGAACGAGATTCGCTTCTTGCATAACTACTACTTAGGCAGCCAGCCTGTCCTCCACCGCACAAAGGAATACCACGCCGAAATCACCAACCGCATTGTAGAGAACCACGCCAACGAGTGTGTGGGCTTCTACACAGGCTACATGAGCGGCACTCCCTGCTCTTATGTGCGGTCTGAAACGGCAACTGGTGACGGTGAGGAAATCGCCCGCCTGTCCAACGCCTTGCAGTATGAGGGCAAGGATGCTCTTGATCGGCGGCTTTGGCAGTGGATGTTGGAATGCGGGCAGGGATACCGCATTGTTCTTCCTGACAAGGGGTACAACGGCAACTACCCGGACGAAACGCCACTGCTGGTGGACGTTCCTGACCCGGACATGGCGTATGTGATTTACAACTCCGGCATCGGTCACAAGCCCATCGCCAACGTGCTGCACATCCCACGCAATTATCAGAACGACTTGAACGACCTGATTTGCGTGTACACGCCAAACCAGTACTTTGAAATCGACAACGGCAAGGTTACGAAGTCGGAAAACCATTCTCTTGGAATGTTGCCGATGGTCGAATACAAGCTGAACCCGGAGCGGATGGGTCTATTTGAACCGGCAATTCCCGTGTTGGATGCCATCAACGACCTTGAGAGCAACCGTCTGGACGGCGTGGCGCAGTTCATCCAGTCCATCATGGTGTTTACCAACTGCCTTGTGGACGAGGATGCGCTGAACAAGGTTAAGGAATTGGGCGCAATGTGTCTGAAATCCACATCTGGTCTGCCCGCTTCTGTTTCGCAGATTGCAAACGAGCTTGACCAACAGCAGAGCCAGACCTTGCTTGATTCCATGCTGAACGTGTACCGCAGTCTTACCGCCATGCCTAGTGCCACTGGCAGCGAGAATGCAACGTCCGACAACGTGGGCGCAGTTATCGTCCGCAACGGCTGGAATCACACCGAAGCAAGAGCGCAGCAGTACGAGAATATGTTCAAGTACGCTGAACGTCAGAGCCTGTCTGTGATGCTGAAAATCCTGCGTGACACGGCTGGTTCTAAGCTGATGGCAAGTGACATCAACATCAAACTGCCCCGCCGTCAGTACGACAACCAGCAGAGCAAGGTTCAGATTTTTGCACAGATGATTCAACAGCCGATTGACCCGCAGTTGGCGTTCACCACGCCCGGTCTGTTCCCCGACCCGCAGGCTGCTTACGAAATGAGCAAGCCCTTCCTGATTGCTTCTGGCAAGCTGGGCGAGGACGGAAAAGCACCAAAGCCACAGGAACAGGCCAAACAAGATGCTACCGGCACAAATGCCGGGAACATGGCAGATGAACAGGCTGTCGATGCAAACAAAGAAACAGAGGGCGAATAACCCTTTGCTATAAACACGGCAGGGAAGCCGGGATACAAATTTCGCAGCGTTGCAGGGAAGCAACGGTAAAAAAACGCAGGAGGAAATTAACGATATGAAACTCAATGTGTTGCTTGGTGATGCCTACAAAGAGGGCATGACCGCCGATGAAATCATTTCTGCGCTTGAAAAGGTTGCAGACCCTAACGCAGAAGTCGAGAAGCTGCGCAACGCCGTGACGAAAGCCAATGGCGAAGCTGCTGAGTACAAGAAGCAGCTCAAAGCAAAGCGCACTGATGACGAGAATGCCGCACAGGAACAGGCTGACAAGCTGGCAGAGATGCAGAAACAGATTGAAGCCCTGACTGCCGACAAAGAGAACCTCGTCAAGGAAAAGACCCTTGCATCCTACCGTGAGAAGTTCGTTGCACAGGGTTATGACGCTGAACTTGCCAACAAGGCTGCATCTGCACTGGCTGACGGTGACATGGACAAATTGTTTAAGTTCCAGTCGGAGTTTATGACCGCTCACGACACCGCATACAAGGCTTCACTGCTGAAGGATATGCCCACACCTCCGGGTGCGGATGGCAAGGGCGGCTCTGACAGCGAGGGTGTGGCGTTTGCTAAGAGCCTTGCACAGCAGAACGCAAATACTTCTAAGGCATCGAGTGACGCAATGAGTGCTTTCCATTAACAAGGAGGAAAACATGAAGTTTACCCGAAACACGGTCAACGGAATCAACGATACCATCCTTGCTTCCAATGACTACACTGCCATTCCCTTTACCGTGACCGAAACTTCTGCGGTTAAGGCTGGCTATCCCATGACCAAAGCTGGAAAGAAAGCAACCTCTGCCACTGCAGACGGCATTCTGTTGTATGACGTTGACCCGGAAGAGAACCCCAATGCTTCTCTGCTGATTCGTGGCGTTATCGACACCAAAAAGGCCGCTGCAAGCTCCGGCTTTACCTATGATTCTGATGCGATCACCGCGCTTAAGACCGCCATTCCTGGCATCTTCTGCCGTGACAACATCAGCGTAAACGCTTGATAGGAGGTAAACCAACATGGCACTGAATCTTAAGGAAGTCTTTGCCCCGGCTGCGATTGCCGCCTATTGGACGAACGACCCCACCAATGCGATGCCCTTTGCATCTGACGCTCTGTTCCCCGCAAAGAAGAAGGCTGGTCTCGACCTGAAGTGGCTGCGCGGTCACAAGGGCGTTGGCGTTTCCCTGATGCCCAGCGCATTTGATGCAAAAGCTACGTTCCGCACCCGTGAGGGCTTCAAGTTTGATGAGACCGAGATGCCGTTCTTCCGTGAGGGTTACCATCTGGGCGAGAAAGACCGTCAGGAAATCCTGCGTGTTCTGGACAGCAACGACCCCTATGCTCGTGACGTGATGAACCGTCTGTACGATGACACCGCACAGCTTATCACTGGCGCGCGTATCGTTCCTGAGCGCATGATCTGGCAGCTGCTGGCTCCCGCAAATGGCGTTCCCGGTATCACCATCAAGGCAAACGGCGTGAACTACACCTACAACTACGACCCGGACGGCACTTGGAAGTCTACCAACTACAAGGAAGTCTCTGTCGCAAAGTCTAAGTGGAACGTCACCACTGCTACCCCCATTGCTGACCTGAATGCCGCAAAGGATGCTGTTCTGGCAAGCGTTGGCGAGGTCGTGACTGAGGTGTACATGAACACTGCCACCTTCCGCAACATGATTGCTGCGGACGAGGTGAAGAATCGGTTCATGACCGTCACCGCAAAGGCGAACGCCGTTCTGCTGGACGCTGAAGCACGGCAGATTATCGAGTCTGCAACTGGCTTGACCATTCATCTGTACGACAAGATGTTCAAGGCAGACCAGTACAGCGCAAGCGAGAAGTATCTGCCTGACGGCATGGTGGTGGTTGCACCGTCCGGCGCTCTGGGCAGCACTTGGTACGGCACTACCCCTGAAGAAGCCGACCTGCTGTCTGGTCAGTCTGGTGCATCTGTGTCCATCGTGAACACTGGCGTTGCCATCACCACTGAGCTGACCATTCACCCGGTCAATGCCAACGTCTATGCTTCTGAAATCGTCCTGCCGTCCTTTGAGCGCATGGACGCTGTGTACTGCATCAAGGCTTACTAAGGCGAAAGGAGGAAAGCAGCATGGGAGACCAGTATTCCGAAGCGGCAGTCAAGCTGGGGCAGTACATTGCCCCTGCACTTGACCGTGAAATCACGGACGAGGACTACCCACTCTTCGACCTGCTGCTTGATTTCGCCAAAGACAAGATATTTGCGCAGGGCTACCCCTTCGGTAACAGACCGGACGAGTTGCCCTCACAGTATCAGTCGTTGCAGATACGCATTGCAGCGGAACTGTATAACCACATCGGCGCAAACGGACAGACGAGCTACACCAATAATGGCATTACTCGTGTGTGGGAAAGCTCCGATGTGGCGCAGTCCCTGCTGAATGAAGTAGTTCCGAGAGTAGGTGTTATCGGCTGATGTTCAATGGAAGCCCGCTGGACAAACGCCCACTGTGGTATTCAAACCCGGTTGGCGAGAAAACGCCTGTCGTTGATGAGTGGGGAAACGAGACTGGCGAATCCGCATACGAATCGTGGAGTGAACCCGCAAAGCTGATGCTGAACGTCAGCCCGCCTACTGGTTCTGCGGAAGCAAACCCTTTTGGAGCGTTCACGGATTACAGCTACGTTGTCAGTTCATCCAGCAAAAAGCGCAACACACCACTTTATGAAGGTACGCACGTCTGGTTTCAGACAGATGTTTCAAAGCCCTTCAATTACATTGTGGTCAAGGTCGCAGAGCATATCACGGACACGAAGTATGCGCTGAAAGAGGTGGCTTCAAGTGAAAATTAAAGTGAGGTTGAGCGATGCCGGACTTCGTGACGCGGAACGTCAGATACAGGAGTACAAGGCCACCCTGAACAAAAAAGCTAGAGCGTTTGCTTTTCGCCTTTCGTGGCTGGGGCTTGAAGTCGCAAAGGTGCGTTTTGCTAATGCGGAATATGCTGGCTCCAATGACGTGAAATGCCACATCAACCAAAAAGACAAGACTTGTACCATCGTTGCAGAGGGCAAGTCAGTTGCTTTTATCGAGTTTGGCACTGGCGCACATCACAACGGATATGGCGGCGAACTACCGCCTGGTGTTGGTGCGCATGGCTCCTACGGTCAAGGTAAAGGTGCTGGCAGACGTTGGTACTACTACGGCGACCCCGGCAACGCCGGAGCCTACGTTGATACCGTTCCTGGCAAAGGTCAGTTGAACTACACAAGTGGCAACGAACCAGCTATGGCTATGTGGGGAGCTGTTGAAGAAATGGCTTCTCAGGTAGAAGCAACGTGGAGGGAGGTTTGGAATAGTTGATTGATTATTTCAATTCTATCTTCACGGCTATTGCTAAGGAACTACGAAAGCAAGTCCCCGGCATCTTTGTCACCGGTGAAATCAATGACGGCAACGTCAAGAAGTTTCCGTGTGTGCAGATAGAGGAAAACAGCAATCTTCCTATACACATTGATTCTGCTGGCCACAGCAAGTACGCTGCCGTTTCTTTGCGTGTGCGGGTCTACTCTAACAAGGACACCGGGCGCATTGCAGAAGCACGCTCTATCGTAGGAATCGTGGATTCTGTTCTTGAACCGCTTAAATTCTATCGCAAATCGTTTGCCCCGTTGAATGGGCTGTACAACAATTCCGTCTATCGGATTGATTGCAGCTACGGGGCAACAATCGGAGAGGACGGAATGATTTACCGAAACTAAGGAGGTAAACATTCTATGAGTACTGCTATCTCCGGTCTGAATACCACCCTGTATTGTGGCGACAGTGCAACCGTTCTGACGAAGCTGTGCGACATCAAGGATGTGCCCGACCTGATCTCCGAGCCGAACCTTCTGGATGCCACCACTCTGTCTGACCCTATGCAGGTCAACATCTTTGGCATTATCCAGTCTGATACCAAGTCTTTCACCGCCAACTACAACAAGACTGACTACAAGAAGGTCAAGGAAGCTGGCTACGATGAGACTTCTGAGAGCAACGCCGTGAAGTATTACGCCCTGAAAATGCAGGACGGCTCCGGCTTCACTTGGCAGGGTATGCATCAGGTTGGCCTGTCCGGCTTTGGCGTGGACGAGGTTGTGGAAATGACCATCAACTGCATCTTCACCAAGAAGCCTGAGTTCAGCGAGGCCCTGACTGTCAATGGCGGCTAAACCGCAAAAATCGAATCAATCAAACCGGGCAGAACTGAACAACGGATTTGGTTCTGCCCCTATTTATAAAGGAGAGCATTTATTATGGCTGCTAAGGTTATCAACTTTCATTCCCCCGATGGCAAGAACACTTATGAGCTGACTTTCACCCGTGACAGCGTGGAAGCCACCGAACGTGCAGGTTTTCAGATTGGCCAGTACACCCAGATGACCAATCTGCTGTCCAACTCCCGTGCCCTGTTCTATGGTGCTTTTATCGCACGAAACAAGGGTATCAAGCGCAAGGTCGTGGACGAAATGTTCCAGCACATCGAGGATAAGGAAGACCTGATGGGCGTTCTGCTTGAGATGTTCGTGGATGCTTCCAAGTCCCTGCTGGCAACTGACACTGAGGACAAGACCGCAAAAAACGCAACGTGGGAGATTGTGTAACCGCACAATCTCAGGAAGCAGACGGAGAGGGAGAACCATTCTCCTTCTCCAAGCTGTTCCACGATGTAGAAGCCTATTACATCTCCATTGGCATGACTTATGACCAGTTCTGGCACGGCGATGTCTGGCTGGCAAAGGTCTACCGTGACGCAGAGGAGCTGCGGGAACGCAGAGCCAACACGGAAGCATGGAGAAACGGCTTTTACATGGCATCTGCGCTTTCCTCTACGGTTGGCAATATGTTCCGAAAGAAAGGGTCTAAGCCCATCAAGTACATGGATAGACCGCTTCCCCTTACTCAAAAGGAGAAAGACGAGTATGAATACCAACGCGCAGTTGAGGCGCAGGAGCGAATCAAGAGAATGATGTTCTCTATGATGGAAAGTGATGGTGGTAGTGATGGCTGATGTTGATATTACGAGCTTATCCGTAGAGATTTCTGCGGAATCGCAGGGCGCAGAGCTTAATATCGACAAGCTCGCTACCGCCATTTCTAATTTGCGGACAAAAGGCAACGTCACAAAGGTTGTGAACAGCCTTGACAAGCTGGCTGGTTCCATTGCAACGCTGAAACAGGCATCCGCTGGAATGTCCGGGTTGGACAAAATCACCAGCTTTCTAAATGGGCTTTCCAACGTCAATGCGACTGCAAGCACAAAGAGCATCAACACGGTCGTGAACGCCATCAAGAAGATTCCTGCAGCTGTGTCTGGCTTGAACGGCGTAGACTTTTACTCCATGTCTGGAAGCATTACTCAGCTTACTAACGCTTTGGCTCCGCTGTCCATTCTGGACGCATCGAACCTTAAAGCTCTTGGCAGTGCTTTCAATGCAATCGGAAAGGTTCCTGATCTGACCGACAAGCTGAAAGCGACTGACCTTGATTCTTTTGCAAGCTCCTGCCAGAAGATTTCTACTGCCCTCACTCCCCTTGCATCTCAGCTTGACAAGGTTGGCAACGCCTTTGCAAAGCTCCCCCCGCAGTTGAGCAAGGTTGTGACACAGACTAACCGCGTGACCGCTGCCAACGAAAAGCAGCGCAAGAGCTATCTCAGCTTGTCCAATCAGATGAACGGCTTTATGCGGAATATGGCAAAGCTGGTTTCTCTGAAAGCTATTGCTGATTATCTTGGCAACGCTGTTGGGAAGTTCAATGACTTCTACGAAGCGGCTAATATGTTTGGCGTATCAATGGGTGATATGACAAACGAAGCGAGCGGATTCATCGACAAGATGGAGCAACTGCTTGGTATTGACCCGTCAGAAGCCATGAATGCTACGGCGAATATCTATAGCATGACAAAGAGTTTTGGTCTTGCAAAAGACCAAGCCTATACTTTGTCAAAAAGCCTTACTCAGCTTGGCTATGACCTCTCTTCGCTGAAAAACATCCCTATTTCGGAAGCGTTTACGAAGATTCGTTCGGCTATGGCTGGCGAACTTGAGCCAATGCTTCAGCTTGGCGTTGATATTTCTCAAGCAAGACTTCAGCAAGAACTTCTTGAGCTTGGCTTTAATAGGCAGGTTTCCACGCTTTCTCAGGCAGATAAAGCTACCTTGAGATACATTGCAATTTTGAAGCAGACCACCGATGCACAGGGCGATTTTGCTCGAACGCTCTCCAGTCCTGCGAATATGATTCGTGTTCTGAAAGCGCAGCTGTCTGGTCTTGCGCGAGATATTGGTTCTTTGCTTTACCCTGCTTTGAAATCCATTCTCCCTCCTCTGATTGCGGCAGTTGAACTTATCCGGGAGTTCGTTCAGTGGGTAGCAAAGCTGATGGGCGTAAAAGTCGTGCTCACCGACTTCGCCAAAAGTGCTGACAGTGTTGGCGGTATTGGTGACGCAATGGATGACACGGCAGATTCGACAAAAAAAGCTGCCAAAGCCCTCAAGGACTACACGATGGGTTTTGATGAACTCAACATCATTGACCCCACACAAGGCAGCTCTGGCTCTGGCAGTGGCGCATCTGCTGGAAACATCTTAGGCGATGTAGACCTGTCCGGCTACGATATGTTCAAGCAGTACAACGAAGAGTTCGCAAAGCAGATTGATGCTATCAAGCAGAAAATCAAAGATATGCTACCGATTATTGGTGCTATCGCCGCCGCACTTGCGCTGTGGAAAATTGTTGATTTTCTGACGGACATTGCGACAGCAATTTCCAAGATGACAGAATTGCAAAAGCTGGCTCTTTCAATTGCAACAGTTGTTATCGAAGCATCGTTAGTATTCAGCTTTGCAAAAGGTTATGCATCTAGTGGGAACCCTCTTGAGCTTTTAGGCGAAGTGGTATCCGCCGCATTTGGCTCTTTTGTTCTTTGGCGCACAATGGGCGCAGATGGCATTACGCTTGGCATGGGCATCGCTTTTGTGGCAAGCCTTGCAGGTCTTACTTATGCGCTTGGTACCGGCGAAGCCAATCTTGGCGATGCAAGCACATGGATTCAGGCTGCTTTAACAACGGCATTCGGTTCTATTACTGGTATTACACTACTTACTAATCTTGGGGTAGCTGCTGGTACAGCCGCAACGCTTTCTATCGGCCTTGCAGGTCTTATTACCTTTGCGGGAATCACATTTTCTCTTGGCGAAAAGCTGAAAGAATTTCCGGTTCTTGATACCATCATTGCTGCTTTGATGGGAATTTTTGGCGGCGTTGCTGGTGCTGGCGTTGCATTGCTTGTTGGCGCAAGCCTTCCTGTTGCTGGAGCCGTTGCCGCCGCTGGTGTCGGCATTGGCCTTGTTCTTCACTGGGCTGGTATCAAATGGGGCGCTAAAGAAAGCGGTGAAAAAACAGATGCTGCCGCAGAAGCCGACATTAAAATGCATTATGTCGAAAATGTTTTTGAGCAGCGCATTGAAGCCATCAAGCAAATTATCGTTACCAAGTGGAATGCGGCCATTGATTTTATGATTTCTCTTCCCGGAAAGGTTGGAGATATCATAAATAGCATTGGCGAGTGGTTCAGCTCTCTTCCTGAAAAAATCGGCTATGCCCTTGGCTTTGCCGTCGGCAAAATCGGGGAGTGGGTCGGAAGCATGGTCGTTACTGTAACAACCGAAGTTCCAAAAATTGTTTCGTCTGTTGTTAAGTTTTTTGAAGAACTTCCGGGAAATATTTGGACTGCAATTCTCAAAGCTCTTGACGTTATTTCTAAATGGCGGGAGCGCATGGTGGCTTTCGTTGTTATTGAAATTCCAAAAATCATTTCGTCTATTGTCGGTGAGTTCAAAAAGCTTCCTGACGAATTGAGAAAGCTTGGCAAATTCATCTGGGATGGCCTAATTAACGGTCTAAAAGACGCATGGAGTACCGTTACAAATGGTATCAAGAGCTTCACTGATGGTTTTGTCAATGGTTTCAAAGATGCGCTTGAAATTCATTCTCCTTCGCAAGTGTTTTACCAAATCGGCGTTTATGTCGATCAAGGCCTTGCAAACGGCATTGCCGCAGGGACCAGGTACGTTGAAAACGCGATGAACGGTCTTATTGATGCCGTCCAGGGAAAAGGAGACGAACTGATTGACTACGGTGCAGATGTTGCCAATGGGTTTGTTGACAACATGGTCAATACGTTTGATGCAAAGTGGAGCGAAATCGACAGTGGGCTTAAGAGCGACTTCATTGGCACGATTAAGGGCATGATCGATGCGGTCAAGAAAGGCGATATCCAAACCGTCGCCGAAAACACAGCAGCCATCATCTGGCAGGCGATGGGAGAGGAAAACCGTAAACAAGTCAAATCCTATGCATCTGACCTTGTTTCCAACCTTACCAGTGCTCTCAAGACCGTTAGCACCAAAGTGTTTTCTTCTGCAAAGATTGTCGGCAAGAACATCCTGGCTGGAATCACCTCGAAGTTCGGCGAGATTTCCGCACAGGTCGTTGGGCTTGGAAGCAAGATTTCTGCATCCTTTTCTTCTTTGATTGGACCCATTTCTGCGTCCGGTAAAGCAATCAGTCTCGGCCTTTCCTCTGGCGTTTTGAGCCAATTCCCATCTATCATCGCAGGTGTTGCTGGGCTTATCGGTCAAATTGGTGCTGCGTTTATGGGTATCTTGCAGACAATCGGTAGTGTATTGACTTCTCTCGGCATTCCGACTGGCGTCATCATGATTGCTGGAGGCGTTGCGATTGCAGCTGCTATCGCCGGAATCGTTGGAACGCTTGTTGGGAAATACGGCACGAGTTCTAGACCATCCGTGGACAATAACTACTCAAGCTATCCTGGCACGAGTGATTACGATTCTGCCAATGGCTCCAATACATCTGTCGGCAGCTATTACCCAAGTTCTTCCGTTAGTGGAACAAGTTCCTCTGAACTTCGCAGTGCTGTCCATGATGGTTGCTATAACGCATTCCTTGACATTTTCCAGCGGTACGGAGACGAACTTACCGGAGGGAAAGAGCTTAATATTTACCTTGACGGCAAGCAAATCACTGCATCTGTGGAAAAGCGGCAGTCTGAGCGTGGGTTCCAGATTATGGGAGACGAAGTTTACAGCTACTAAGGAGGTTTACGTTTTATGCAATCTCTCGTCACGATAAATGGCAGAGAAATACCGGAGCCTTCTTCCTACGATGCCACAACAAGCACTATAGTCGATTCTGGACGAAACGTACAAGGCAAAGTCGTTGGGTCTGTGGTGCGGCCTGATGTTGCAAAGATTTCCCTAAAATGGAATTATCTCACCGCAAAGCAGTGGGCAAACATCATCGGGCCGTTTACCACAAACTTTTACTGCACCGTTCGGTTTTATAACCAAGCAACTGCAAGCTACACGACAAGGCAAATGTATGTTTCTGATCGAACCGCTGGGATGTGGAGGCGTTCCCCGTCCAACGGAAACGTTATGGGATGGGTCGGAGCGGCTCTTAGCCTCGTTGAAGTTTAAGAGAGGTGATTATTCATGGGCTTTCAGCCTTCCAACAAGTGGCTTGAACAATACAACAACACACTTGTTCCGGAAATGTTTGTTCGTATCACTTACCACGTTTCTGACGATAAGGCACAAACAGATGCAATCGCTAGTTCTGTTAATCAGGTCTCATTCAGTAGCACTTCATCAGTCACCGACCTGGATGCTTCTTCTCCGGCCAGTTATGCCACAGGAGAACCCAATTTGTGGGTTCTCGATGGGAGCAAGGTTTTGGTCCCGGATTCTGAACCGTATGAGAATGCTGGTTATGTAAGCATGGATTGCGTTTCCGACGCAAATCATCCCATCATCACTTTCTCTTTTAGCAAAACACACGCCGAAAAAATTCCAGGGGTCACAATCGTATGGTCATCCGTTTTAAATGAGTTTGCGAAGTCTTTTAAATTGACGGCCTATAACGGTAGCGAGATCGTTGCTTCAAAACAAATCAACGATAACCGCTCGGTTGAATCTTCTGTTGATTTTGAGGTTTCTGGATATGATTCTATCAATCTGGAAATTTTGGAATGGTGCATCCCAGAGCGTAGAGCCAGGGTAGAGCAAGTAGAATTTGGCCAACGTATTCGATTTAGCAATGCAGACTTGCTTTCCTACATCCACGAATCAAAACGTGACCCGATTTCTGGCCAGCTTTCTAAGGATTCCGTTTCGTTTTCTATCGACAATTCCGAACAGCGTTGGAATCCTGTAAATCCGGGTGGGCTTTACCAGTACCTTTACGAACGTCAAGAGATTACGGTTCAGTATGGCATGGACTTGGGGAATTCCATCGAATGGATTGACGGAGGAAAATTCTTTCTTTCCGGTTGGACAATCCCGGCAAATGGTATAACAGCTTCGTTTGACGCCAGGGACGCCTTTTCTTTCCTCCAGGATTCTAATTATACCGGACACACAAGTGGAACTCTTTATCAAATGTGCTTCGATGCATTAGAACTTTTGGATGTTTCCGGTGTGTCTTACGAAATCTCGGAAGAATTAAAGGACTACTCGTGCGACATCTCCTCCGACGCTTCTTCCTACAAAAATGCAGACGTTCTTCAGCTTGCTGCAAATGCAGCTGGAATGGCTCTTTACCAATCCAGAGACGGAGTTATTCACGTTGAACGTGTTCCGATTTTCCCGGTCACGAGGTCCGACATCGAGGAAATATCGCTCTTGAATAGCTTTAAGTACCCTGAAATAACGTTTTCCACGAAAATAAAGAACGTATCGTGCAAGGTCGGAAATGAATCCATTCTTTATCCAGCTGGAGCTAGCGGAAACGGTGCAACTCAAAGCATAAGCAATCCGCTTATTTCAAAATCCGTATCTTCTAATGCGAAAAATGCGTTAACTGAAACATACGCACTTCTTTCTAATAGAAGAAAGGTAAACTTGGAATTTCGTGCAAGTCCGCACATTGATGCACTATCTTTTGTCAGAGCAAATCATCAGTTTGGGTATGCATCAAATGTTCTGGTGACTGATGCAAAGTATACCTTTAACGGCTGTTTTAAAGGGACGATGGAAGGGTATATGGTGGAAAGTGTAAGCGCTCTTAGACTTGACAGAAATTCCGCTTTCGTTGCTCCTGAAGAGACTGTTCGGCTGATCGCAACGCTTGTACCATCGTCAGAGAATTCTCCGGCAATCGGATGGGAGGTTTCCCCTCCTGACGTTGTTTCTCTATCCGTCGTTTCCAACAAAGGAGGCGTTTCCGTTTGTGATGTTTCCTTTGTTTCTAGCGGAGATGCTGTAATCACAGCTTCCGTATCTTCTGTGTCCGCAAGATGCACTGTTATCAGCCAGGCTCCATCCTTGTCGGATATGCCGGAAGGATCGTCTGTTTACATTCAGGAAAGCGGGACCGATGTAGAATTTGTCGTCGCAAAACATGGGTATGAGCCTGACTTAAATGGTCCCGGAAGAACGTTTCTTATCAGAAAAGAGCCTCTTGCTGAAACAGTGTGGAACCAGACACACGTCAACACATACGACGGAAGCTCCATCGACAAGCTGCTGAACGGAGATTACAAAAACAGATTTAGCGATGCCGTCAAGTCCGCAATGGGGTCTACCTCTTTCTACTACACGGTAGGCGGTAGCAATACCGAAATTAGAACGCTGTCCCGTAGCGTCTTTCTTCCTTCTATTTATGAAATGTTTGACCCAGAAGATAAAAACGCAGATGTTTATGTAAATGGGAGTAACCCATTTTTCAAAAAAGAGGGTTCTGTATTGCCAAAGCAAACTCGAAAAGTTTTTGTCCAATCGTATGATGACACCCTCTATCACATTATCCGCAGATGGTCACGTTCTCCTGCGCTACGAGATTTTTCCGGCAATCAAGTGCTGGGTCAACTAGTTGGAACATACAGTCTCGGAACGAGCAATAAAGGTAATGCCTTTTTCTTCACAGAGCAGTACAATGCGTGGAGTTCCAACAAATTTAGCCCCGCTTTCACGCTCCCTTCTACCACAAAAGTTGGGAACGCCAAAAAAATCTTGCTTTAAGGAGGTATTATGTCGGTCTGGATTACAGACAGAAGCCAGGGTGATATTGATCACTTAAAACTCATTTATAGCAAGGCTACAAATGGGACCTGGACGGACGAGGAAAAGGCAGAGTGGATTTCCGGTATGAAAGGAGCTATTGACTACAGGGATTTTTCAAGGATAGAAGCTGGCATATCCGAGCTTGCTTCACTTCTCGGTGCAAACGTGGATATAAAGACGGACTGGGGCGTAAACGGATATCTTACCACATCGGATGCTTCCAGATGGCTGTCAAACATCGAATCTATCCGAATGAAAAACTCCGGTAGTGCGCAAATAGCAACAACGCCTACTTCCATGAGCAGGCTTTCGTTTGAAACAATGAATCAAATTGAAAGCATTTTGGCGAATATAGAATTAGTTGCCAAAACATACGTCACTTTTTCCGGAGAGTACATGACAGGGGAGGGTCAATATGGTTTTTGAGGACCGCATATCAAAATATCCTGGCAGATGGACGTTAGTCCGTGAGGACGGGTCGTCCGAAGTTGTAACGCTCGTCAGAAACGATGAGCCCATAAAAGACGGCACACCAATCAACGCATCCACTTTAAATGAGCTGAGTACCGTTGCCGGGGCAATCAACGCAAAGGAAGAAGCCGTTACTGCGGCACAAACCGCCACATCCGAAAGAGCAAAGGCAGAACAGGCGGCCACCAATGCCGCAAATGAAGTTAAGGCTGACTTAAAAGAATACTCGGACAATGCTGCATCTAGTGCGGCGGCTGCTGCAACCAGTGAAAGTAATGCGAAAACATCTGAAACGGAATCGGCAAAAAATTTGCAGGGCACCAAAGAGTACTTTGAGCAGGTCCGCACCATCACCATCGGTGCACAGGGGTGGTATGCCACGCCGGAAGCCCTGAAAGCTGCCGTCCCTGTGGGCGAAAATGGCTGGTGGGCAGTCGTTGGCACCACGGACACCATTTGGACGTGGGACAGCGACACGAACACATGGAAAGACAGTGTGCAAAAAGCAGACCTGTCTGACTACCTGACACAAGTTCAAGTCAAAAAGCTTCTTGAGCAGTACATGCCCCTTCGCCCCGCCACAGCGGACCAGCTGGGCGGCGTGAAAGTGGGGGACTACCTGGACATC
>ERZ1034984.1241-NODE-1241-length-24960-cov-5.879020_pt1 | contig 24960 bp, 24 predicted proteins | sample MGYA00520589_ERZ1034984 | MGnify/ENA primary metagenome ERZ1034984 (study PRJEB33766, sample SAMN09781790) | gut metagenome | biome: gut microbiome | host: Homo sapiens | place: Madagascar | study: EMG produced TPA metagenomics assembly of the PRJNA485056 data... | reverse complement strand
TCCGCGCGTAATATTCCCATCATCGTTTCATTCCTCCCTGCAGCACCGTCTCCGTGAAAAACTGCTCCAGATTTTCCTGCTGCGGCGGCATCCCCTGAAAGAGCAGCCGCCCGCCGCTCAAAATACCAATCTCGTCCACAACCTGCGCCACCTCCGCGAGAATATGACTGGAAAGGATCACCGTGATCCCCTGCCCCGGAAACGACGCAATCAGTTCGCGCAATTCCTGGATCCCAAACGGATCCAGCCCGTTCGTCGGTTCATCCAGCACCAAAAGCGCCGGATCGTTCAACAGCGCCACCGCAATCCCCAGCCGCTGCTTCATCCCCAGGCTAAACTGGCCCGCGCGCTTGCGCCCCGTGTCCACGAGATCCACGATCTCCAACACCTCAGCAATGCGTGATTCCGGAACGCCCAGCATTCGCGTGTGCACGCGCAGGTTTTCCCGCGCCGTCAGATTCGGATAAAGCGCCGGCCCCTCGATGAGCGCCCCCATCTGCGCCAGCGCGCGCCGCGACCACCGCGCACCGTCGAAAATGATCTCGCCGCCGCTCGGCCGCAAAAGCCCCATGATCATCTTCAGCGTCGTCGATTTTCCAGCGCCGTTCGGCCCCAGAAGCCCATACACAGAACCGCGCCGCACCGCCAGCGACACTCCCTCCACCACCGTCTGATGGCGAAAAGTCTTCGTCAGATTTTTTGTTTCAAGAATGTAGTCTGCCATGATTCTCCGTCCTTTCTCATTTCTGTATCTCAAGAATAGCAGACAAAATCCAAGAAACAGCCAAGAAAGGAACATTTTTTCGCCGTGCAATCCTCGTGCAACCTCTTGCATTTGCACAGGATTCGTCGTAAAATATGGGTATAAAATCCCTATAAAGGAGAGGATCCCCATGTCCGTTGCGAAAAACACCACCAATCTCACCATCCGTCTCGACAGCGATCTCAAGAAAGACTGCGAAGCCCTCTACGCCGAGCTCGGCATGTCCCTTTCCACCGCCATCAACGTCTTTCTGCGCCAGTCGCTGCGCAAAGGCGGCCTCCCCTTCGACGCCCGTCTCGACGACCAGCCAAACCGCACCACCATCGAAGCCATGCTCGAAGCCGAACGCATCGCCAAAGATCCAACGGTGAAGCGCTACAACGATCTTGACGAATTATTCAAGGATCTAAAAAGCTGAAAATGATCACCCACCACCGCACAACAGCGGTGGTATTTTCATCTGCAGGCAGCAAAAAAGCCCCGCGCATGTGCGCGAGGCTTGAAAAATCTGTGTTACGCCGGTTCCTGCGTCACATAAACGTCGTAGGAATCGTAATCGCTGAAATCACTCTTGGCAGCAATGTTAAAGGTTGTCGTGTCGCCGGCGACAATGCCGCCAACCTGACCAGTCACACCGCCGACAATGTTGCCGTCTTTCTTAAAGACGATGGTCGCGATGACACCGCCAAGATCTTCGTCAGAATCGTTGGTGATGGTGCCGGTGAAATACATCTGGTCGCCATTTTTCTCTTCGGTGACTTCACCGACGGTGAAATCCTTGACAGAATGGATGCCGGAGCCTTCGAAGGTCTTGAAATCATAGTCGTTGTTCTCGACGGTGATCTCCACATCTGCCGGGCTGCCCTTTGGACAGTTGATCGCATCCCCGAAGCAGAACGTATCACCAGGCGCAACGGCGAAAAGCGAACGATTCTGCTTCGTCAGCACGCGTCCCTCACTGTCGAGCACGGTGATCTCGATGTTTGGCGAAACAATGGCGTTGTATTCGTTCGGATTGGTGATCTCCACAGCGTAATAGATCAGCGAATTGCCGCCGCCCAGAGATTCTACCGAGTAGCCACTGTCGACCATCTCAATATCCTTGACCTCTTCAGCCGCTGCTGCCGCTGCCGCATCTGCAGAAGCCTGCTGCTGTTCCGCAGCCTTGGCCGCATCCTCAGCAGCCTGCTGCTCTTCCTCAGACACTTCCACAGCCAGATAGGTGTAGTCCGTCTCCGCAGGAATGAGCACCGTCTCCACGCCAGTGTCCGACGCAGCCAGCGTCAGCTTGCCGTCTGCGTAGGTAAACGTGCGGCTGGCATCCACAGAAGCATAGGCGCTCGTATTCATAATGGCATCATTGCGGGTGGATTCCCAGGTGTAGGTGTCTGGTTTATCCTTTGGCGCCTTGTAGCTCCCTGCCCAGTAAACAGACCCATTCTGGTCGTAGCTGGAGACCCAGTGCAGCTCGATGAGATTGTCTTTGATAAAACCAGCGAGGTAATAGTCGCTGCCCTGCACCTCGGCGATCCAGCTGCCTTCCAGGTTCAGGGTTTCTGCCGGCGCATTTTCTGATTCTGCCGACGCCGACGACGTATCCCCACCACTTCCACATCCTGCCAACAGCAGCATCGCACCAACGAGCGCCATGGCAAGGATCTTCTTTCTTAATTTCATGATGATTTCTCTCCTTAATTCATCTTCAATTCATCTTCCGGCCGCTGCGCCGAAAAACCGTCGCTTGAAATTATTACAAATTAATTACACCATAGATTGGTCAAATTTGCAATTGTAATTTTCGTAGGACTCTTCCATCTTTTTTAGAAAACCCTACAATCCCCTTATTCCATCAATATCCCCAGCGCTGCCAGCGCCCTGCGCACACGCTCCGCAGCCGCTTCATCCGGGCACTGCAGCGTGTGCAGATGAATGCCGTCTGTGAGCACGCTGATCGGCTGCGCCGATGCGCTCGTTGCTTTCTCGATAAACGCCGCCACCTCATACCGGCTCGACAGATTGAGCTGTCCCGTGAGCTGTCCGTAGATTGGATGGGAGACGATCACCTCCAGCACCGTACAGCCCTGATCCACGATCGCGTTGAGCTCCTCCTGCATCTGCGCCGCATCATGGCGACAGGCCACCTGGCAGACCACGCCGCTTCGCGCGCGCTCGCAGATATAGCCGTGAGGCGTCGCCAGGATCTCATGACCAGCAGCGCGCAAAAGCGCCACATCCCCGACAATGATCTGCCGGCTCACCGAAAAATCCGCCGCCAGCCTGGACGCGCTGATCGCTTCGTCCGCAGATGCCAGCCGCGCCAATATTTTCTCCCGTCGCTCTTTTGCGTTCATGAACTCTCACCTCTTTCATCCACTATTATAGCCGGGAACTCCGTAAGCGGCAAGCATCCGTCGCGCGCAAATGATTTTTCACGTCGGCCATTGCCGCCGGCAAAAACTCTCTGTATAATAGAGGTATTGCCTGCTGCGCCCAGCGCAGAAACCAAGGAGGGACACCACGATGAAAAAACTTCTGCAATTCTTACGACAGGAAACCGTGCTTTCCGTCGCTTTTGTGCTCGCGCTCATTTCCTCCTTCATCGTGCATCCCGACAGCGCCTGGCTCGCGTATCCCGACTACCGCACCCTCGCGCTGCTCTTCTGTCTCATGATCATCGTCGCCGGACTGCAGCATCTCGGCGTCTTCGCCCTGCTCGGACAGACGCTCATCAAAAAAGCCCACAGCCTGCGCATGCTCTACGCCATCATGATCCTGCTCTGCTTTTTCTCCAGCATGATCATCACCAACGACGTCAGCCTCATCACCTTCGTTCCCTTTACTATCCTCGTTTTCCGTATGGTCGAGCGCGAAGACCGCGTGCTCAAGCTCATCGTTCTCGAGACCATCGCCGCCAACCTCGGCAGCATGGCCACCCCCATCGGCAATCCGCAAAATCTCTATCTCTACTCCATTTCCGAAATGCCCTTCCGAGATTTCGCCTGGGCCGTCTGGCCATACACCGCCCTCGCCCTCGTCCTGCTCATCCTCAGCATCCGCAGCGTGCGCGAAGCGCCCCTCGCCCACCGTCTCATCAGCGACGAACCGCGCACCGAGATCGCGCCGACGCAAAACCTCCGTCGTGCCATGCTGCCCTTTCTCGCGCTGCTCGCACTCTGCCTGCTCGTCGTTTTCCGCGTTCTGCCCTACGGCCCCGTGCTCCTCATCGTCGTCGCCGTTATTTTTGTCGTCGACCGCAGCCTCTTCCGCCAGGTTGACTACAGCCTGCTCGCGACATTTCTCTGCTTCTTCGTCTTCATCGGCAACGTCGGACGCATTCCCGCCGTCAGCACCCTCCTCGTCACCCTCATGAACGGTCGCGAACTCGGGCTCGGCATTCTCACCAGCCAGGTCATCAGCAACGTTCCCGCCGCCATTTTGCTCTCCGGCTTCACCAGCGATCTCACCACCCTCTGCACCGCCGTCAATCTCGGCGGCCTCGGCACCCTCATCGCATCGCTGGCCAGCCTCATCTCCTTCAAATTTTTCAGCAAAAACTATCCCCAGCAAAAAGCCGCCTTCCTGCGCGTCTTCACCCTCTGGAACCTCGGCTTCCTCATCATCCTCACCTTCCTCGCCATGTTCCTCGGTGCGTAGGTGAACTTTCTCGCCGCATAAAAAAGAGGCCATGTCACCATGGCCTCCAACAAAACGAACTCCAGCCGGCGCGTCACTCCCGGCATCTCTTTTGCCCACCACTCGAAAGCGTGCGGCGCATGGGAACGCAGTTTCCACCTCAAAGTTCATTATTGTTCTCTTGTTTTAAGAATATCATCTTTACTTCCGCCTGTAAAGTATTTTCTTATTTCTAAGATTCTTCTTCCATGTTGTATCACCAACATGCCAAAAAGACAGCACAGAATTTTTATATTCAAGCGGATCACTATCCACTCTCACACGTAAAACAAGCTTTATTTTTTCACCATTTCTCTCTAATTCCTTTAATACAATACCAGTATGTGGTCTATTCGCTTCTAAAATATAATCTGGTTCACTCAAGGCCTCTGAAACATCACCAATCAGTCTCTCATAATCGCCAGGATGCCTTTCTGCAATGTGCGCAATCCTTTCTCTTGTGATGATAACCTCAGAAGTAGTTATCCTTTCGGTAATACAAGAATATATTTCCGCATCTATACATCCCACTTTTATCAATTGCTCATCCATTCTCTGCTCAAAATCCTCTATTATCTATAAATACTATTATGAGTATATCCTGACCATTTATCCCTGTCAACATCAATGACCTTCTTTGTCAAAATTTTATACCAAACCCTGACACGCCTTTGTCAGGGTTTTCTGTTATACTGAAAGCGAGGTGATGATCATGCAGGAAAGCAGATTATTTCGCATCCTTTACGAATTGCTTGCTAATGGTAAAACAACAGCCCCAGCTCTTGCCAGAAAGCTCGAAGTTTCAGTGCGCACCATTTATCGTGACATCGATGCGCTCTCCGCTTGCGGCGTTCCCATCTACACCATTCCCGGAAAAAGCGGCGGCATCGCTCTGCTCGACGGTTATACAATCCCAAAAGCACTGCTCTCTGACGAAGAACGCGCACAGATTCTTGCAGCACTGCAAGGGATCGACACAACCACCGCTCAGGAAAATGACACATTGCTCACCAAACTCACCGCCATTTTTCAAACAGCAAACAGCAACTGGATAGAAGTAGATTTTTCCGACTGGGTCCGTCAGGGACGCCCCACTCAGGAAACCTTCCAAACCATTAAAGAAGCGATCTTCGCGCAACGTGTCGTGACCTTTCATTATTATGGTAACAGCGGCGAAGAATCAAAACGCCAGGTGCTGCCCCTGCGTCTTGTGTTTAAAAGCAAGGACTGGTACCTCTACGGATTCTGCAGACTGCGCGAAGCGTATCGCTATTTCAAGCTCACACGCATCCAGTCTCTGCGCATTCTCGCCGAGCACTTCGATCCCTGCAATCTACCGCCAGAACCGCCGCGCACATCCCCACTCGCACAGAAACAGCCAATCACCGTCACTCTGAAATTTGACAAAATGCTCGCTTTCCGCGTTTACGATGAATTTTCCGATCCCATCCACACGGACGCCGACGGCAATCTTATTCTCACAACAATGCTGCCCGACAGTGAGACGCTTTTCGCCTATCTACTCTCTTTTTCCGACGGCGTAGAAATTCTGGCGCCAGCAGATTTACGCGCGCGTTTCTACGAAAAGCTCGAAAAAATTCGCAAAAAATATGAAAGCTGACGCTCCCTGACAAGGTTATGCTGCTACACTGTCAGTCAGGAGGTGTTCTCATGAAACACGAATGGAGAAAACACGAAAAACAAATCTACAACGCTACAACCTCGCCCACGCGCCTAACGATTCCGCCGCAGCAATTTCTCATCCTAAATGGCAGCGGAAATCCCAACGCGCCAGACTTTTCCGAGCGCGTTTCTGCGCTCTACACCACAGCTTACGCCGTTAAGCGACTCTATCGCGCTGGTGTTCCAGCAGATGCACCCTTCCACGATTTCACCGTCTATCCGCTGGAAGGACTGTGGACGCAGGACAACGACGGCCCACTGAACAAATCTGCACTCCACTATCGCATCATGATCCGCCAACCAGAAGCCGTTACACAAGAAATGGTCACAGCCGCCCTCGCGCAAGCTTCACGTAAAAAGCCCAATCCCCATTACGACACCATCCGCTTCGAAACGCTCACCGATGGCGACTGTGTACAGATTCTTCACATCGGCAGCTACGACGACGAACCTGCATCATTCGCTAAGCTCGATGCTTATCTTCAGGAAAAGAGTCTTTCGCGCACAACTTCCTGGCACCGCGAAATCTATCTCAGCAACGCCCAGCGTATCCCCCCAAAAAAGCGCAAAACCATTCTGCGCATCGCCGTGCGCTCAGAATGATCTCCCCCACCGCTCCAATTCGGAGCGGTTTTTCTTTACAGCTGTCTTGACAGGCGAGCTGCTTTTTCGTACAATAGCGTTGTTATCTGTCATGACACCTGTTCAGACCATTGTAAAGGAGTCTTCATTCTATGGGAAAAGTACGCGCGTTTCTGAAACGCAAGGATATTGAAATCTCACTGCGGCGCTACGGCATTGATGCGCTGGGCGCGATGGCGCAGGGGCTTTTTTGCTCGCTCCTCATCGGCACGATCATCGACACCATCGGCACGCAGTTCCATGTGGCAGCGCTGACGGAAACCGTCGCCACGATCTCTGGCAACGACTACACCGTCGGTGGACTGGCCAGCGCCATGAGCGGACCGGCGATGGCGGTGGCGATCGGCTATGCGCTGCGCTGTCCGCCGCTGGTGCTGTTTTCGCTGATCACTGTCGGCTTTTCGGCAAACGCGCTGGGCGGTGCTGGCGGACCACTGGCGGTGCTATTTGTCGCGATCCTCGCTGCCGAGCTTGGCAAAGCGGTGAGTAAGGAAACGAAGATCGATATTCTCGTGACGCCGCTGGTCACGATCGGCGCCGGCATCGCCCTTTCAGCGGCGATCGCGCCTGCGCTCGGCGCTGCGGCGATGAAAGTTGGCAGCCTGATCATGTGGGCAACAGAATTGCAGCCATTCTGGATGGGCATTCTCGTCTCGGTGCTCGTGGGCATTGCGCTGACGCTGCCGATCTCTTCTGCGGCGATCTGCGCGGCCCTTTCTCTCACAGGATTGGCCGGCGGCGCTGCCGTGGCTGGTTGCTGCGCGCAGATGGTCGGCTTCGCGGTGATGAGCTTCCGCGAAAATCGCTGGGGTGGCCTTGTCAGCCAGGGGCTCGGCACCTCGATGCTGCAGATGGGCAACATTGTGCGCAATCCCTGGATCTGGGTGGCGCCAACATTGGCCAGCGCTGTCACGGGACCGCTTGCGACCTGTTTTTTCCAGCTCGAGATGAACGGTACGCCGGTATCCTCTGGCATGGGCACCTGCGGCATGGTCGGACCGATCGGCGTCTACTCCGGCTGGGTGGCGGATGTCGCTGCGGGAGCGAAAGCTGCGATCACTGGATTTGACTGGCTCGGGCTCGTGCTCATCTGCTTTGTGCTGCCGGCGATCTTGTCGCCGCTCTTCAACCAGATCATGCGCAAGCTCGGCAAGGTCAAAGATGGCGACCTCACCCTCGATGCATAGATCACAAACGCTCGTCAAAAATGACGGGCGTTTTTCTCTTTCCAAAGCAGATCGGTCGGAGTATAATAGGAAGCGTTGAATAAAAGAAATCATTCCGGATCATTTTAGGAGGAAGAGAATGGAATTTAAGACCCACGTAACCCTGCACAAAGATGGCACCTATTCCCTCGGTGTCAATCTCGACTACGGCTTCATGAGCCCAGACGACATGATCAAGCTCGCCGAGCTCGCCAAAAAGCACAACGTCGGCGAAATGATGTGCACCACCGCCAAAAAGATCAGCTTCTACAACGTCGCTGAAGCAGACGTCAACCCACTCTGGGATGACATTCTCGCCACCTTCGGCGACCGTGTGCGCAATCCAAAGGGCAAGATCATCGTCTGCCCAGGCCAGGGCCGCTGCAAATTTGCAATGCCTGGCTTCGAAGGCCACGCGCTCGCAGACGAGATCGTCAAGATCACCCAGGCCCACAACGCCGGCAAGATCAAGGTCGGTGTCGCTACCTGCCCACGCTGCTGCTCCATGGCCCAGGTTCGCGACGTTGCTGTTTACGCATCTGCCAAAGGCTGGACCGTCGCCGTCGGCGGCAATGGCGGTTCCAAACCAGCCACCGGCACCACCGTCGCCAGCGGTCTTTCTGACGAAGAAGCACTCGCTGTCGTCGACAAGATCTACACCTACATCGAAGAAAAGAAGAACGGCAACGAGCGCACCAATCGCCTCATCGCCCGTCTCGGCATCGACGATCTCAAAGCATATCTTGCTGAATAATCCTCAATTGCAAAAAGCGCTGAGCCTGCACCCTATTCGGTGCGCTCAGCGCTTTTTCTATGCTTTTTTACAGATCCTCGACGACGATATAATATTCGCGCGTTGGCCCGTGGACACCGGTGACCATGACAGATTCAATATCCCCAGTGGAGGACGGTCCGCTGATGAAAAGGAAATACGTTGGCAGCGCATCGCTCTCGCCCATGGCGTCAATTTCCGGCGCGACGTCGGTGAGCGTCGCTTTGAGTCTGCTCTGGAAAATGACGGAGATGTGCGCCGGCGGCAAAAGGCTCACGATCTTGCCGCAGCGTTCGTCGGCGAGCTCCAGCACGGTGCCAGTGTCGGCGATGGCGCGGAACGGGATGGTGATGCTGACGTCGGCCTGCTCGATCGTCGCACGCTGCCGGGCGGCATCGTTGTTCTTGTCGTAGCCGTACACCTCTGCGCCGCTTTTTTTCGCCAGCGCCATGAGATCGATGCCGTCAGCGGAAGTATCCGCCGGAACAACGACGCGCTTTGGCGCTTCTTTTTCAATGATGGCGGCGAGGGTTTTTGCCAGGCTTTTTTTATCGCAAGTGAAGAGGGTAAAATCGCGCACCTTCTGCTGGCTGGCAAGCTGATCGCGCAAACCCTGGGCATCCAGCCCGCGCAGACGCGAAAACTGCAGCCCCTGGCTGTAATCGTAAGCATCAGCAATCTGCTCCGGCACGCTGTCGCGGCCGAGGGCCTGGGAAATGCGGCCGATAAAGGTTTTCTGATCCATTTCCATTTAGCGTCCCTCCTTTTCGTGTTTCTTCCACCAATCGCGGAATTCTCCGCCGCGCAACAGCGGCAGATCGCGGCTCTGCGTCCAGTTTTTCAGCACCGGCAGCTTCACTTTGTCGGTGAGATGCGCGCCTTCGCCTGTCGCTTTGGCAAAGAGCTTCATCGCTGGATTCCCCACGCGCGTCCCAGCGCGATAGATCGGCGCATAACCGAGCGCCTGACCGGCAGCGGCGAAGATCTGATGCTCTTCCTTGCTCTGCAGGTTTGTCTGCTCGACAATATCCTGACGCTCTGCCAAAATGAGCTCATGCAGCGGGATCTTCACCGGGCAGAATTCTGCGCAGGCGCCGCAGAGGGTGCAGGCATATGGCAGATCCTTCGTGTAAGCATCGAATCCCTGCAAAAGCGGCGTGTAGAGAATGCCCATCGGTCCCTGGTAGCAAGCGCCATAGCCGTGTCCGGTGATGTGACGGAAGACCGGGCAGACATTCTGACAGGTGCCGCAGCGCACACAGCGCAGCATTTTGTTGTATTTGCTGCCGAGGATCTTCGAGCGGCCGTTGTCGATGAGGACGATGTGCACCTCTTTGGCGCCATCCTGCGCGTCTGCTGTGCGCGGCCCATTGGTGAAGGACATATAGCTGGAGATCGTCGTGCCGACGGCGCAGCGCACGAAGATCTGCATCATCGCGTCGAAGGCCTGCATGTTTGGCAGCAAACGCTCCATCCCCATGAGCACGATCTGCGTCTCTGGCAAGCTCGTGACCATGCGCCCGTTGCCTTCGTTGGTGAGGATGCTCGTCGATCCTGTCGAAGCGATGGCGAAATTGCAGCCGGTGATGCCGATATCCGCAGCGAGGAATTTCTGGCGCAGCTTTGCGCGCGCAAACAGCGTCATCTCGTGGGCTTCCATGGCGCCGGTGTAACCCTGCTCCACAAAAAGATCGTAGGTTGCTTTGATGTCCATGTGCATCCCCGGCATGATCAGATGCGACGGATGGTTCCAGTTATCCAACTGCACCATGTATTCGCCGAGGTCTGTTTCGTTGACCTCGATGCCGTCGGCGAGCAGCGTATTGTTGCAGTCGATCTCTTCCGAGACCATGCTCTTGGATTTGACGACGCTCTTGGCATTTTTGGCGTGGCAGATATCCAGCAGGATCCGCTGCGCATCCTCGGCAGTGTCGGCGAAATGCACAATATTGCCGTTGGCCGTCGTTTTCTCAATAAACTGCGACAGATAATAATCAAGATGGCTGAGGACGTCGTCGCGGATCTGCGCCATCTGCGCGCGATACGTTTCCCAGCCCTCGTAAGTCGCCATCTGCGCTTCGCGGCGGGCGTTGAAATTTCCCTGCGCAGAGCGCGTGGCATTGCGGGCAAAATCGTCGGCCAGACAGGACTGGATGTGGTCCTTCATGGTCGATGTATCATCAAATAATAAACTCATTACAAACACTCCCAATATGAATGAGGGCCGCAAGCGCGGCCCTTCACCCGTTCGATCATTGTTTTTCGATTACTTTTTTCTTCTTCAGATTCTCCGTTGGTGCCGGGCGTTTGTCCATCTGCGAGAGCACAAAGCCGATCAGGCTCATAAGCGTCACTGTGTAGATCGCCTGACCGAGAATGCGCCATTCCGGCACGATCAGCTGCACGACGATGTAGGTCACCATGCCGAAAACGAGGGTGATCCAACCAGTGGAACGTTTCACCGTTTTCGGGAAGAGGAACATCGCCGTCATCAGGATCGCATACGGCGCGAACAGCGTCAGTGCGCTCATCAAGGCGTTTAAGATGTTCGACACCTGCGTTGCAGCGATGTAGCTGATGATGATGACCGCCAGACAAACGCCGCGGGAAATGCGCAGACGCGTTTTGCGGCTGACGCCCTTGTAGAAATATTTGAAGATGACGTCCTCACTGACCATCGTGCTGACGCCCATCATGAGCCCTGTCGCCGTGGAAACATCCGCAGCCCACAGGCCCGCCAGCAGGATCCCGGCGACCCAGCTTGGCAGCTCCATGACCACAGATGGCAGCGCCATCGCGGAAGATTCCAGACCCGGGAAGTATGCTGCCGCCACGATCCCAAAGATCGCGCTCATAAATCCGGCAGGGATCATCAGGATCCCCGCAAAGATCGTCCCTTTGCGCGCATCCTCCGGCGAACGTGCAGCGATGATGTTCTGGATAACGCCGCCATTTGGCACCGCGTCGATGATCATCGTTACAAACCAGGCGACGATCGCCGCCATCCCCATTCCGCTGACAAGGCTGTACCAGTGACTACCGTCTCCACTCATTCCTGCCGGTAAAGCCATATTGATCGTCTCAAAGCCGCCAAAATGGAACACCGTCGCGATCACACCGACCGTCAGGCCAATGTAGATGACCGCAATGTTGACCACGTTGGACAAACTCGCCGCCATCAGGCCGCCGACAAAACTGATCAGCCCGAACATCACCGCCGAAACAATGATCCCCAGCTCAAGGCTGAAGACATCCGGCATCAGCGCCGTCAGGATCGTCCCGCCGGCAATGATCTGCAGCGCAATGATGACTGTGTTGATGATGACCTGGATACAGGTACTCACCAGCGAAAAACTTTCGCCAAACACACAGCCCAGCATCTTGTTGATCGTGTCGTATTCGCACTGACGCATGTGACTCGCCAGCGCAAAACCGACAATGATCGCCCCGGCTGCCCAGGCAACATCGTACCAGCCGGCAGAGATCCCAGTCGTGTACGCATTCTGCGCGATGCCGACCGTCGACGAACCGCCGACAGCGATCCCCGCGATCATTACGCCGACCAGCGGCCAGGAAAGCTTCTTTTCAGCGAGCAGGAACGCTTCCGCCGATTTGTTGCGCTGAAACGTCGTCGACGCCCAGGCCACAAAGAGAAGCAGCAACATGTAAACAACAACAATAATCAATGCAATATTCATTCAACTTCACCTCTTCCTTCCATTCTTCCTGATCTACTTTGAGTTCAGCTGATGAATGATGTTTGCCTTTCCATTGTATGCCACATTGTGAAAATTTTCCAGAGTTATTACATAAAAATTCATTAATGGGTGAAAATTTTTCGCCAGCACGCCGCAGCATACAAAAAAAAAAGCCGCCGCCATTTGGCGACAGCCTGTTGGATAAATATTAGTGAACAATCATCACCGGCACCGTTGCATTGGAGAGCACATTTTTGGCCACGCTGCCCACCAGAAAACGACGCAGCGCCGAGCCAAGTCCCTGCGAGCCCATGACGATGAGATCGCACCCCAGCTTTTCTGTAGCGGCGAGAATGCTTTTAGCCACACAGCCAACAACCACCTGCGTCTCCGCCTCGCCATTGTAAGATTCCACGCGGCGCGCCAGATATTTCTCCGCTTCTGCGCAGTCGCGCTGCACACTCGCATTGGTCACCGCCGGGCTTCCCATCGTGCAGTCAAAATCCGGATCGCTGACCACATAGAGCAGCGTCAGCCGAGCGCCGAATGCCTCCTGCAGCCGCTCCGCTTCCACCAGCGCGCGCTCCGAGCATTCCGAGCCATCGAGGGGAACAAGAATATGTTTGTAACCGTCCATAAATCTCACACCTTTCCTGTGTTTGTTTCTGTTTATATTGTACCGCAGCCTCACAAAAGATGCCACCCCAATTGTTGGCTTCTGACACCTCGCATCGCCGCCGTCGCAAAAGCGCGCTCTCCATTGTTCATCACAGCTGGAAAATGTAAAGGCTCCTTTTTTCGAACATCCATAAAAACAGCACCCACCACCTGGTGGATGCTGTTTGTCTTATGCTGCGACCGTCACATTGGCGATCTCGATAAAGAGCGGATCTGTGCCAAAGTGAAAATCGCCGATCTTTTCACTGTTCCAGGCAGCGTACTGATGTGCGCTGGTAAACGGCACGAGAATGGCTTCGTCTGTGGCAAAAGTCAGCACCTCGTCATAGATCTCCTGCACGCGCTCTGTCGAAGCAGTGCTGTCGAGCTCTTTGATAAGGTCCGTGCCGCCGTCCATGGCGAGTGCCACTTTCGAAAGCACCGGATCGCCCATCGTCTCAGGATTCATGTTGGTCATTGTGAGGAACGGATCATAATATCCACCGTAGGTGGAATGCATGGTAAAATCATAGTCCCCGGCAACGGTGGTGAACCAGGTCATATTGTCGGCGCCGCGCGGCGTCACATCAAAACCAACAGCGCCGAGTTGCTCAGCCACAGCGAGTGCGGCGTCATCCATGGTGCCCTGGTTGGTGATGTAATCGAGCGTGACAGAAAGCGTCTCACCATTCTTCTCACGCACACCATCGCCATCGCTGTCCGTCCAGCCGGCGCTCTCCAGAAGCTCCGCCGCTTTGTCAGGATCGTAGCTGTAAGTCGTGGTCAGGGCATTGCAATACGGCAGATTTTCATCGAGAACCTGGGCGCTGGCACTCTCCAGACCAGCGAACACCGTCTCAGCGATGGCATCGCGATCGAGCGCAAACACCGCAGCTTGACGCACAGCAGCATCGTCAAATGGCGCAGCCTCTGGATTAAATGCGAGAAAGCGACTGTTCGAAACCTGCTCATCGATCATCGTCCCAATACCTTCGCGGCCGACAAGCTCTCCATATCCGGCGAAGGAAAGTCGGGAACTGCCGGCGATGAGATCCACCTCGCCATTCGAGAGCGCCAGCACAGCAGCCTCAGGATCAGCGATAACGTTCACCGTAAAGCTGTCCACATCCGGCGGCTCGCCCCAGTAATTCGGATTGCGCACAAAGGTGTAGCTCGTGCCATCACCATCACCCTTATACATATACGGGCCACTACCAAAAGTCTGACTGGCGGTGGCTTCCACCGGTGAGAGATCTTCCGCCACTGCGTTCGGCGAAACGATCGCCATCGGATTAGCCATGGCCAGATCGTTCAGCACACCGTAATACGGACTCGTGAGATGGAGCGCCACGGTGAGATCATCGACAGCTTCGATGGATTCGGTCAGCGTACCTATCTTGCCAAAGCTGCCGATGGCCTCGCCCATATTGGCGAAGGCAGCTTCGATGCTCGTCTTCACCGCTTCTGCATCGAGCGCAGCGCCGTCAGAAAACGTCACACCCTCACGCAAATGGAAGGTGTAGGTAAGACCGTCCTCTGAGATATTCCAGCTTTCAGCCAGCGCCGGCTGATAATTGCCTTCGGCGTCGCGAGTGACAAGCGTGTCGTAGCAGTTGCGGATGTAGTAAACAAAGTCGTAGCCACTGCCTGTACTACCCGGCTCCACTGCCGGATAAAAACCGCTGGAGAAATCCCAGCTCTCTGTGGTCGTGATGTGCACCGGCTCGGCGCTCGTCTCCGCTGTGACGGAAGCAGCCTCTTCGCCGCCACCGCCGCAACCGACAAGGCCCAGCCCAAGCGCGCCGATGAGCGTCAGCGCCAAAAATTTGTGTCGTTTCATACTATCATCGTCCTTTCGTTTATAATGATCGTCCGCCACTGCGAACAGAATAATCTAAAGAAGATGCGCCGCAGAAAAAAGCGCACGGCTGTAAGGATCGCAGAAATCTGCCGCACTTCCCCGCCAGGAATGCTGCTCCACGATGCGTCCTGCGCGCATCACAGCAAGGTGGTCAGCGAGACCTGCCGCTGCAGCGATGTCATGGGTGATGAAGAGGATGCCGAGCCCTTTCGTCTGGCGCAGCTCGGCAAGAAAATGCAAGAGGTGCATCTGACTCTCACCGTCAAGGCCGCTGGTGGCTTCATCGCAAACGAGAAATCGCGGCGCCGGAGCAAGCGCCCGTGCGATGCACACGCGTTTCTGTTGTCCTCCTGAGAGGGTCGGCGTTTTCTCGTGAGCAACGCTTCGGAAAGCCCTAACTCCTGCGCCAGCTCACGCACGCGTGGGCGAATTCTCTGCCGCGGCCAGCTCAGATGAACGAGCGGCTCGGCAATGGCGCGCCCAACGCTCTGATGCGAATCGAGTGCACTCTTCGCATCCTGCTGCACGAACCCCAAGGTGCGCGCAAGCAGACGGCGATCAGCACGCGTTTTACGCATGAGCGGCGCGCCATCGAGTTCTACACTGCCGGCCGTCGGCGTCTCGAGCGCGAGCAGAAGCCGCGCCAGCGTGCTCTTGCCGCTTCCACTCTCGCCGACGACAGCCAAAATCTCGCCTGCACGCAGAGTGAGACTCACACGATCGAGCACAGTCACTGCGCCGTAGCGTTTCACAAGCGCGTGGGCTTCCAACCCGGCTGAACCCGATCGTCTATCCTCTGATCGCACCGCCCTCACCTCCATCCGTCCAGGTCAGGATCTCCTGCGCAGCGCCACAGCACGTGATCTGCCCACCCTCCAGTACCAGCGCAGTGCCGCCCAGCGTTTTGAGAAGATCAAGATCGTGCGTCACCACAAAAAGCGCACAGCCGTGCGCCGAGAGGCTGCGCAACGCGTCCGCCGCTGTACGGCGATGCAGGACATCAAGGGCTGCCGTCGGCTCGTCAGCGATCACAAGCTCTGCGCCCACAGCGAGCGCCATAGCGATGAGGGTGCGTTGGAGCATACCGCCGGAGAGTTCGTTCGGCCGCTTTACGAGCACCTCATTCACTTCGGTGAGCCCCGCTGCTTCACAGGCCTTCACGCAGCCTGCCCAGGCTTCCGCCTTCTGCTGCGACCGCACCAACCGCAGCAGGCGCACCATTTGCGCCCCCACACACTGTTGCGGCGCCCAGGCTGTCATCGGATTCTGCGGCACAAAAGCGATACGGCTGCCATAGAGACTGCATCGAATGTGTCGCTCAAGCGCAAGCAGATCATACCCGCCAAAACTCAGCGCGCCGCTCGCGGCAAAAGTCTGCGGTGAAAGCTGCCCCAGGATCGCCCGACAGGTCAGTGTTTTGCCGCTGCCCGAAGGCCCGATAACCGTGAGCCTTTCTCCAGGCATCAGCGAAAAACAGAGATCATGAAGCAGCACCTGCCCTGTTTCACGGTGCGTCAGCGTAAAATGTGCCGCCGCAAGCAAGGAATTTGTCATAACACATCGTCCTCCGTTTGTAAGATATCGCGCAGCGCCTCGCCAAAAAGGTTGAAGCCCGTCGCGCAGAGGAAAATACAAAGCCCCGGATAGATCAGCAAAACCGGATGAGAATAAAGCGCCGCCTGTGCTTCTGAAAGCATCGCGCCCCACTCCGCCATGCCGCTCGAAAGTCCCAGTCCGAGAAAGGAAAAGCTCGAGATCATAAGGATCGCCGACGAAACACCGCTTGAGAAATAGACGAGAAACTGTGGCAGAATATTTGGCAGCAGATGCCAGGTCATGAGCCGCCAGGTACTGCAGCCACTCACCCGCGCCGCCAAAATGTAGCCTTTCGCCAGCTCTGTTTTTGCGTACGTGCGGACAAGCTGGGTAAAGCGCGCCCACATACTGAGCACCACAGCCAGCACGGTGTTTTCAAGCCCTCCACCCAACACACCGATGATCGCACAGGCGATAATGAGCGAAGGAAAGGCGAGAAAGATCTGACTGAGCGCGACAATTCCTCGCTCCAGCCAACCACCCACCGCCGCAGCCGCTAGTCTCAGCCCCAGTCCAACTGCGCCCAGGAGCACCAGGATCGGCAACGCCAGTCCCAACGAAGTACGCGCACCATAGAGCAGCCGCGACAGTTCGCAGCGACCGAGCTGGTTCGTGCCCAGGGGAAATTCGCTACTGGCAGGCTGATACTTGAGCGCCAGATTCACCGCGTCTGGCGCATGTGGCGCAAGCACAGGCGCCAGCAGTGCCACAGCTGTCACAAGCGCGATCAGAGCCAGGCCGATCAACGCTTGTGGATTGTGCAGGATCTTTTTCATCATATATCCGCACCTCCTTCGTCACGCCAGGGGCAGAGCGCGTGCAGCAGCAACTCTCCCAATATCTCACAGATGAGATAGAGCTCAGCGATCACAAGCATACAGGCGCTAACAGCGTTCGTATCTGCAGCGGTGATGGCAGCAAGCAGATAACTGCCCACGCCCCGCAGCGAAAACACCTGCTCCACTACCGCCCCAGAAGCGATCAACATGCCCACGCTCTGCGCAAACAACGTGACCAATGGCGGCAGAGCATTCGGCAGAGCAAGATGCAGCAGAATCCGTCCCCGCGGCATGCCCATGGCGGCAGCGTAACGCGCATAGTCTCGACTCATCTCTTCAAGCAACGACGCCCGAAACACACGCACGAGCCCAGCGCACAGAGGCAGCGAAAGCGCAAGCGAGGGTAGGAGCAATCCGGAAATTCCCGGCTGCGGCGTCACTGAAAAGATCGGCAGCGCCACCGCGAAAGCGAGGAGCAGCAGAAACCCCAGCCAAAATGCCGGCAAACAAAGTCCCACCAGCGCAAGAAGCTGCAACAGACGATCTGGCCAGGCGTCTTTCCAGCGCGCAGCAACGAACCCAGCCAGAAGTGTCAGCACGATCGCTTCCACGAATGCCAGCGCCGCCAGCGAGAGCGTCGTTGGAAAAGCCGCCGCAAGATCCGCTGCCACAGCGTTGCCACTGGCGATCGAGGTACCAAGATCGCCTGTCAGCACACCGCCAAGCCAATGCAGATAGCGCAGCGCCAGCGGCAAATCAAGCCCCAGTTCGGCGCGCACTTCCGCCAACGCTTCTGGTGTCACTGCAAGATTGCCGCGCCGCAGTACATAGACTGCCGGATCTGTTGGAGACAGCGCCACCAACGCAAAACAAAGCACGCTCACACCGAAAAGAAGCAGCACCAGCCGCAACAATCGCCTGACAAGCCAGCGCCCTGTCATTGCGCGATCTTCCATGCGCCGGCACGATTGCTCACGTTCCAGAAACGACGATAAATGCCTTCTTCTGCGAGCAGCTCCTCGTGCGTGCCACGCTGCACAATGTGCCCGCCGTCGACAACAAGGATCTGTTCAGCATTACGGATCGTCGCCAGTCTATGCGCAATGACCACAAGAGTCTTTCCGCGAGTGAGAGCGCTGATCGCCTGCTGCAGTTCCGCTTCATTCTCGGGATCGACGCTTGCTGTGGCCTCATCCAGCAACACGATTGGTGCATCTTTGAGCAAAGCGCGGGCGATAGAGATTCGCTGCCGCTCGCCACCGGAAAGTGTTGCGCCACCTTCGCCGATGATGGTGTCATAGCCATGCGGCAGCTGCATGATAAAATCGTGGCAGCGCGCCTCCTTTGCCGCGCAGATCACCTCCTCCATGGAAGCATTCGGCACACCGAAGCGAATGTTGGCTGCGATGGAATCGTGAAAGAGGTAGGCATTCTGAAACACCATGCTGATATTCGCCAGCAGACTGTCGCAAGAAAACTCCCGCACGTCGTGGTCACCAACGCGCACGCTTCCCTGGTCCACGTCCCAGAAGCGAGCGATGAGTCGGGTGATGGTCGTCTTGCCGCTGCCAGAAGGGCCGACAATGGCAGTCATGCTACGCGCCGGCACGGTAAAACTCACATCCTCCAGAATGCGTGCGCCGTCTGCATAGGCAAAACACACATGATCGAAGGCGATGTCAAAGCGCTGGAGCGCAATGTCTCTGCCATTCTCGTCGATGACAGGCGCCTCTTTGATGCGTGTGACGCGGTCGAGCACGGCATCGAGCAGCCGAAGCATCGAAGTAATCTCTCCGATCACTTCGATCGGCCCAAAGATCGTGAACGAAGCAAGGAGAATCACGGCGAGATAAGGAAAGGTCAAAGTGCCCTGTACGGCAAAGAGAGCGCTGGCAGCCATGATCACGCAGGCTGTCACGCGAAAGATCAGCCCGTAAGCGGCAGTGAGCGGCGTGAACGTGCGCTCAAGATGAATGGCGGCGCGAGCATTGCGTGTGTAGGCGGCGCTGATCTCTGCGAGATTTTTCTCCGCCATGTTGAACGATTTGACCACGCTGATGCCCTGCACAAATTCCAGCGTCGCTGCCACAGCTTCCACCTGCACCTGCTGACGCTCCGCAGCAATCTCGACACCGCGCTTCTGCATGTAATTGTAGAGTGGGAAACTCAGAAGCACCGCAAGGATAAAGATGAGTCCCAACCGCCAGTCAAAAATAAGAATGCAGAGGGTAATCGCCGCCATCGAGACGAGACCGGTGACCACGCGGTCCAGCAGATGCATGCCATAGTTCTCGAGATAATTGAGATCGTTGGTCATCGTCGCTGTGAGATCGCCGAGGCTGTGGTCGTAGAAAAAACCCATCGGCACGCGCCGCAGCCGGTCGCCGAGACTCACACGTTCGCGCGCCACAAATTCGAAACCAGCCGTGCTCTGCAGTCGATAGGTCACGTACTTGAGCAGGATACGCAGAAGCGTCGCTCCGACGAGGAGCAGTAGCACCGTGCGCCAAAGCACAGCGTCAGCCAGGCCGCCTGCGGCAAACCGTTCCAGCACGAGAAAAACCACTCCGAGGGGCAGCATCGCCGCCATGGCATCAAGAAAACTCGTAAGGATGCTGAGCTGCACCCGTCCGCGCAGATCGCCGCTCATCACGAGCAGCCTTTTGATGATCGCTAACATTGTTCTCCCTCCCTCTGGGCACGTTGGCCTTTGGCGGTGGCCTTCTCCACAATCTGCCAGTCCATGGCCTGCACATGCGTCTGCCACATGGCGCGATAGATTTCGCTTTTCACCAGCAGCTCTTCGTGCGTGCCACGTGCAGAGACCGCGCCGTCCTTGAGCACAAGGATCTGATCCGCGTGCATGATCGTCTGCAGCCTGTGCGCGATAACAATGAGTGTTTTATCTTTCGTCAGCGCATCAATGGCGCGCTGCAATTTATCTTCATTCTCCGGATCTGTAAAGGCAGTTGCCTCGTCGAGAATAACGATCGGAGCGTCCTTTAAGAGCGCCCGAGCAAGCGCCAATCTCTGCCGTTCGCCGCCAGAGAGCCGCGCGCCGGCGTCGCCGGCATTTGTGTCATAGCCTGCCGGAAAGCGTGCAATGAAGCTGTCGCAGCCAGCCTGCGCCGCCGCCCATTCCACTTCGGCGTCTGTCGCAGTGGGACGACCGATGCGAATGTTTTCGCGCAAGCTGCGGTTGAAAAGAAAATTCTCCTGAGAAACGTAACTGATCTGGTCGTTCAGCACATCCAGGCTCATCTGGCGCACATCCACACCTCCTATCTTCACCGCCCCCTGTGCCACGTCCCAATAGCGGGCGATGAGCCGCGCCAGAGTCGATTTGCCGCTTCCTGACGGACCAACGAGCGCTGTCACGCTGCCTGCCGGCGCTGTCAATGAGACGCCGTGGATGGTTTCGCGCCCAGCTTCGTAGCTGAAATGGACATCTTCCAGCACAACGTCGCTGTGCTGCGGTCGCTGCGACTCAGAAGTGAGGGGAAGCTCTGGCAGCGCCAGCACGGCCTGTACCTGTGGCACCACTTCCATGACGATGGAGAGATTTTCCATGAATTCCATCATGGTTTGTAGCGAACTCACGATCGCCATCGCCAGGAGCATGCAGAGGATAGCTTCATCCAGGCTGACGATCCCGGCGGGATAGAGCGCTATGCCGACGGGCAACACAAACACGATGGTCTGCGGCATGATCGCCTGGCCGGCGCTCATAAACGGCCAGCAATGGGCATACCATTTTGTCGTGATATCGCGTACTCTGAACACAGCGTCCTTCAGCCGTTCCATACGCGAGGCGGACTGCCCGAACGCGCGCACTACCTCGATGCCGTTCACCTACTCGACGATCGTTGCATTCATATGCATGCTGCTCGCCAGATAATCCTGCATCATCTTGTTGCGACCGAACATCATGCAGTAATACACCGCCAGCCCCAAAATACCTGAGGCCAGCGCAGCTAGCGCCATGCGCCAGTCGATGATCACGAGATACGCGAGCACAAAGAGCGGTGTCGCGATCGCCGCTGTGACTTCTGGGATGATGTGCGCCAGTGGGATTTCCAGCCGCTCGGCATCATCGATGATGAGCTGCTTGTAAGCACCAGACGAACGCGCCTGCACAGTGCCCATCGAAACGCGGCTGAGCTTTTGCAGCATGCGCACGCGCACATGAGCGATGATCTCATAGGCCGCTTCGTGGGCAGAAAGCGTGGCGCGCGCCGAAAGCCCTTTCTGGAACACGTAGCCGAGCACCGCCAGCGCAGCAAGTCCAAGCGCCGCACGCACGTCCAGCGCCCCCGTCAATGCATGCTGAAGCAATGACGCCACTGCAAGATACGGCACGATACCGCAAAGTGCACCGAGCACCGCTAGCACCGTCGCCAGCGTGAGTTTACCGCGTTTTTCCTCAGCGAAACCATAGATGATCTTAAACGGAGATTCGCGTTTTGCCACTTGTTCTTCCATGTTCACACCAACTTTCTGAATTCGGTTATCGTTAGCATACAATAATTTTCATACGCCTTGTGCCCGAATCTGTCCTGCTCATGCCCCAATTCGATATAATCGTCTTGCAATTCGCGCAATTTCATGCTATCTTGATTATATTAGTTGCGGCTAACATCGATTCAAAAAAGGAGGCCCTACCATGCGTTTACAATGGTCCACGCCAGAAATCACACCACGCGCCTATCTGCTCACCCGCAGCGATGGCACGCTGCAATCGCTCACCCCGCAGAACTGTGCGCTCGCGCTCCCTGAGCAGATCGCCGCTGGCAATGTCGGTATGACGATGCTCAGCGATGGGCTCTCACTCATTCATTCGGAAATGAATTTTCGCGAATCTCTCACCATCCACGAACAGCACGAACGCCGCCGCATCTTCCAGCTCTGCTTCTGTCTTGAAGGAGATTGGCAGTGGGATTTCGGCAGCTCAAGCCTCAGCACCCAACCGATGCGATGCAGCCTGCAGCAGGGGTTTTTCGACCGCTGCACGAGTTTTTTCGCCGCAGGTGCCCGCTGTCGCACGCTCAGCCTGAGTCTGGAGCCCGCACGCTATCCCGATCTCGCTGACACACTCGCCGCAGGGCATCTTCTGGTTGGCGATTGCCCGGTGACGACGCAGGATTTTGCCACAACGCCGCAGATGCGCCGCGTGCTAGACGAGATTACAGACTGTCCACCAGAACGCAGCCTGCGCCGACTCTTTCTCGAAAGTAAGGCGCTCGAGCTCATCGTGCTCTTTTGCGACATGCTCTCTCCAGCACCCGCCGCGCCGCCACTCACTCGCGATACCAACGCCTGCCTCGACAAGGCCCGCGCGTTCATCGACGCGCGCTATCTGCATCCGCCAACCACCAGAGAGATCGCCCGCGCCTGCTATCTCAGCGAGACAGCATTGCGCCGTGGCTTCAAAGCGCGCTTTGGCTGCACGGTCTACGAATACATTCTCGAGCGCCGCCTGCGCATGGCCCACGACCTCCTCGAATGCGGCCGCTACAAGGTGAAAGACGTCGCCTGGATGGTCGGCTACACAAACGTCAGCCACTTCATCGATGCCTTCCGCAAACATTACGGCCTCACTCCCGGTGAATGCCTGCGCGAGCGATAAAATACCGCAGCACATGAATCCAATTATCGCCCGAGCAGCTCATCTTCGACACTCAGCCGCAACTTCGGCCAAATATTCCCGCTCTGCCACCTGCTCCGGTTGTACAGCCTGATCGAATACTACGGACTATCTTTTCGTCGCCAGCGCTGTTACTCCTTTGATCAGCCGTGACCCGAAACGCCATCTGCTGCGCAATCCCGTTGTTTTGCTGCTCACGCTCCTGCAATTCTGTTCGGAGCGCGCCACCACTTCGCCGCCGGAAACCGCGCCTGCGACTGCGGCGGCAGAAAATTAGCGACAGCCTCACAAAAGATGCCAGCTTTACCTGCAACTTGTTCTCACGCGCAACTCTGTGGTACACTGATGCCACAAGATCAAAGGAGGTGCCTCCATGAACGAACACATCCTCATCGTCGACGACGAGCGCGAACTTGCGGAGCTCGTCAGCCTCTATCTCACAAACGCCGGCTTCCGCACGAGCGTCTGCACAGACGGCGCCAGCGCTCTGGCGCTCGTCCGCCGCGAAACGCCGGATCTGGCGCTCTTGGACGTGATGCTGCCAGATATGAGCGGGTTCGATATCTGCCGCGAGATCCGCAAAACCCATTTCTTTCCGATCATCATGCTCACCGCAAAAATCGAGGACAACGACAAGATCCTCGGTCTCACCCTCGGCGCCGACGACTACATCACCAAGCCCTTCAATCCGCTGGAAGTTGTCGCCCGCGTGCGCACCCAGCTGCGCCGCGCCAGCACTTATAATCACGCCGCCGCGCCGGAATCCGCCGAAGAGATCGACATCCGCGGCCTCGTCATCAACCGTGCCGCCCACAGCTGCAGCCTCTACGGCGAGCAGATCGCGCTGACGCCGCTGGAGTTTGAGATTCTTTGGTATCTCGCCAGCAACCAGGGACGCGTCGTGCCTTCAGAGGAACTCTTCGAAGCAGTCTGGCAGGAAAAATATTTCAAGAGCAACAATACCGTCATGAGCCACATCGGAAGACTGCGCGACAAGCTCCACGAACCGCCGAAGCAGCCAAAGTTCATCAAAACCGTCTGGGGGATTGGCTATGAGATCGAATAACAACATCAGCCGCTGGACGGGCGTGCTCTTTCGCCGCTATCTGCGCCAATGCACCCTCTGGGCGGCGGTGCTGATCGTCTGCGGCGGGCTTTTTGACATCCTCATCCAGATCATGCCGATGTATTATCAAGCTGAATTCTACCTGCGCTACCGCTCCCTCTACACCGCCTGCGTCTGCGTCGCCATCTGGACTGTCATCGTTCTCGTGCTCACCTGGCGGCTCGTGCGCCGCGCTGCCAGCTACATCGACGAGGTGCAGGAAGCTGCGCACCAGGTCGCCAGCGCAAACGACGACCTCATCACCCTCTCGCCGGAGCTTTCGGAGATCGCCGCCGATCTCAACCAGCTCAAGCAGGAATCGCTGGCCAACGCTCGCGCCGCCAAAGAAGCCGAGAACCGCAAGAGCGATCTCATCATGTACCTGGCCCACGATCTCAAAACACCGCTGTCCTCTGTCATCGGCTATCTGCAGCTCTTGCGCGACGAGCCCACGCTCCCAGAAGAAGCGCGCACACGCTACCTGGCCACAACCCTGCGCAAAGCCGAACGGCTCGATGCGCTGACCAACGAATTTTTCGAGATTACCCGTTTCAATCTCTCGGAAATCCCTCTCGCGCCGCAGCGCATGGATCTCTCGCTCCTGCTCGAGCAGCTCGTCTTCGAAGCGCAGCCACAGCTCGCAGAGAAAAATCTCACTGCCGCGCTCCACACGCCGGAGCAGCTTCCACTGCGCGCCGATCCCGCGGGGCTCTCGCGCGTCTTCGACAATCTCTTGCGCAACGCCATCCTCTACAGCTGGCCCGATACGGAAATTGACATCACCGCGACAGCCGACGATGAGCGCGCCACGATCCGCTTCACCAATCAGGGCGACACCATTCCGCCAGAAAAGCTCGCCCGTCTCTTCGAGCAATTCTTCCGA
>ERZ1034984.1240-NODE-1240-length-24971-cov-11.007545_pt1 | contig 24971 bp, 16 predicted proteins | sample MGYA00520589_ERZ1034984 | MGnify/ENA primary metagenome ERZ1034984 (study PRJEB33766, sample SAMN09781790) | gut metagenome | biome: gut microbiome | host: Homo sapiens | place: Madagascar | study: EMG produced TPA metagenomics assembly of the PRJNA485056 data... | reverse complement strand
ATTCAATGTTGGAAATAGATATAAAGCTTCTGCCCTTTCAGGGCGTCACTAACGAGCGTGCTTTACCCCAGGGTGTCGCTTCGCTTGCCCTGGGCTATGCGCTCCATTGGGCTTTCAGCCCGCCCTTGCTGAATCCGAAACTTCAGTAAGGTAATTCATAGGCAGTGGGGGCGAAGCGTCTCGCTTCGGCAAGTCATTAAGCTTATGTCAGCTCGAGCATCAAGTCCTTCGCTGCCATGCCGAAGCGAGACGCTTCGCCCCCACTGCCTATGAGTGACTCTCTTAAATCGTAATACTTTTACATATTCATTCAAACAATCACTTACAAACAATATAATCAATGAAACACAATCTATTGTGCCTTCGCACATTCTGTATCATAGCAGCCTTAGTGTGTCTGAGCACAATCCACACTTGGGCGGCTAGCGAGAAGAATCCTGAGGCCGTAACTGCCATGCTCAATCGCATTGGCGGTGAGGGCGCTGCATCGCGCTTTGAGACCGTGCTTGATGCCTCTTTGACATCAAATGGTAAAGATGCTTTCACCATTACGAGCCAAAGTGGAAAGCCCTGCATCAAGGGTAGTTCCGTGCTGGCCATCACGACGGGTATCAATTGGTATCTCAACCATTATGCCCATATCAATCTGGCTTGGAACAATCTAACCACAGACCTCAGCCAAGCATCGCTTCCCACCCCCACTACGGAAGAGAAGCGTACTTGCTCAGCCGACTATCGCTACTATCTCAACTACTGCACCTTCTCTTACTCCATGGCTACATGGACTTGGGAACGCTGGCAGCAGGAGATTGACTGGATGGCTCTGCATGGCATCAACATGCCGCTTCAGATCATCGGTGTCGACGTGGTGTGGAAGAAACTGCTCACTGAAGACCTGGGCTACTCCTCTGCCGACGCAAACAAGTTTATAGCTGGTCCGTGCTTCCAAGGATGGTTTGGAATGAACAACCTCGAAGGTTGGGGTGGTCCGAATCCCGACTGGTGGTATACGCGCCAAGAACAGCTTGCCAAGAAGATTCTTGCTCGCGAGCGCGAACTGGGCATGCAACCCGTACTGCCAGGATACTCGGGTATGGTGCCAAGTGACATTGAATCGAAGAAAGGCTATAAAGCCTATGCTCAGGGCGGCTGGAACTACTTCACTCGTCCTTACATACTCGACCCCAACTCACAGACTTTTACCGACGTGGCAGAAAAGTACTATCAACGACTGAAAGAGGTGATGGGAGAGTCGGAGTATTACAGCATGGACCCCTTCCACGAAGGTGCTCAGACAGGGGATATCGATGTGGCATCAGCCTATGCTAAGATAGCTCAAGCCATGACAAAAGCCAATAGCACAGGCAAATGGGTGATCCAGTATTGGCAGTGGAGCTACGACCAGAACGAGGTGCTCTCCAACGTTGATAAAGGAAAGCTCATCGTGCTCGACCTTTATAGCGACGCACACTCTCACTTTGGGGAATATCAAGGTCACGATGCTGTGTACTGTGCACTGCCCAACTTCGGTGCTCGCACGGGTTTCTTTGGCCGTTTGACGAAGGTGATGACCGACTATTTCACCCAAAAGGCCAATCATTCTAACATGAAGGGCGTGGGCGCTACGCCCGAGGGCATTGAGCAAGTGCCCGTGCTCTACGATGCACTCTACGAACTGCCTTGGTACGCCTCTGCTCCCGATGCCAAAGTTTGGCTTGCCAACTATACCACAGCTCGCTATGGTGCTACCAATACCGAAGCTCAAGAGGCTTGGGAGAAAGCACGCAACTCTGCACTCAACTGTCCTTCTTCACTCCAAGGTCCACAAGAGGCTGTACTCTGTGCCCGTCCGTCGCTCACGGTCGATCGCGTGTCAAGCTGGGGCGGAACAGACATTTTCTACAACGCTCAGGACATGGTGGACGCAGCTTACAAGCTTTTGCAAGCCAAGGCTGCAATCAGCGGTGAGAACTTTAGCTACGACTTGACTGATTTCTCACGCCAAGCCTTGACCGACTATGCCAACTTCCTGCTCAAATCCATCAACGATGCAGCTACACGCGACGACCAGACGGCTTATGCCACACGTCGCGATGCTTTCTTGCAGCTCTTGCTCGACATGGATCAACTTCTCAACACGAACAAGAACTTCATGTTGGGACGATGGACCACAATGGCTCGCGCCATTGCCGACGAGACTACTGGCACTACGGAGAGCGACAAGCAATGGCTCGAACTGAATAATGCACGCACGCTCATCACCACATGGGGTGATTACAACGCAAGTGAACTGGGCGGCCTGCGCGACTATTCTTATCGTGAATGGGGCGGCATGCTCAAAGACTTCTATTACAACCGTTGGAAGGCGTTCTTCGACAATCGCGATAAGGGGACAGCTCTGCCCAACTGGTATGAACACGACTGGAACTGGGCTCACAATGCCAAACTGAGCTATAGCAACCAGCCCGTAGGCAGTACCGCCGAAGTGGCTACGACGCTCTTCGATAAGTACTTTGCCATTCTGACACAGGCCGACGGCACTCCTTATTATCTGTATCGCTACATGAACACGGACCTCACGTCGACCTTTGCACAGAAGGCACTGCGTGGCGAGACTTATACGTTCCCACTTCAGAACGTGCCCGATGGCACAACTGCTTCATTGGGAATCGACCTCAACAATGATGGTACAATCTCAGCCAATGAAACGTTCAGCACGCTCTCCGTTGCCATTCCCGCCAATGCTGCTATTGGCAAAGTGGCTGCGAAGTTCACACTGAACGATGGCACTTCGCTCGACTTTAAAGTAACTCTTAAGGACGACATCCAAGCCGACCGCACCGTAAGCGTAAGCTCTGCCGACGATCAGCAAGGAAGCGTGAGCATCGAAGGTAGCAACTCACTGAGCGTAACGGGCAAGGATGAAGTGACCATGAAGGCTACTCCCAAGGGGGGCTATGACTTCTTGAATTGGACAGATGCTCAAGGCAACGTGGTAAGTACAGACAATCCTTATACTTACTATGGCGCTGCGGGTGCTACATTCCGCGCGAACTTCATCGTCAACAAATGGGGCTCGCCTGAGGAAGACCGTAGCGAGATCGGCGTAGTGAGTGACTACGGACAATATATCAAACAATTGGACATGAGCCAGAATGGCAGCAGCGAGCAGACTATCTACAGCACAGACGTTTGCCCGCAATCGCTCTGCCAAACGTCACAGGTAATGAAAGCTGCTAAGGGTAGCCAGATCACACTGCACTGGACGAGCGCCGGCGGATTGAACTACTGCAACCTCTCAGCCTATGCCGACTGGAACTGCGATGGCGACTTCGATGATGCCAACGAACTCGTAGCTACCGCTGGCAAGAAAGAGACCAACGACAACCCCGAACTCAACGACTATACACTCAAAGTGCTCCTGCCCTACGATGCACCCGAGGGAATTACACACATCCGTTTGCGTTTGGATGGTGCTTGGGCCAAGGGCTACGACAGCAATGGCGCAATGCCCGCCAAGGCTCAAGCCATGCGTATGGTCTACGATGTGCCCGTAGAAGTGACAAGTCAAGCCTCAACTCCTTGCACCATCACAGTGAAGAGCGCTGACTTGTCCAAGGGTACAGTTGATGCCAACGGACAACCCGAGACGTTCACCTACGATACCGGAAACGAAATTGTGCTCCGCTCCTACCCCATCGCGGGCTACTCCGTAAAATGGACTGACCAATATGGACGTGCCGTACCGAAAAGTTGGATAGACGGCAACTTCCTGCGTTTCCATGCTCCTGAGAGTGGCACGTATACCGCAAATTTTCAAAAAGAGCTTCCAGGGGAACTCACCATCGGTAATTGGACATTCCAGTACACTACCAACGACAATGATGAACTGACCCTCACACGTGCCACAAGTGGAAGCGGCGCACTTGATATTCCTGCCTCCTACGAGAGCCATCCCATCGTGGGCATTACTCCCGAAGCCTTGCAGGGAAACACGAAGATTACCTCTATTTCCTTGCCCTCTACGATAAAGCAGTTTGCTGCATCGGGGGCAATCTACGCAGGATCGTATACTGGCAAGGGAACCGAGAACGATGCTATCAAACTAAGCACTAGCCTCGCTGCCAACAAGGCTTGGTCGGTATCGTTCAACGTGGAGAATGGCGGACAGACTTTCAATCAGTGGGGTTCTTCACTCCTAGCCACAGGTACAGAAGCCTTAGCAAGTATCTACGATAAGGGCTTTCAGCTCTATCTAGCAGCTTCGGGCAACATCGTGCTGAAACTCGGCAGGGAAGAGAAAAAGGTATTTACTCTTACGCAGGGAAAGACATCGTTCTCTGTCAACGTAGTTCACAATGCTGCGGGCGACCTAAGCGTGAGCATCAACAATGGTTCGGAAACGGATAGCTATACCGAAAAGAGCTATGAACTCAACGACGTAGAGCAGTTTTGCACGGCTCTTCCCGAAGGTGTTAACTTGAATAATCTCGTGGCAAGCTTTACGGGTGTCAGCGTGAATCCGCTGAAAGGTTGCACCAATTTGCAAACCATCAGCGTAAACAAAGAGAATCCTTACTTCTCTGCCACCGACGATGTACTCTACGATGCACAAGGCACTACACTGTTGGCTTGCCCCGCAGGCCGTCTGAGCAGTTTCTTGAATTTACCCTCAAAGATAAAGGCCATCAGCAACGAGGCATTCAGCCAATGCCGCAACTTGCGCTACATCTCTTGCACCAACGCTACGCCCGCCGTAGCTATGGCCAAGGCTTTTAATGGATGCAAACTCTACGCACAGGTGGGTGAATCTAATATCGAGGCTTATCGCAAAGCATGGGGACTTCCCATTTTGGCCTTGGTGAGCGGTTCGGATGACTTGGCTGACGCGACAGCTCTGAAACTGACTTCCGAGGATGCCGTATACTTAAAGAGTGCTGGAGAAGAAGTTCCCACAGCATCTACGCTAAGTCAAGACATACCCGTATGGCTCTCCATCGAGATGCCTGCTAACGTTTACGGCTCATTTTATTTCCCCACAGTGCCCACAGGCATATTTGTGGAGGGTATTGATGCCGACGAAGTATCTGAGAGCAAGCTCAACTTGCTTCGCTACGAGAATGGTACTTTCACGAATGCAAGCGAGATTCAAAGCGGTATTTACCTTATGAGCATCCCCGAAGAGTGGAACGGAAAGAGCCTAACCTTGCAGTTTCCCCATTCCGAAGCAGAATGGAAGCAACTCAATGGCGCTGTAGTAAACGGCAGTACGAAGGGAGCAAACTTTACGGCTCGCATCTACGTGTTCAATGAAGACTACACGCTGCTAAAATTGCTCGATAAGGAAAGCACCATCAGTATATCTCCATTCACAGCCATGCTGACTGGCGATGATAGTTCTGCCCCAACCATCAACATTGCTGCACTGACAGGCATTCACGCCTCCAATACCTCAACGAGCATCCAGCCCGTAAGCATCTACGACCTCAATGGCCGACAGATATCTAGCAGCAAACTGAAAAGTCTGCAACGTGGCGTGTATATCATCAATGGCAAGAAAGTGGTGAAATAGTCACCTCTCGTGCAACAGTCTCTTATCCCATCCCATAGTTTACGACTAAGGGATGGGATTTTTGCATAGAACGCACAGAGTAAAATTAGCGTCACGCAAAAGCATTTGTTGCAAAAAAGAAAGGATTTCCCCCTCATATGCGAGCAACTTTTCTTAATTTTGCAACCAAATTTTTGTATAGTAGCACCCCATGAGAATAGGATTTGACAACGAGAAGTATCAGAAGATACAGTCTGAACACATTAAGGAGAGAATTTCACAATTCGATGGAAAACTTTACCTCGAACTCGGCGGTAAACTCTTCGACGACCACCACGCAAGCCGCGTATTGCCGGGCTTCCTGCCCGACAGCAAGTTGCGCATGTTTCAGAAAATTAGCGACAGCATTGAGATCGTCATCGTAATCAGCGCTGCCGACATTGAGAAGAACAAGAAACGCGCCGACTTGGGCATTACCTACGACGAGGATGTACTCCGCCTTCGCAGCGAATTTCAGAATCGCGGATTCATGGTAGGATCGGTTGTCATCACTCACTATAATGGTCAACCTGCTGCCACACAGTTTAAGCAACGTCTTGAGCGCGATGGCATTAAGACCTACTGCCACTACCTCATTGAGGGCTACCCCCACGATGTGAAACTCATTGCATCAGACGAGGGCTTCGGCAAAAACGACTACGTGGAGACGGAGCGTCCACTCGTCATCGTGACCGCACCCGGCCCCGGTAGCGGCAAAATGGCTGTTTGCTTGAGCCAACTCTATAATGAGAACAAACGAGGCGTACGTGCTGGCTATGCCAAGTTTGAGACTTTCCCCGTGTGGAACCTTCCACTGAAGCACCCCGTAAACATTGCCTATGAGGCTGCTACAGCCGACCTCAATGACGTGAACATGATTGATCCCTTCCACTTGGAAGCGTACAATAAGATTGCTATCAACTACAATCGAGACATCGAGATTTATCCCGTGCTCAACGCTCTGTTTGAAGGTATCTATGGCTCGAATCCTTACAAATCGCCCACCGATATGGGTGTGAACATGGTAGGATTCTGCATCAGCGATGACGAGGCTTGCTGCGAAGCTTCGAAGAATGAAATTGTAAGACGATATTACGATGCTACCAACAAACTAGCTCGCGGTGCTTGCAATGAAGCAGAGATCAACAAGATCCAGATGCTGTTCAATCAAGCTCATATCACCACAGACTTCCGACGCACCACTACTGCCGCCAAAGAGACTCTAAAGGAGACTGGCCATACTTCGGCAGCCATTGAATTGGAAGATGGTAAGATTATTACGGGTAGCTCAAGTGAACTGCTAGGATGCAGCGCTGCCTTGCTACTCAACGTAATGAAACATTTAGCTGGCATCGACCATAGCCGTAAGCTTATTCCGCAGTCGATGATTGAGCCTATTCAGCACACTAAGATTCACTATTTGGGCGGACATAATCCGCGTCTGCACACTGACGAAGTGCTTGTGGCGCTCTCCGTACTTTCCGAAAACGACGAAGACTGTAAGCACGCACTCGAGCAGTTGCCCAAACTTCGCGGATGTCAAGTGCACTGCACCGTGATGCTGAGCGAAGTAGATCAGAAGATATTTAAGAAGTTGGGCGTAAATCTTACTTGCGAGCCTGTGCTGAAAAAGTAAAAGACTTCACCTTATAACACTGCGAGCATCGTGATTAGAGCACTATATGCTCGCCCACCAACATACCAAAGCCCCTGACATCGAAGGATCTGATGCCAGGGGCTTTGAACGATTTATAGACTGTCCTTCCTCTGCGGAAGCAGACTAATTCCAGATTAGAAACGAGCCGTTACTTGCACATCGAAGGTATTGTAATGAGAGTCTTTCGGAGTTGCAGCATGACGTGCTGAGCGGTCGTCAGTGAAAGCATAGTTGAGCTGGAAGATAAGGTTCTTACCTAAAGTATAGTTGGCTGAAAGGCCATAGTTGGTACAGAGCGACTTCCAAGAATGTTTGTCTGTGCGATAACAGTCGTAACGGCCATATACCTTCAGATTCTTTATGATAGGCACGCCCACCGTGGCATACCATGCATCAGAACGATCGGGAATGCCAGCTGCCGACATCACTCCCCCACCCACAGAACTCATGTACTCACCTCGTACAGTCCAGTCGCTCTCATATTTAAGACCAGCCCCCCAACGCACACGTTTTACACTCTGCGAGGTGTTCAGCTCATTGGTGTACTTACCATTCCACCCAAAACCTCCAATGGCCAAATTCTTAACAGGCGAAATCCATAGTCCTCCAATAAGGTCTTTGTGATGGTCCTTGTCTGTATGATTGATTCCTTGGCCATTAAACACACCGAGCTGATAGTGTACCCAATGATGACCATCGTGGCCTTTAATAAAATCACCTTGCACTTGGAAACCAAGATCGCGACCCGAACTCTTATTATAAGCCCCCTCGCCATTGCGATCGTTGATGGATGCAAGCTTCATTGTAGCCTGGGAATAACTCCCCATACCTATGGCGAGTGGACTCATAGGATTCTCAAAACCGAAAGAACGTTTGAACTGGCCAAGCTTTAAACGGAGAAAATCAAAATGCTGCCACTCTATGAAAGCATCAAGCACACGAGGGCCTTTATTATCCCCTGGAGCTCCATTCACTTCCATTTGAAGCTTATAGTAAAAGTCCTTATATACGTGGCCATCGGCATAGAGGCGAATAAAGCGAAGGTCGAAGCCACCATTGTTACTTTGTCCACTGCGGTCGCAGATAGAATACTTTCCCATGATGTAACCACCGAACTTTACTGAAGGTTGCATCTGCTGTAACATACGCGACTGAGTGTCGGGCTTTGCCTTGAAAGTATAGCCTTCTGTTTCGTAATCGAGATTGGCATAGGGATTGGGTTCGTCGCTGTTCTCATTTCCTGCAATAGCACATAAGGGGGTAGCAGAAAGCAGAAGAGCAAACATGATATTCTTGTTCATTAGAAAACGTAATGTATATATATAATGAGTATACAATAAGGAGTAAGCAGATGGCGATTCCCATCATAGAGCATGGGGAGAGGAGGCATCTACTATCCATCTATTGTGGAAGATTTGGAAAGCTAACGCAAATAATAGTTTAGGCTGCGCTCCTCACCCACCGTAGTAGCTGGTCCATGCCCAGGAAGCACTTGTACATCGTCGGGCAAGGTAAGCACTCGCGTCTTCAATGCATGAATTAGCGAAGCCTCATCACCTCCGGGGAGGTCGCATCGGCCTATCTCATGACGGAAAAGGCTATCTCCGCTAAATAACACGTGCTCCTTCTCCTCATAGAAGCACACCCCACCCGGAGTGTGACCAGGAGTCTCTATGACACGAAAAGCCATATTCCCCACCTTCAGCACGTTGCCATCTTTAAAGAAATGCCCCACAGGGGGAAGCGTTAGAGGATAGTCAAGATGAAGGAACTGACTCATCTGCTGAGCCGCTTGCTCATAAGTTTCACGCTCATCGGCACAAAGTTCAATATCCACTCCGTACGTATCGTGAACAAACTGTGCTCCAAACACGTGGTCGAAGTGACCATGCGTATTGAACAAGTGGGTCAAATTCAGTTGATGCTCTTCGATAAAATTCTGGATTGCCTTTTTTTCTTCAGTATGAAAAGCACCACAATCAATAAGAACCGCCTCCTGCGTATCGTCCCACGCAAGATAGCAGTTCTCTTGTATCATGTTTACAACAAAACGAGTAATTTGCATATATTTCGTTGAATGCAGCAAAGAGCGCCATTCATAGCGCATGCGCTCATGCAGCACTCCTATTTATATTATAATTGTATATAAGTAACCTTTTTCGTCTCGAAGAACTCATCGTCGAAGTATTGACTCAAGTTCCACACCTCTGAACAATGAGCAAAAGGAGCAAGTTCATCCGTAACATCTCCTCCCTTCAAGCATATCAAACCATTGGGAAGGGAATTATGCTGCTCACGAGCAACGTTTTTACGAACCAACTTCACAAGATCAGAAGCATTCATCACAGCACGACTTACCACAAAGTCGTACTTTCCTTTTTCTTCCATCACGTTGCGATGTTCTATCTGCACATTCTTCAATCCAATGGCTTGCGCCACAGCTGTAGCCACTTTAATCTTCTTGCCAATACTGTCAATAAGCTTAAATTGACATTCAGGAAAGAGAATGGCCAAAGGAATACCAGGAAAGCCTCCGCCCGTACCAATGTCCATTATTTTCGAGCCTGGACGGAATTTGATAACCTTGGCTATACCCAGTGAATGAAGCACGTGATGAGAATAAAGATTGTCAATGTCTTTACGCGAAATCACATTAATTTTTGCATTCCAATCGCGATAAAGCGCGTCAAGCTGATCGAACTGCTCTCGCTGAGTGTCAGACAACTCAGGAAAGTATTGAAAGATAATATCTGTGTTCATATTTTTAGCTATTTGCTGCAAAGGTAGTAGAAAAATCACTAACTTTGCAAACTGAAACATTCGAAACTTTCAATTCAGAGTACAAAATGTCAGAGACTAAGTACATTTTCGTGACTGGAGGCGTAGCTTCCTCACTGGGAAAAGGAATTATTGCCGCATCCATCGGCAAATTGTTGCAGGCTCGTGGTTTTAACATCACGATTCAGAAGTTTGACCCCTACATCAACATCGACCCCGGAACGCTCAATCCTTATGAGCACGGCGAATGCTACGTGACGGACGATGGACAGGAAACTGACTTGGATCTCGGACACTATGAACGATTTACGGGTATTCACACCACTCGCTATAACAACTTCACCACTGGCCGTATCTACCAAAGCGTAATCGACAAAGAGCGCCGCGGCGACTATCTAGGTAAAACGATCCAGGTAATTCCCCACATCACCGACGAAATCAAACGCGATATGCTCTACTTGGGAAAGACCAAGAAATACGATTTCGTGATTACCGAGATCGGTGGTACGGTAGGTGATATCGAAGGCCAACCCTTCTTGGAAGCTATCCGTCAATTGAAGTGGGATTTAGGTAAGAACGCTGTCTGCGTACACCTTACTTACGTACCCTATTTGGCAGCAGCAGGAGAGCTCAAGACAAAACCAACGCAACACTCTGTAAAGGAATTGCAAAGCCTCGGTATTCAACCCGACATCTTGGTGCTCCGTGCCGAACACGAATTGGGAACTGGCCTTCGTCGTAAGATTGCCGCTTTCTGTAATGTTTCACCCGAGGCCGTAGTGCAGAGCCTCGACATGCCCACAATTTATGAAGTGCCCTTGCGCATGCAGGAGCAAGGATTAGATGCAACCATTCTGCGCAAGCTCGATATGCCCGTAGGAGAAACTCCGGGACTCGGTCCTTGGCGTTCATTCCTTGATCGTCGTCACAAAGCTACGGAAGTGATCAACATCGGCCTTGTAGGTAAGTACGACCTGCAAGATGCTTACAAGAGCATTCTCGAAGCACTTTCACAAGCAGGTACGTACAACGATCGAAAAGTGAAGTGTCACTTCATCAACTCTGAAAAGATTAATAAGGAAAACGTAGCCGAGATGCTCGCTGGTATGGATGGCTACGTAATCTGCCCGGGATTCGGACAACGCGGTATTGAAGGCAAGATCATTGCTGCACAATATTGCCGTGAGAACAATCGTCCTACCTTCGGTATCTGCTTAGGTATGCAGATGATGGTCATCGAGTTCGGCCGCAACGTATTGGGCTATGCCGATGCCAACTCTGCTGAGATGGATGCCAAGACCGACCACAACGTGATCGACCTCATGGAAGATCAGAAGAACATCACCAATATGGGCGGTACAATGCGTTTGGGTGGTTACGAATGTAAGCTCCGCGAAGGTAGCCGCGTACGCGAGATTTATGGTAAAGAAATCATTCGCGAGCGCCACCGCCATCGCTATGAGTTCAACAACGACTTCCGCTCACAATACGAAGAAGCAGGTATGGAATGCGTGGGTACCAACCCCGACACCGACTTGGTAGAAATTGTAGAGATTCCCACACTGACATGGTATGTTGGCACACAGTTCCACCCTGAATACTCTAGCACAGTATTGAAGCCGCATCCCTTGTTCCTCGATTTCGTAAAAGCAACTATTGAGAATAAGAAATGACTCTTCGGGTTAGAAGATTGGAAGATTAGAGGGTTAAAACATAGCTATCCTCGCCCGCTAGTCTCCTGACGCACTACGATAAGGTAACTATTTTAACCTTCTAACCCGCTAACCCTATAACCCATATTACACAGACATGGATAAAAACACAATTATTGGACTGGTGCTTATGGCAGCTGTACTAATTGGCTTCAGTTGGTACAACACAAACCAAGAGCGTAATCTGCAAAGCAATCAGACCGAACAGACTACCCCACAAAAAGCAACAGACAATAAGCAGCCGAGCGCTACTACTACTCTGGTAAAGGCTACTGCTGACAGTACTGACATCTTCTATGCCGCCACCAAGGAACAGACGCCTAAAGTGGTAGAATTGAAGAATCAAAAAGTCAGCGTAAAAATCAACACCAAGGGAGGAGCTATCAGCGAAGTGCGCTTAAACGAATACAAGAGCTACAAAGACTTTGAAGCAAAAAAGGAAAATCCGCTTCTCCTTTATAGCAACAAAGACGCTGGCCTTAACTTCAAGCTCGACACGAAAGAAGGCACACTCGACTTCTCTAACTATTATTTCACTCCCATCAATCAGACCGATAGCACCGTAACCATGCGCTTACAAGCTAGCAATGGTGCGAGCATCGATGTGGACTACAAACTCTTGGCCGACAATTACTTGGTGAACTTCACGGTAAAGGCCAACGGAATGCAGAAGTACTTACCCTCTACCACACAGACCATCCAAATGGATTGGCACGACCGCGTGGCTCAGCAGGAAAAAGGATTCTACTTCGAAAACATGTACTCTACGCTGACCTATAAGAAGCATGGAGATGATACCCACAAAATGTCTGAAAATGAGACAAAAGAGGAAAGCGTAACGGAAAGCGTAGATTGGATTGCCTTTAAAAACCAATACTTCAGTTCCGTACTTCTCGCTGCCGAACCTATGAAGAACGTCAACGTGAAGAGCGAACAACTCGAAGAAGGTAGCGGCTACTTGAAGAACTACTCTGCCAACATGGCTGCAACCTTCGATGCCAGCGGAGCAAAGCCTTCTAAGTTTCAGTTCTACTTCGGTCCGAACAACTATCGTTTGTTGCAAAAGATGGACAACTATAAGGTGTCAGAACACGACAACGACCTGCAAGGTCTTGTCTACCTAGGTTGGCCTATCGTGAAGTGGATTAACCGCTTCTTCACACTCTACGTGTTCGACTTCTTCACTCGCCTCGGACTGCCGATGGGTATCGTTCTGCTGCTCATCACCTTGCTGCTTCGCGCCATCGTATATGTGCCCACGCGCAAGAGCTACTTGAGCAGCGCAAAGATGCGTGTGCTTAAGCCCAAAATCGATGAGATTGCAGCCAAGTATCCCAAGCAAGAGGATGCCATGAAGCGTCAGCAAGAGACCATGTCGCTCTATTCGCAGTATGGCGTAAGCCCCATGGGCGGTTGTTTGCCTATGCTCATTCAAATGCCTATTTGGATTGCCATGTTCAACTTTGTACCCAATGCGATCGAACTTCGTCAGCAGAGTTTCCTTTGGGCAGACGACCTCTCTACTTACGACTCGCTCGTATCATGGAACACCAACATCTGGGGCCTTGGCAACCACCTCAGCCTATTCTGCCTCCTATTCTGTGCTACCAACCTGCTCTATAGCTTCATGACCATGCGTCAGCAACGCGAAACGATGTCGGGCGAACAAGCTCAGCAGATGAAGATGATGCAATGGATGATGATGCTCATGCCGCTGTTCTTCTTCTTCATGTTCAATAAGTACTCTGCAGGTCTTAACTACTACTACTTTATCTCACTTCTCTTCAGTGCCTTGACCATGTGGTATCTGCGCAAGACTACTGACGATAAAAAACTTCTTGCTAAACTCGAAGCCAACTATCAGGCCAACAAGAACAATCCTAACAAGAAACCTAGTGGATTGGCAGCACGCCTCGAAGCTCTTCAGAAACAACAAGAAGAGATGATGAAGCGCCAACAAGAGATTCAGCAGCGCCGCCAGCAGAAGTAAGAAATCTCTAACATGCTAACAGGAAAGAAGCTAAAAGCTATACCTATACACACATTATGGTTTTGGCTTTTAGCTTCTTTTATTTTGTAATCACAAATCATACTATATGAACTTACTTACAACCATGCTTACAGCTACTGCCCTTGCTGCATCGGCTGCCATTGCCTCTCCGGCACAGGCACAGAATGCCGACTTTATTGGCAAGCAGCAACCCACGCTGACCTCCGACCGCATGACACCAGAAGCTCTCTGGGCCATGGGACGTGTGGGCGGATTCAAGGTCTCACCCAACGGACGACAAGCCGTCTATGCTGTCACCTACTATAGCGTGAAGCAAAACAAAAGTCACTCTGTGCTCTACACCATCGACCTCAAGTCGCGTGCAGTAAAACAACTCACCACAAGCAAGAAGAGCGAAATGGGAGCCACCTATATCAATGGTGGCAAAGAGATTGTCTATCTCTCATCAGAAAGCGGAAGCAGTCAACTTTGGAAAATGAGCACTGACGGTACCAACCGCCAGCAAATAAGCAATGCGCCAAGCGACGTGGCCGACTTCCTGTTCTCGCCCGATGGAAAGAAGGTAATCCTCATCATGGAAGTAGACCAAAATCATAGCATTCAGAAGAACGATGCCGACCTTCCCCTTGCCACAGGGATGGTTATCAATGATCTGATGTATAAGCACTGGGATACTTACGTAACATCTGCCCCCCACCCCTTCGTGGCTGATTTTGATGGACAGCACGTTGGCGCAGCTAAGGACTTGCTCGAAGGCGAACCTTACGAATGTCCCATGATGCCCTTTGGTGGCATAGAGCAGTTGGCATGGAGTCCCGATTCTAAGACCATAGCCTATACTTGCCGCAAGAAGGTGGGCAAAGCTTACGCTATCAGCACAGATAGCGACATTTTCCTCTACGACCTTGCCACGGGCTCTACAAAGAACCTCTGCAAGCCCGCCGACTACGTGGCACCCACAGTAGAAGAAGACCGTTCGCTCAAAGACCAAGCCGTCAATCATCCCAAGGAAGACTGCAACATGGGCTACGACCAAAACCCACAATTCTCGCCCAACGGACGCTACATAGCTTGGAGCAGCATGGAGCGCGATGGCTATGAAAGCGATCGCACACGTATCTGCGTGCTCGACCTTCAAACAGGCAAGAAGACTTATGTCACCGAGAAGTTTGAGAGTGGTGTCAATGAATTCTGCTGGGCCAAAGACAATCAAACGCTCTACTTCACTGGCGTATGGCATGGCAAGACCAATATTTATCAGACAAACCTAAAGGGAGAACACCATGCCCTCACCAATGACGTAGCTGACTATTCGCTGCTCGGCCTTGCCCCCGATGGAAAGAGCCTCTACTGCAAGCGCCAAAGCATGAGTGCAGCCGATGAAGTTTTCGTGCTTCCATTAAAGAAGAACGCCACAGCTCAACAGCTGACCAACGAAAACCAATATTTCTACGATCATCTTGCCTTTGGCAAGGTAGCTGAACGCTGGGTAAAGACCATCGATGGCAAGGAAGAACTTTGCTGGGTGATCTATCCGCCTCATTTCGACCCATCGAAGAAATACCCCACCCTGCTCTTCTGCGAAGGCGGCCCGCAGTCGCCTGTGAGCCAGTTCTGGAGTTTCCGATGGAACATGCAGATTATGGCCGCCAACGACTATATTGTGATTGCCCCGAATCGCCGCGGTCTGCCTGGCTTTGGCATGGAATGGCTAGAAGAAATTTCAGGCGATTATTCAGGACTTTGCATGAAAGATTACCTCAGCGCCATCGATGACATCTGTAAGGAGCCTTATGTAGACAAAGACCACCTCGGCGCAGTAGGTGCCAGTTTCGGTGGTTACAGCGTATATTGGCTCGCTGGCAACCATGACAAACGTTTCAAGGCATTCATTGCCCACGACGGCATCTACAACACACAGCAACAGTATGTCGAGACCGAAGAGATGTGGTTCCCCAACTGGGACATGGGCAGTGCTCCCTGGAAAAAGGCTGCCGACGGACAGGTGCAGAAAGTATTCACCACCTCCCCCCACCTCTATGTAGATAAATGGGACACTCCCATCCTCTGCATCCATGGTCAGAAAGACTTCCGCATAGAGTACACGCATGCCGAATCGGCCTTCAACACAGCCCGCATGCGTGGCATCGATGCACAACTGCTTCTCTTCCCCGACGAGAACCACTGGGTGTTGAAGCCTCAGAATGGCATTCTTTGGCAGCGCACCTTCTTCCGTTGGTTAGACAAGTACCTTAAATAAGTTTTGAGTTTTATGGTTATAAGGTTATAAAGTAACCTTGATCACAACGAGCATAAGGCGACTTTATAACCTTACAACCTCAGAACTTCAAACCAGCATAAGAAATCAAACAAATTACTCTATATGACACAAGCAATTCAACAAAAGCTCAGCGACTCTAAGTCAGCTCGCTGGACAGCCCTTGTCATTGTCAGCGTGACGATGATGTTCGGCTACTTTTTCACCGATGTAATGTCGCCTCTCGAACCGCTGCTCACGGCAGCCAAAGGCGATGGTGGCCTCGGCCTCGGATGGTCGAGCGATGATTACGGATTCTTCTCTGGAGCCTACGGCTACTTCAACGTATTCCTTCTCCTCCTATTCTTCGGAGGTATCATCCTCGACAAGTTTGGCATTCGCTTCACAGGCATCATGTCCACCGTACTCATGTTTGGTGGTGCACTCATCAAGTGGTATGCTGTAGGCCACGACTTCGAGGGTTCCGTCACCCTTCCCTTCGGCATCGGTACTTACCACACCCAAGTACTCATCGCCTGCCTCGGCTTCGCCATATATGGTGTAGGTTGCGAAATTGCAGGTATCACTGTGAGCAAGGTTATTGTGAAATGGTTTACTGGCCATGAGCTTGCTCTCGCCATGGGTCTGCAGGTAGCCCTCGCCCGTATCGGCACAGCTGGTGCACTCGCATGTTCTCTTCCATTTGCCAAGGCCATGGGCGGCGTATCAGCATCAGTGGGTCTTGGTGCAGCCATGCTCTGCGCAGGCATGATCGCCTTTATCGTCTATTGCGTAATGGACCGCAAGGAAGACGCCTCAGCAGCAGCTCTCGATGCAGAGCCTGAAGAAGGTTTCAAGTTTTCCGACCTTGCCACTCTTTTCTGCAATCGCGGTTTCTGGTATGTTGCCGTGCTCTGCCTCATGTTCTATGCAGGCGTATTCCCATTCCTTAAATTTGCCACCAAACTGATGGTAATGAAATATGCGGTACCCGAAAACGTAGCAGGCCTCATCCCTGCCATGCTCCCCTTCGGCACAATCTTCCTCACTCCCTTCTTCGGTGGCATCTACGACAAATATGGCAAGGGCGCCACGCTCATGCTCATCGGCAGCGTACTTCTCACCCTCGTACACATCACCTTTGCTCTACCTCTCAACTCATGGATTTTGGCCATCGTTGTTATGGTAGTGCTTGGCATTGCCTTTGGTCTAGTGCCTTCAGCCATGTGGCCTTCTGTGCCCAAGATTATCCCGATGAAGCTCCTCGGTACGGCTTATGCGCTCATCTTCTACATCCAAAACATTGGCCTGGCCCTTGTGCCCGTATGGATTGGTAAGGTCAACCAAGCCAACACCTTGGCCGATGGTAAAACCATCGACTATACCCAGTCAATGACCATCTTTGCTTGCTTCGGTGCCGTTGCCATCATCATATCCCTCCTGCTCATCATGGAAGACAAGCGCAAAGGCTATGGTCTGCAGAAACCCAACATCAAGAAGTAATTCCCCCGTTTCCTTCCTACCTGCTTCATAAGCAGAATAGAATCACATAGCGGTCATCAGTCAAGGCACTCTCTGCATTCACAGATGACCGTCTCTGTTTATATACACACAGAAATCCGATATTCCCAAGAGCAGACGGGAACATCGGATTTCTATCTATTATAACGCGTTAGGTTTTGTCCGTTTAGTCAATCGTAACGAAACGGTTGTCTTCGAGTTTCACATGGTGAGCAAACGAGGTGCCGCCATCGCTTCTTACAGCCGAAAGGTCTATGCCACGGCTGATGAGTTCATCGATAAGGGCTCTGTCGTGAGCAGCGCGTGCAGAATTAAAGCCACGGCAACCAACCTGGCAATTAAATGAGTCTACAAGTGAAGAGAGGGATTTTGCTGCGAAACGTGCAGCGAACTGATCATAAAGAGAATTGTTCATAATGACTTGTTTTTGAAGTTAAAGATTATCTTCCACATCGTACCTTTACCACCGCGGCTGTCAATAGCTCGGTTGGTGCAGAGTTAAACTGCTCTTGATGTTTCGTTGGCAAAGTTATGCAATTCTTTTTAATAAATCCGCTTTTCGAGTCACGAAAATGCAAATGCATCGCATTTCTCCTCTCATTCCCTCTCATCTTCCTTGTTGAGTCCCTAAGACTCTACTTTCGCAACCATGTAGTACGGAGCACGGGGTCGACCTCTCTTCTCGAGCAGTCCCTCTCGAACAAGGCGGGAAAGCACCTTATAGGCAGTGGTGCGACCATAGCCAGAGAGCATTTGGAAAGACGGACGATCCATCACATCACCAGGATGTTCAGCATAAAACGTTCGTATGCGCTCTATCAATTCAGTATCAGTATATGTGGGAGAATTCCTCACCATCTTGTCGGCTCTGCGGAATGCCACTTTGCCAAAGTCTTTCATGAGTGTGGCTTTGGGCTGGAAGTTGACATTGTCTATGCGTAGATGGCGGGCTATTTGCTTGTCTGCAGCATCTGTGATAGGTTCATCGCTCGAGATTGAGGGCGAGAAACTACCAAGTTCAGGCACTTCCACACGTATTCCCTCTGTCAAAGCTTGTGCCATTACTTGCGCCATAGCGCTCATCACACCTTTCACATCGCCTTCAGTAGCTGTGCAACGTTCTTGTATCATGTGGCAGAGCTCGGCTGAGGTAATGCGTGCAGAATGTGCCAATACGGGGAAGTAGCCACGCAATTCTTCGTCCTTTGCGTGCGGTATTTCTTGGAGTTTGAATGTGATTGCCATAAATATTGAAGTATAAAGTATTACAAGCTATTGAAGTGTTTCGATATAAGATAAGAAGTCTACCCACTTGCAGCACAGGTGAAGCGTCTCGATTCGGCTTAGCAGCCTATGAGTAGACTTCTTGACCGGCTCGTTTTCATTTGCAGATAATCATTCTTCTGTCTGCGTATGAGCATCCTTCCGTTCACGGATGGGCATCTTCCCATCGTTCACCGCTCGGTGAACGATGAGTCACCGCCCAGTGACTGAGCGTTCAACGCCCAATGAACGATCGTTCACCGCCCGGTGTACAACGGCAAAGTTATCAAAAAGAAATGGAACGGCCTAAGTTTAAGCATGATAATGATGAAGTTTCATACATCCCGTTCGCTGCGTTCAAAATCATCCGTTTGCAGGGAGGAAGAATCTGTCTGTGCTGAAGGGTGAATTTGCGTGCTTCGAAGAAAGGCTGTATCTTCGCGCCAAGGAAGCGGAGATGAGGAAATAGTTCTCACTCAGTTATATAGGCAACGCGTTACAGTGCGGCATTGTCTTTGGATTGCAAGTCTGCCCCCAAATAAGAAATTTACTCACAGGAAGTGGGGGCGAAGCGTCTCGCTTCGGCACGTCACGAGGGGGTCGATGCCCCGAAGTGGCGTAACAGAAAATTGCGATGTCCATAATCATCAGCCTTGTTCGGCATCGAGCCTTCACAAGACTGACCGAAGCGAGACGCTTCGCCCCCACTGCCTATAAGTAGACTTCTTAAGATGCAAATGATGCCGAAGCGAGACGCGTCGCCCTCCCCAGTACTGGGTGAAAACGAAAGATTCTCAAAAAAATCGAATCTTCGCACTTAACTTTTCCCTCGCTGAGCAGTATATTAGGTAGATATGACACACGCAGAGTTTGAACATATGATTCCCCACCTGCGCCCACTCATGGTCAGAGTGGGACGCGACTTCTTTGGCAATGCCGAAGATGCCGAGGATGTGGCACAAGACAGTCTGATTCGATTGTGGACTTACTGCGAGAAGCTCAACGCTCAGCGCAACCTGGAGGCACTAGCAGTCATGGTGGCCAAGAACGTCTGCGTGGAACGCTATCACAAACTTGGGCAAATACCCACCTCGCCTCTGGAAGAATCGCTCGCGCCATGCACCACTGAAGCCGATGCTCCACTTCTAGCCCAAGAGACGATGCAACGTATCGACCATGCCATGCGCCAGCTCTCGCCTCGCGAACAGTCGCTTTTCAAAGCACGCCACATTGACGATAAGAGCGTGGACGAGATTGCAGCCGAAGCACATCTGCCCAAGCCCTCGGTAAAGAGCATGATATCCATGGCAAAAGCCAAACTTAAAAGACTGATTGACAATGAAAAATAAAAGATCTCTACTCAGCGATGAAGCGTTATACCAGCAGATGCTGAAAGAGCTTACACCTGGCGCACGCGAATATGATCGCTTGCTCGCGAGACGTCGTCACACCACCCAACGTCGTCGATGCTGGCCTGCCATCGTTCGTTATGCAGCGGCTTGCGTGGTATGCGTGATCTGTGGTACATGGGCTGCGTGGTATTATGCAAACAATATGTCTCAAGAGTCCACCACCGTCATGAATCTAAGTGTGCCGAGAAAACTTTCCCCTGCAATAGTTCAAAAGGTATCTTTGACTACTTCCGAAGCCCCGCAACTACTATCGCAGAAGGCGTGCTCGCCCCAGCACAAACAGACAGTAATTAAAGTAACTCCCCCGAAAGAGGCCAATGAGGTAGCCATAGTCAAGGAGCAACCGCTCGAAATGACTGCCAGCACTGACTCCATATCCTCCAACGAAAGACAACAAATTCAAGAACAAATAGAAAACGCTCTATTTGAGTTGCAACTCATTGATACCGTAATCAACTATGCATTAACTTATCAAGACATCAACACATTATGAAACGCATTCTCATCCTCCTTGCCCTTGCATGCGCATCAGCCATACAACTTCGGGCACAGTTTTTCCACGAAGCATACAAAGAGCTAAGTTCTGCCCCACGAGCCCAACTCATCAACACGGAAGAGATTCAAGGACACGACGACCTCGACTCCCTATGCTATTTACGCGCATATACATTCCGTATGCCCTATTCTAGCAAGAACGATAAAAACAAAATCGACAAGCTAATAGAGCGCATCCAATCGCAGTTCGAAAGCGCTAGCAAGAATTTGAATTCCTATAGCTCCATAGCTCCACTAAACAAGGGGAGTCAAATAAAATCGCGCCGCGTAGCCCACTTCTTCAAAAAAGGCGAACAAGAGTTTATTATTGGCGGCCCAGGACGTTGCTACATGTCCATGCGTTGTCAAGATACAGGTAATCCCTCGTATCGCACCGCCGAGGGCATGGAATGGTGGCTCTACAAAGAGGGACGAAAAGAAGAAGTGAGATTCAAAGTATTCATCCTTCATGGTCTCATGGGAAAGAGCCTCAGCAGCACACCCACTATTAACTTTGGAAGTGCGCATACCGTGTTCGACACCAACATCAAAGTACTCCAAAAACTCACCCACTGGTCCGACCAGCGGAAAGGGGCTCAAGAGTTGCTCTCTGTCACCATCAACAAGTACCTCATTAACACGCTGCAACTCAAACTCGATGCTTCGCAGTACGTCACTCTTTTCCACACTTTCAATGATGTGCCAGGCTATTATGCCTGCATTATTCGCAACCAGCGCGACAAGGAGTATATGCCCCTTTCCAAGCTAGCCAACATTTATCCTAAACTCAACGTGTTCTGCGTCACTTGGACAGAACACGGCGACGCCGAATGCCGAAAGAAAGCTGAAGAGACTTCCTCGCCCTGTTACTTCATGCTTGAGGTCTGTCTAGACGACTAGAGAGGAACTTCACGTTTATCTAATGATCTCATCCCATTAAGAGATTACGTATGCGAGTGTGCAGCTGCAATAAGGTTACACACTCGCCTTCTTAAAACGTTTTCTGCCATGTATAAAATACTCCTTATTTTGCTAATGTCTACATTTTTCTCAGTATCCTCTGCTCAGAATATAGTGTTGACGGGGGAAGTAATCAATCCAATTACCAACGAAGGACTACATGAAGCCGTTGTAAAGGTAATGAATGCAGCCAACGATAGCGTTTTGGCATCAACCAAGGCTAAGCTCAACATGATTGTGGAGGAAAGAAATGGCAACTCAACGGGATATTTCGACAAAAATAGTGGTGCCGTTTTTAATCTCAAAATCTCTTCAAGCTTTCAAGACGTAGTGCTAATAGTTAGTGCATCGGGCTACGATAGCGTAAAGAAAAACATACGTATAGATTCGGAGAAGAAACGCATCGATGTAGGAACGATTAACCTCCTTCCCATTATGAAGGAGCGTAATCTTAACGAAGCTACGGTTACGGCGACGAAGATTAAAATGTATTATAAGGGGGATACGTTGGTATACAATGCTGATGCCTTTAATATACTCAAGAATGAATCACTTCGCAAATTGGTGCAGCAACTACCTAATACCAAGATTGAAGAAGGTGTGATTTATGTCAACGGCAAAGCCATTGAGAGTTTGCTATTCAGTGGAAAAGACTTTTTCAATGGCAACATTGATGCTGCGCTTGACCGCTTACCAGCCTACATTGTGAGTAAGGTAAAGGTCTATGATAAGCAAGGAGAACTGAGTGAACTGACGGGACGTGATATGCATGATAAGCAATATGTGATGGACGTGCATTTGAAGCGTGAATATATTGGCACTTGGATGGCCAAACTTGAAGCTGATGTTGCCACTGAAAAGCTATGGGGCGGACAAGGCTTCTTGATGCGTATGGATGACAGACAAATGCTTAGCATTGATGCAGACGTCAATAACTTCAATGAAGAACGTAAAATGGTAGATATAGGCAACATGGCTAATAGCTATCCAACGGGAAGACATAAAAATAAAGTAGCTAATATTGAGTATTATTTTGAACCCAACAATACTTGGCGATTTAGCAGCAACGCCTCCGTACAACAAAAAGAGCAAAAAACTCATTCATGGACGAACACCGAAACATTCCTTGCGCCCGATAACCTCATGGCGAAGAACAAGACCTTCGTTTCAGATAAAAACACGCGCATTAACGCTTATGCCGCCCTTCGCGCCAGACAAACGAAGAAGTGGCAGAGCGAACTGAAGTTTGACTTTACTTTTGACAATATGCGCAATGCACAAGATGCCCTTACACTTGCCTTTTGGAAAAGGGGAGAACAGGATTGGCATACCTGGGAGGTGGATAGCATTTGGAATAATGTAACGCGCTTGTCGTCAGACGACATGCTTTACACGCTGCTCAATCCCACACTACAAAAGCAAAAAAAGTTTACGTACAAGCCCGAGTGGAAAACATCATTGGTTTTAGGTGGCAATCCCTTTAATATAGACTTGCAAGTAAATCACAACAATGTACAAAACGACTTGTACAATAATTATAAGTTAGACTATCTTAGTACGCAAGACAACGACCACCGTCGCATCTATAATAATCATACGGAGCACAATACGACGGTTGATGCCACGATAGATTATGGCTACAAGTACTTTAAAAACGATAAATATGATGGTGTATTTACCCCTTACGTAGCCTTTAACCATACCTACGGCAACTTATCACACCCTTACTATCGTTTGGAACGTATGCAAGAGTGGTCAGATGCATTGGATTGGACAAAAGGTTCGTTAGGCATATTGCCCGATGGCGAATGGCAAGCCATTTGTTTTGACAATGAAAACAGCTATTATAGCAAAGGAAAGAAGCAAACAGGTAGTGTCGGTATGCGTCTTTCGCACAAATTGACAGGACTAAAGCGTGGCAATATTCAATTCGATGCCGACTTGGGTGCCGTGCTTCAATACAAGCATTTGGACTATCAACGTAACGAGCAATCCTACAATATCGAACGCCATGCCTATTCATTCCGTCCTACACTAACCATGGAGTATAGGTCGAAAGGGATACATAAGTGGTCGCCAGAGCTTCGACTCAACTACACAGGCAAGCAGCAATTGCCCAACCTACTTAACATGCTTCAGATTGAAGACTATGCCGACCCGCTCAACCTCTTCCGTGGTAATGCTTCACTTCAAGGCATATATGTCCACCAGTTGGCTTTTCGTTATGGCATGAATCAGCGCGAAAGCGGGCATAGCACTTATATTTCAATACAATATACGCGCACGCATAATGACATTGTAGCATCATCTACCTACAATACCGAAAACGGTGGACGCATCTACGAAATGGTTAACACCAATCGCACGCATGCAGCCAATGGCGATGTAGGGTATAGTTTGCCTCTCGACAAGAATCAGAGATTTTATATCACCCTTTCGGTGCGCGGCAACTATCGTCAGAACGCAGATATGTCACAACTTAATGCAGCAACCGAAAAAGGTGGCTTATTGCAGCAATACGGAGTAACCCCCAATGCCATACTTCGTGGAACAGTAGGCAATAAATTCCGCTTCTCAGGCCGTTGGAATACAACGTTTAGTACTATTAAGCAAAGTAGTATGGACACACACTATCGCGAAACGAGGTTGGCAGCCGACTTTAGTTGGGATTTGCCTTGGAAACTCCAATTGGCTTCAGACTTTTGTGCCAACATCTACAATGGCTTTGCCGATGCATCTGTCAACAAGGCGCATTGTCAGTGGAACGCTTCTTTGGCACGCCATTTTTTGTCTGACAAATTATCAGTTCGCTTAATAGCTCATGGCATACTTACACCCAAAAACAATATTTATTCAAACATCAATGCCATAAGTCGTGTAGAATCTTACACAGACATTCTGCCACGCTATTTTATGCTGAGCGTTGTCTATTCTTTGGATTGGACGCAAAAGAGTAAACGAAATACGAAATGATAAATAATTCAAGTTTTATTATCTCTCCATTTACAGTCTTCGCCCCACCCTGCTGTTATTCACAGGGAATGGGGCGAAGATTTACTTTTTCCTCTGACAAATTCACTCTAATTCGTTCTCAATAGAGAAAGCTATTCATTCTGGAAAATGAATAGCCTTATTCAATGTGTGGATTTGTAAGCTATTGAAAACGCTTTTTTTGATAATCGTATATTCAGTCACATATTTCTCTATACTCATTCATTTACTAAGTAACTGTTCAAAATTAATTTTATAAATATGAGCTATAATTCACGAATAAGT
>ERZ1034984.1234-NODE-1234-length-25081-cov-67.112323_pt1 | contig 25081 bp, 23 predicted proteins | sample MGYA00520589_ERZ1034984 | MGnify/ENA primary metagenome ERZ1034984 (study PRJEB33766, sample SAMN09781790) | gut metagenome | biome: gut microbiome | host: Homo sapiens | place: Madagascar | study: EMG produced TPA metagenomics assembly of the PRJNA485056 data... | reverse complement strand
TATACTAAAAATATAATTAGCTTTTGAGAGATAACAATTCCAGTCTAATTAATTTTTCAAAGGAAGGAGATTAATTATGAAGGTATTATATTATATAGCTCTTACTTTTGTTATAATTGGCGCTTTAAACTGGCTATTAATAGGTTTGTTTAGCTTTGATTTAGTTGCTACATTATTTGGAGCTATGAGCGTATTTACTAGAATCATATACTCTTTAGTTGGTGTATGTGGTTTAATTTGTATCGGATTATATTCAAAAATAAACGATTAAAAACAAACTGCTTAGCATCGTTTTCATGCTAGGCAGTTCTATTTTTATCTTAAAAATCCATTTATTATTTGTTCTTCTGCTTCTTTTTCAGATAATCCCAATGTCATTAATTTTGTTAATTGCTCTCCTGCTATTTTTCCGATTGCAGCTTCGTGAATCAAATTTGCATCCACATTATTTGCTGTAATTTCCGGAGTTGCTTTAACTTTTGCATTATCTTTTATGATTGCATCACATTCACTATGTGCAAAGCATTTTGAATTTCCATATATTTTTGATGTAAAGTGTTGGTATGAATCTTCTGTTGCAACTGATCTTGATGTTACATGTGTGCTTGCATTTTCTCCATTTAGCTGAACATCAAAACATGTTTGCGCACTTTGTTTTCCATGTGTCATGATTTTTTCTGTTACTACAAAATTTGTGTTATCCTCCAACACTCCTTTTGTTTCTCTTATTGCAGAGTCCACTCCCTTTATTTGAACAGATTCCATCTCCATACTACTTCCTGACTTTAAATAAACTTCTGTAACTGGATTTAAAATTCTCTTTCCATCTCCAGCACCTTCTCCATAATGTTTTTCAATATATTTTACTTTTGCTCCTTCTTCTAGGAAAAATCTGTGTATTCCATCGTGTTGGCTATTTTTATGATGGTCATTGTGAATTCCACAGCCCGCGATTATTATTACATTTGCATCTTTTCCTATAAAGAAATCATTGTAAACTACATCTTTTAATCCACTCTCTGTTAGTATAACTGGTATATGCACAAATTCAAACTTTGTATTTGGTTTAACTATTATATCTATTCCAGGTTTATCTGTTTTTGTAACTATATTGATATTTTCTGTAACTTTTCTTTGTATTCCTTTTCCGTTTTTTCTTATATTGTATGCGCCCTTGAATTCGCCGTTGTAATCAGATATTTCATTTAGTAGTTCTTCATCAACTGTCTCTAGTCTATTATCTTCCATTTCGTCTCCTTTCTAGCATTTTTTGTTCATTTTGCAACATTCTTTACTTAGAATTTCACTGCTTAATATTTCATCACTGGTTCCAACTTTTGCAATTTTTCCTGATTTCATTAATATGATTTCGTCAGCAATTTTTAATATTCTTTCTTGGTGCGAAATTATAATTGTTGAGCCTTTTATCTCTCTGCTTAGTTCTTCAAATATTTCTATTAAATTATTGAAACTCCACAAATCTATTCCTGCTTCTGGCTCATCGAATATTGTAAGCATAGCTTCTCTTAGCACAACTGTTGCTATTTCTATTCTTTTTAATTCTCCTCCTGACAAAGAACCATTCACTTCTCTGTCAACATATTCTTTTGCACACAATCCTACTTTTGATAATATTTCGCATGCTTCTGCCCTGTTTATGCGTTTTTTCGCTGCTATTTTCAACAGGTCATACACAGTTATTCCTTTAAATTTAACAGGTTGTTGAAAAGCAAAACTCATTCCTAATTTTGCTCTTTCATTTATTGGCATATTTGTAATATCTTGTCCATTAAATAAAATTGTTCCCGAGTCCGGTTTTTCTATTCCCATTATAATCTTTGCAAGTGTTGATTTTCCTGAGCCATTTGGTCCAGTTATTGCAATAAATTTTTCTGGTTCTATTTGCAGATTTATATTATTTAATATCTTTTTATTATCTCTTGTAAAACAAATATCTTTTAATTCTAATAACATTCTTTCCTCCATCATTATTGTTTACAGCTTTTATTTTTTCATGTATTTTTTGCATGCTATTTTACAATTTTTCTACATATTCATATTAGCACGGTTTAGCGGTTTTGTCAATAAAACTTGCCCAAGAGTAGCATTGACTTTGGGCATAGCTTTATTAATATTCTTCTATTCTTATTTCTACCTTTTCTTCTTGTGAAAAGCGTTTTTCAACTGATATTTTTGTAACTTGATTGTCGTCTTTGAAGGCTAGTTTATTCATTGCATCTAATACTGATTTTGCAATATTATCGACATCAGGTTTTTGTGTTGGGCTCATATTACCTTCTAGCATTTGCGTTGTTTTTGCCTTACTTGTTCCTTTTGGAATTTTCAAGTATGCAATTATATCTATGTACACTCTTCCCTCTAGCATTTCAGCCGTTGGATATGCTATTTTAAAGTATTGTTGTATTAATGTTTCATATTCTTTTGTCTTGTTTGGTGTATACACTCTACCAGTATACATGTTAACTCTTGGTCTTTCTTTTCCGACTACTTTTCCCGGAACTTCAAATTCGTATTTCATATTATTCCTCTTTTCGTTTTGTATCTATATTATAATAATAGATGTTTTAAATTTCAAGAGGCATGCAAAAATCTTTGCCCAAGATAGACTTCCCTTTAGAAGAAAGTCTTTTCTTGGGCAATTTTTTATTTTGTAGTTGGTGTGAATGTTCCATTATCATCCCATGTTCCAGTAACTTTTGTAAACTCTGGGTGAGTCGGACAACCTGAAAACATACTATTAAAATTAGTTACTTTTGCTATATTCCAGTTGTTTATTCCAGATACATTTGTTAAGCTAGTACAATTATTAAACATTGCATTCATATTAGTTACATTGCTTACATTCCAATTTGTTATTGGCGACAAATCCTCCACTCCGTATATCACTAAATATATATGACATATCAACAACATTACTAACATTCCAATTTTTTAACGGGCTAATATCTTTGATTTTTGAACCAAACACATCCAGATCTCCACCAAGCATTCCATGCATATTTGTAACTTTTGATGTATTCCAATTGGTCAATCCCTCAATGCTTTCTAAATTTTTATATCCTGCAAACGCACAACTTAAATTTGTTACACTTTCAGTATTCCAGTTAGATAATGCATCAAAATTCTTTAATTTTTGGTTTTGGGTAGTTACACAGAAAATATAACTCATATTGTTAGTATAATTTGTTTTTAGATTGCTTAATCCTCTTATATCAGCTAGATATGATAATCCCCCAAACATCCTTGAGCTGTCAGGATTTAAATATACATTTTGGCTTTCACTCCACCAATATATTGTACCAGTTTTCACTTTCTTTTGCGTATTTGAATTAGTAATTTCTGTTAATCCTACAGATCCATCCATACCTCGTATTTCTTCTCCACTTTCTTCAAACCACATATATATTGGACATAGTTTTGTTCCTTCTGGAATCATACTCTTATACGCGCTTGGATTTTGTTCATATGCATTGTATCCTTCTGTCCAAGAAACAATATTTGCTTCTGTCATTTTTGTTAAATCCGGAGTTCCTTTGTATTTCTCTATTTTGTCTATTGATAAATTATTTACCACAAAAAGAGTTTGCATATATCCATCAGGAGCTAATGCATACATCTTTTTTGCTACATTTTTTCCCGTATCAAATATTGCCATTTTAGTATTATCAATTTCTATTTTTTCTACAGCTCCATTATCAACATTATAATTGTTTCCTGTTGCATTAAATAATACATTTAATATATAATCCCCATTTGTTGTTACTACTGTTTTTCCAGCTCCAACAGATGAATCCAATTCTTCTTGTAATTCCTCTGCTGTGACAGTATCTCCAAGCTTTTTTAGTGCTGCCGAAACATATGCCATTTCTACCTTTTCTTTTTCATCTGCAACAATTGTTTCACTTCTTGCTTCTTTTGATTTCTGTATTATTCCATTATTGTCTAATACTAGATTTAGTGTTACTCCTGCTAAAATCAAAAGTACTACTATTGTTACAACCAACGCTATTAGCGTGATTCCGTTTTTGTTTTTTAACATTTTTCTCATTTTTACTTTTCTCCCTTCATTTGTTTCTTTTAAATTTTTTAATGCTTCTTTTGGCATTTCATTTCCCTTTCCTTTTGTATATCGTCATTATAAAACATTATGTTCTACAAATCAACTAGTAATTTTTCTTTTATTAAATATATAATTTAATAAAAATATAAAAGTGCTATACCTTTTGTCTTTCTAGGCTTTACTCATTTTTCCTTGATTAAATCTACTTCATTTTATAAAAAATAAGTATTGATTTTTTCTTACAGCTATGCTATAAATAGAGATAGTAAAATTTTATTAAATTATATATTTAATTAAAAAAATAATTCCTTATATCGAATCAGCAATAACGTTGGCCGCAATATTGGAAAAAAGAAGCATCCCTCTTAAACGAGGGACGCTATTTTGTTAATTACGCATTAACAATCTTTGTGCTTTTTACAAAGTAGCAATATTATAGTTAGTATTAAAAGAACAAAAAAAGTTATTGCTAATACTATAATTGCGGCTAATGCTGCTAATATTGTTTCTGCAAGTGCTGCTCCAATTATTACACCAATAATTCCTGCAAACAATATTCCTAATATTATAGCAATTATTCCTAAACAATTTGTTCTTTTGCATTTCTTTTTTGCTTCACAGCAGTAACTATATTCTTGTGGCTCCATAAAAGTCACCTCCATATAACACCTTTATGATGTTATACTATATACTATGCTACTTTTTTCGACAAAGTTCTACTTTTTGTTTTTAAATTCTCTTACCTTTTGTCCTACCTTTTTTGTTGTGTTCTCTACTTTGTCTTCGATTTCTTTTTTCTGTTCAACTATTTGCTCTTTTATCTGCTCTTTTTTCTCTTTTATTTTTACTTTAACAGCTTGTAACTTTGGATATGCCTTTACCAATCTTCTATGCAATGGTGATTTTGTTTCTAACACAGCTTTTACCTTTTCCGTCATTTCTTCTGTATTGTCTACTTCCGGAGTAAATCTCTTTTCTGTCTTTTTTATATATCCAATTACTACACCTGAAACAATGTTGTCTATGATATATATAACTAAGAATGACCAGAACAATATATCAAGCCACATCTGTGGTAATTGTTGAATTTTTTCCAAGAAGAACGGATTTGTTACATACATCAGCAACATTCCAAATATTCCGAATGGGACTAGCGTTCCTAAACATACTCTCCCATTTAAATTAAATTTTCTCTTGCTGTAATCCCACCATCTTGCCTTGAATATTTTTTCCATAAAATAGCTAGTTAAATATTCTAGCGTTCCACATAACACTATTGTCATTACAAATAGTGCTATGGGATCTGTCTTGTATTTTCCGCAAAAGAAGTGTTATTAATATCGCTCCATATCCATATATTGGGCAATATGGTCCAATTAGAAATCCTCTGTTTATAAATCTTTTATATTGTATTAACTTGCAAGTTACTTCTAGCATCCATCCTAAGATTGAATATGTCATAAAAAGTAAAAAATATATTTTTATATCATTTATCATTACAATCTCCTTTTTCTTACTATTTCCAATTTATAATATAATATTATTTTAATTTCATTGAAAGTAATTTGCTTATTCCCTTTTCTTCCATTGTTACACCATAAACAGTGTCTGCAATTTCCATTGTTCCCTTTCTATGTGTTATAACTAAGAATTGTGTATTTTTACTAAATTTCTTTAGATACATAGCATATCTTCCAACATTTACGTCATCTAATGCTGCTTCAATTTCATCTAATATGCAGAATGGAGCTGGGTTTATTTTTAATATTGCAAATAATATTGCTATTGCTGTTAATGCTTTTTCTCCTCCTGATAGAAGCATCATATTTTGAAGTTTCTTTCCTGGTGGTTGTACTCTTATGTCTATTCCACACTCTAATATGTCTGCTTCATTTTCTAGTATTAGCTCAGCCTTTCCTCCTCCAAACAATTCACAAAATACTTCATTGAAGTTTTTGTTTATTTCTTTGAATTTTTCGGCAAATTGTTTTTGCATTGTGTTTATCATTTCTGATATTACATTTCTTAGTTTTGTTATAGATTCTTCTAAGTCAAATCTTTGTTCATTCATAAAGTCATATCTTTCTTGCATTTTTTTATAGGCTTCTATTGAATCTATGTTTATGCTTCCTAAGTCTGCAATTTCTTTTCTTAATTCATTAGTCTTTTTCTGTGCTAATTGTACATTGTCAGGTTTTTTATATTCAGTTGCATTATTTGGTGTAATCTCATATTCATTCCATAGTTTGTTAATTAGTTCTTCTAAATCTTGTTCTTGTTTTTGTTTGTTTGTTCCAATCTTTACGATTTGTGCTTTTAATGAATTTATTACCTCATATTGCTCTTCTATTCTTGCTTCTGCCTTTTCTAATTTAGCATTTGCCTCTATTTTTTCTTGTTTCAAGTTTTCTATTTTTTCTGAGCTATTTGATACCTCTGCCTTTATTTTTTCTATTTCTTTACCAAAGTTTTCTATATCTTCTTCTAGTTTTACAGTATCTTGTTTTTTATCTTCAATTTCCTGCAACTTCGTATCAATACTTGTGTTTGCATTTTTAATGTCAACATCAATTCTTTCTAGCATTTCATTAATTGAAGCATCACTTTCATCAAATGATGATACAGATATTTTTAAATCTGTTATATCTGTGTTTAAGTTGTCTATATATGTCTGGTCATCTTTATTAAGCTCTGCAAATTTAGATATTTCTTGATTTAGTTCTGCTATTTCTTTATCCAAGTTTTCAATTACTTGCTTTGTTCCCTCTTTAGAAGTTTGAATATTAGCTTTTTCTGTTTCTATATCATCTAATTGTTTCTTTAATTTTGTAACTTTTTCTTCTAATTTTACAATTTGAGTCTCTATCATTTCTAATTCTTGATGTCTTGTTGCATATGTTATTTCTATTTCTTGTAACTCTTTTTCTAGCTTTGCAGATTCTTCTATTGTATCAGTTATGCTTGCTGAAAATTCTTCTTTTTCTTTTGTTATTTTTTCTATCTGTTTATTTATTTCTTCTAGTTTTGCTTTTATTTCTTCTATTTCTCTGCTTCTTCCTAGAATATTTACAGTTTTTTGTGCAACAGAACCACCACTAATTGCTCCTGATGGATTTATTACATCTCCTTCTAATGTTACTATTCTAAATGAATAATCATTTGCTTTTGCAAGAGATATTGCATTGTCCATCTTCTCTACTATTATAGTTCTTCCTAGCAAGCTTAATATTATGTCTTGGTATTTTTTGTTATAGCTTATTAAGTCTGATGCTATACCGACAACTCCATCCACTTTTTTAAATTTTTCTAATTTTTTGCCTTTTACAGAAGTTATTGGTAAGAAACTTGCTCTACCTAAATTGTTATTTCTTAGATATTCTATTAGCTTTTTAGCATCATTTTCATTCTCTGTAACAATGTTTTGCATTGATTGTCCCAAGCACATTTCTATTGCTGTTTCGTATTTCTTATCTACTGAAATTAAACTTGCTAAAACTCCTTCTACACCTTTATTTAAGCTAGCGTCTTTTTCACAAGCTAATAGCAAGGATTTGACACTTTTTATATATCCATCTTTGTCTTTTTCTGTTTCTTGTAAAAATTTGCATCTTGATTCTTTCATTCTGTATTCTGCTGTTAAATTGTTAATCTTGTTATCATATTCTTTAATTGCATTTATTGCTTTTTCTTTTTTATCTTTTATTTCTTCTAGTTTCTTTATAGCTTTATTTCTAGTGTTATAAATTTCTAAGAAATTCTTTGCTATATCCTGTTTCTTTATTCTGTTTGAATCTAATTCAGATACTGTAATTTGCAATTCTTGTTTTACATTTTTCTTTGTCTTTTCTAAGTTTTCGAAATTCACATCATATGTATTAATTTCAGATAATCTTTCATATCTTGCATCTGTATCTAATTCTACTTTCTTCTTTTTATCTTCTATTTCTAATTCTTTTGCAGACAATTTTTCTGACAACTTTGCAAGCTCTTCTTCTTTTTCTTTTAATTCTTTCTCAAATTTTTCTTTGTTTTTAGAAAGATTCTCTCTTTTTGATAATTTGTTTTCTTTCTCTTCGTTGAACTCTTGGATTCTTACTTTTAGCTCTTCTATCTCTTTTTGCAATCTTTCTATATTAGTAGAATTGTTTGAGATTCTCTCTTTTGATATACCTATTTGAGAATTGATTTGCTCTATCTTTGTTTTACTCTCAAATCCTATGTTTTGCATATCTTCAATGGCTTGTGTTAATTCATCTATTTTGTTTTTTAACTCTTCTTTTTGAGATTGTCCTTCTTCTAACTTTGTATTTTCTGCTAATTCTTGGTCTTCTAACGTCTTTAAATCTTCTGCAACCTTGCTGATTTTTTCTTTATATTCATTTATTTTAAATACAAATAATCCAATTTCTATGTCTTTTAATTCTTCTCTTAAACTTAAAAACTTTTTAGCTTTTTCTGATTGCATTTTTAACGGATCTAATTGTCCTTCTATCTCTGCTAGTATGTCATTTATACGAAGTAAGTTTAGTTTAGTCTGTTCTAGCTTTTTCTCAGATTCCATTTTTCTTGTTCTATATTTTACAATTCCGGCAGCTTCTTCAAAGATATGTCTTCTGTCTTCTGATTTATTGCTTAATATCTCATCAATTTTTCCTTGTCCTATTATAGAATAGCCATCTTTTCCTATTCCAGTATCCATAAATAGTTCTAATATATCTTTTAATCTGCAAGGTACTTTGTTTATAAAGTATCCTGTTTCGCCACTTCTATATATCTTTCTTGTGACTGTAACTTCATTATACTCTATTGGCAATTTTCCGTCAGAGTTGTCTATAATTATTGAAGCCTCTGCAAATCCCAATGATTTTCTGTTTTGAGTTCCTGCAAATATTATATCTTCTGCTTTTGAGCCTCTTAGAGATTTCATACTCTGCTCTCCCAAAACCCATCTTATACTATCAGATATATTACTCTTTCCAGAACCATTTGGTCCAATTACAGATGTTATTCCTGGTTTAAATTCTAATACTGTTTTATCTGCAAAGGATTTAAATCCTTGTAATTCTAGTCTTTTTAAATACATTTCTTTCCCCTTTGATTACATTATAATTTCTTTTAAGTAACTTAGCCCACTTGTTAATTCCATTACTTCTTCCATTTTTATGTTTTCGTAATAGTTTTCTAAGCTTAAATTATCGCTTACCTTTTTTAAGGATATTAATTCAATATCGTATTTGCAACATATCATATATATAGAATGTAATTCCATATCAAATACTACATCTTCTTTTATATCTGTGTTTGTTACAAAACATTCTGCACTATAACAAGGCAATATTTTTATATTTGCATTATCAAGTGTTGATATTTTCTCTCTATCATAGCCTATAATTGTATATCTTTCTTCTCCTGGTATATTCCATTCATAATTATATGATTTATTTACATTTACCCATTGGCCTATTTTCGAATTTGTTGAGCCAACATATCCCATATTAATTATTATGTCTGGCTTATTTTCTTTATTGTTTTCAAGATAACTTACTAACCCAATTGCGGTTTGCTGTTTTCCAACTCCGGTTATTATTAATGTTATATTATCTCTTGAATATTGGTTTTCTGTTATTTTGTTTAGTTTCAGTTCTTCAGCTATTTTTGTAGCTTCTTTTTGCATTGCTATTACAAACAATATTTTTTTCATTTTGCTCATCCTTTTTTTATTTTTTATATGTGTAATTATATACTAAAATGGCACAAAAAATCAACTGTACTTTTTATTTTAGTACAGTTGATTTGAAATTTATTTTATAATTCTGGCTCTTCGTGATCATCTTTTCCCTGTTCTCCTTTAGATTGTAATTCTTTTTCTATTCTAGCTTTTCTAGCTTCTTCTAGTTCCTCTTTTTGTGTTTGCTCTACTACGTCTTTTACAATGTTATATTGTAAACTATCTGCAAATTCATCTACAGGGCTTTTTGTTTTCTTTTCTTCTTCTGATGGTGTTTCTTGTCCTCCTTCTGGTAACTCTGGTTGATTTCTTCTATCTCTCCAAGCTCTAAATCTTTTAATAAGTTGAAACCACTTTGGTTTTTCTTCATTCATTTGTCCTCTATTTTTTTGTTGTCCTCTTCTAGGCTTTGCTGTTTCTATAGTTCCTTTACCATCTATGGCAAAAGTATAATCTTCAATGGATTCGTTTAATTCTTTAATTCGTCTATTTAGCTTAATAATGGATTGTTTTGATCCATTAATTTGTTCATTTAGTTCTTTTGTAGTTTTGACAAATGTTTTTTCTAAATCTACTTCACCTTTTTCATTAATTATCCCTTTTTTTACGAGTTCATCTACATCCTGTTCTGTTATCCCTAGTTTGTTTTTGTTGATATATTTCATAAACTGATCTTTGTTAGTTTGCATTTTCTTTTCGGCAGCTGGTAATAATTCATTTATAATTTTTTTTGCTCTTTCTGGATCTGTATATTCAAATCCATTTTCTGTGGTGCTCTTTAATTCTTCTAATTCTGTTGTTAGACTTTCCGCTGTTTTATATGCACTAATCATTCCTTTTAAATTATTTGCTAAAGTTGGATGGTTTGTTGTTAACTGTTTTATTTTTTCTACTTTATCATTTTTTTCTATTAACTTTTTTTGCTTTTTTTCTACTTGATCCTTTTCTTCTATTAACTTTTCTTTCTCTTTTTTTACTTTTGGTAATTCTCTTTCATATCTCTTTTTTAAAACCGTATTTAAATGTTTTCTCATTTCGGGATTCTCTTTTATTTCAGCCATTTTAGCATCTATTTCTTCCTTAATTTGTTTAATACTTTGTTTTCTTTCTAGTAATTTTCTTCTTATTTGTCTTATTTCTTCTGTTTTTTGTAATATTTTTTTATCCACTTCTTCTATTTTTTCCCTTTTGTCTTGTTCTCCCAGATTTTGATTTCTTTGTATAGATACTTTTTGCCCCCCTCAATTCTGTTATGTCATCATTTAATGTATTAATCGTTTTCTGATTCTGATTACAATTTCTATCTTCTTGTTCTAATGTTTGTTTTAATGATAAATACACACTATTTATTCCTGCTAAATTCATAATTTTTCCTCCTAATTTTTCATATTTAAAGCTTCTTCGCACTCTTTTATTGTATTATTAATTTTGTTCATTAAGTTGTCTACTTCAACTTTTAAGTCTACTAGTTCCTCTATTGATAATTCTTCTAGTTGTTCTTTTGATATGTTTAACATATTTTCTTCCATATAAGTTCCCCTTTCTAAATAAAAAACTTTTTTCACTCTGTTTCTATTTTACCATATTTTGTATGTTTTTGCAATACTTTATGTTAAATTTGTGTATCTCATACTATTTTGGATTAAGTATAACACATATTTTTTTATTTTTTATTGTTTTAATTTATTTGTAATTAAAATTTAACATTATTGAAATATTGTCAATTTTTCTATTGCTCTATCTGATAATTTGCCATATTTTAGCTTTTTGTCAGATATTCTTTTTCCTTCTAGCTCAGGAAGTATCCCAAAGTTTGCATTCATTGGTTGGAATTTATCGTTTGGAGTTGATATGTAATTTGCTAATGCTCCTATCATTGTATATTCAGAAAATTCAGCTTTTTCTTGGTTTTCTAATTTTCTAACAGCATTGATTCCTGCCACTAGTCCAGAAGATATTGATTCTACATATCCTTCAACTCCTGTTATTTGTCCTGCAAAATAGATATTATTGTTATTTTTTAAATTATACGTCTTATCTAATAGTTTTGTAGAATTTATAAATGTATTTCTGTGCATTACTCCATATTTCATAAATTCTGCATTTTCAAGACCTGGTATCATACTAAATACTCTTTTTTGTTCTCCAAATTTTAAATTTGTTTGAAATCCAACAATGTTATATATACTAGCTTCTCTGTTGTCTTGTCTAAGTTGTACTAGTGCATATGGTCTGTATCCAGTTCTTGGATCCGTAAAACCCATTGGTTTTAGTGGCCCATATCTTAGTGTATCAATTCCTCTTTTTGCCATTACTTCAACAGGCATACATCCTTCAAATATTTCTCTTTTTTCAAATTGATGCAACTCTACTACTTGTGCATTTACCAACTCATTATAGAAATTCTCATATTCTTCTTTGTTCATAGGTAAATTTATATAGCTCTTGTCCACATCTTTTGCACTATTCTTCCATTCTTCTACATCCATATCTTTTGGTCTTTCTTGTTCATATCTATTACCATAAAAAGCTATGTTCATATCTATGCTATCTTTTGAAATTATTGGAGCTGCAGCGTCATAAAAGTGCATATCTTCTTGCCCAGTTATTTCTAATATTTCTTTTGATAGATTGTCCGAGGTCAGCGGGCCTGTTGCTATAATTACTATTGAATCTTTTGCAAGTTCTTTTAATGATATAAGTCCTCCTCCAACCTCTGTTCTTTCTATTGTTACGTTCTCCATTTGTTCTAACTTTTCAGTTACCTTTTTAGCAAACTCTTCTCTATCAACTGCTAATGCTTGTCCTGCAGGCACACTTGTTTCATCTGCTACTTTTATCAATAGTGAATCTAATTTCCTTAATTCTTCCTTTAATAGTCCACAAGCATTCGTATGTAAATTTGATTTAAATGAATTACTACAAACTATTTCTGCTAGGTTTTTATTTGTATGTGCAGGAGAAAATCTATCTGGTTTCATTTCATATAATTTTACTTTTATTCCTCTTTTGGCTATTTGGTAAGTAGCTTCACAGCCTGCTAAACCTCCACCAATTACAATAATTTCGTTGTTCATTTTTTGCTCCTCACTCAAATAAATTCATTATATCTTCTTTTGATAGCTTGCTAATAAATGTTTGATTTACTGAAAGCATACTGTCAATTAATGTTTCTTTTCTTTTTTGTAATTCGTAAATTTTTTCTTCTATTGAATTTTTTGTTATTAGCTTATAGACTTGCACATTTTTCTTTTGACCAATTCTATATGTTCTATCTGTTGCTTGATTTTCAGCAGACAAATTCCACCAAGGATCATAGTGTATTACCATATCTGCTCCAATTAAATTTAGTCCTGTTCCTCCAGCCTTTAATGAAATTAAGAATAATTTTTTGTCTGGATTGTTGTTAAATTCATTAACTAAATCAATTCTGTCAGACACTTTTGTTTGACCTGTTAATTTTAAATATTCTATGTTTTCTTTCTTTAATTCTTTTTCTATAATCTCAAACATGGTAGCATATCCTGAAAATAATAATATTTTATGTCCAGATTGAATTGCATCTTTTACAATTTCTATACATTGATTTAGCTTTCCACTTTCTCCTTTATAATTCTCTATAAACAAACTTGGATGACAACATATCTGTCTTAGTCTTGTAAGTAATGCTAATATTTTTATTTGACTTTTCTCTATTCCATTTTCTTTTATCTCAGCAAATGCATCTTTTTTAGCTTGTGCCAAATATGATAAATATATATCTTGTTGCTCATCTACCATTTGGCTCGTTAGTACTGTTATTGTTTTATCTGGCAATTCTTTTAGAACCTCTTTTTTTATTCTTCTTAATACAAATGGTTCTATTAATTGTTTAAGTTTTTCCATTGCTTGAGCATCATTTTCTTTTACTATTGGAGTTTCATATAACTCCTTAAATTTTCTGTAATTAAATAAATATCCTGGCATTATAAAATCAAATATTGACCATAACTCTGATAATGCATTTTCTATTGGAGTTCCTGTCAAAGCAAATCTTGTTTTGGCTGTAACATATTTTATCGCCTTTGCATTTTGTGTATTATTGTTCTTTATGTATTGTGCTTCATCTGCAATTAAGTATCTAAATTCATAATCATATTTTTTGTATTCTTCTATATCTCTTTTTAATAATTCATATGAAGTTATTACTATATTAAATTTAGGAATTGACTTTATCTGTTTTTGTCTTTCTTCTAAGCTTCCGTGTATTACTATCGAACTAACATTTTTAGTAAACTTTTCCGCTTCGTTCTGCCAATTTAAACACAATGAGCTTGGGCACACAATTAATGTTGGTTTTGCATTTTTCTCACTCTCTAGATATTGGCAGATAACCGCTAATATTTGTACAGTTTTTCCTAGTCCCATATCATCAGCTAATATTCCACCCAAGCCATAATAGTCTAATGTTTCTAACCATTTTACTCCTATTTTTTGGTATTCTCTTAAATTTGCATTTAAATTCTTAGGCATTTGCATTTCTGCATTTATTTCTTTGATGTCTATATTTTCTACTAAATCCTTATATTTATCGTCTCTTGTTGCTTTTATAAATTGATTTTGTTCTAATATTTTTTCCAAATATAAGGCTCTATACATTGGTAATTTCAAGGTGTTATTCTTTATCTTGCTATAATCTATATCAATATCTTTTGTTATACTGTCTATAAATTTTATAGTTTCATTGTCTTCTAATACAACAAAGCTTCCATTTTTTAATCTGTAATACTTTTTCTTTAATCTGTATCCTTCCATTATTGCTTGTAGTTCGTCTGCGTTAAATTCTAAGTTTGACAAATCTACATCCAATAAGTTATTTTCTATTCTAACTCCTAAATTTACACTTGTTGTTCCCTTAACTTCTTTTTCTCTAAAGTTGTCTGTTGCAAGTATTTCAAAATTTTTCATATATGAGTTAATATCATTTGTTAGAAATTTATATATCTTTTCTTCATCAGCTAAAATTAACCTGTTATTTTTTTGATCCAGCATAAATCCACTTTTTACAAACATATTTATCAATTTTGCTTCTTTTATTGTTTCTCTTGATAAAAGTTCACTGTGAGGTTGGTTATCTAATGGGTTTATTTCTATATTGTCATATACAAATTTTATATCTGCTAACACATAATTCTTTTCATTGTAGTCTAGATATAATTTTGCATATAGTGGAGCAGGAATATATTTTTTTATTTCTTGATAGTCATCTTTATCAATTTCTAAGTTATTTTTTATATTTGGTTCAACTATAGAAAAGAATTTTGATAACTGGTCTGCTGGCATTTTTATTGTTCTAGTAAAATTCTTTCTATATATTTCTAGAATTTTTAGGACTGTTTCACTATATTTCTTAGAACATTTATATAAATTATTTTCTATTAATATGTACACGTAATCTTTGCCATTGTAAATTGTATATTCGTATATATCTAAATCTGTTGATATCTTATAATTATTGTCATCTATCTTTTTAAATGAAAATTTTATATCTGGTTCATTTGGTACAAATACTATACTTTTCGTGTTATATTGGCACTCCATTATAACTGCTTTATTTTCTAAGCAGTTAAATAGTTCATCTATTCCACTATTAGAAAGTACAATCGAATCTTCTCCTAATCTTTTTGTATAATAATCATATCCTGTTGATGCTTCGTTCGCATACTTTATTATTTCAGCATATTTAAGCACAAAATCTAAAAGATTTCTATCTTCTTCTAGAAACATATCTCTAGTATGTTCAAACTCAAGTTTTGCACCATATCTATATGTTTCTTTTTTTAGAAATCTATCATAAAATTCTGGTAATGATTTTATTTTATAAAATTGTTTTTCTCCAATTCTTATTTCTAGTTTTAGCACATTATTAAATTTGTTATATATTATCTTAGGCTCTATATGTATGTAACCTTTTTTCTCTGAGCGTTCTTCTGATATATCGTCCTCTTCCTCGAAATGATAGAATTCTTTTACAAGCTGATTAAATATTTTATAATCCCCTGGATTTGTGTATTCGTTTTTATTTTCCATTAAAATCTCCTCTTTTACTGATTATTTATTATACACCATTTTCCAATAAGTTGCAATCGGAATACACAAAAAATTTGCCTCGAAATATTAAATTTTTTCTAATATTTCAAGGCTTATTTTTTTATTTTTTCTTTTTAGTAGTAGATTTTTTTGCTGTCTTTTTTGTAGTTGTCTTCTTTCTTCTAGTAGTCCTCTTTGGTGCTTTTTCCTTTTCGGCTTCTGGATTCCAAGGTTCTCCAACTTTTGGTTTATCCCAAGAGATAAATTTGCAAGATTCTTCTGTATTTTTATTATTCTCGCAAATATAGTAATTTTTTCCTCTCTTTGTTTTACGAACTTGCACTTGTCCTCCACAAACTGGGCAAGGAACATCTATTGTTACTACAAAAGGTTTTATATTCTTACATTCTGGATATCCTGGGCAAGCAAGAAATTTTCCATATCTGCTCATTTTCACAACCATCATTCTTCCACATTTGTCGCATTTAACATCACTAACTTCATCTTCTAATTTTACATGTTCTAGCTCTTTGTCTACTTTCTCTAATTCTTTTTCAAATGGTGGATAGAATTCTCTAAGTATTTGTTTCCATTCTTCTTTTCCTTCTGCCACTTCATCAAATTCATCTTCAACTCTTGCTGTAAATGTTACATCTATTATGTCTGTAAAATTCTCTGTTAATAACGTATTTACTACTTCTCCAAGTTGTGTTGGAACTAATTGTTTTTTATCTTTTTCTATATATCTTCTTTCTATTATTGTTGTAATTATTGGTGAATATGTACTTGGTCTTCCTATTCCTTTTGTTTCTAGCTCTTTTACAAGGCTTGCTTCTGTATATCTTGCTGGTGGCTCTGTAAAGCTTTGCTTTGCATCTAGCTTTTCTTTTTTCACTTCTTGATTTAACTCTAGTTTTGGAATATTTGTGCTTTCTTCTTCGTCTTCCTTAGAGTCGTTACCTTCTACATATAGTGTCATAAACCCTTTAAATTTTAAGTTCTGTCCACTTGCCTTGAATTTATATTCATTTACATCTATGTCTACACTTATTGTGTCATACATAGCTGCTGCCATCTGACTTGCTATAAATCTATTATATATTAGTTTATATAATTTGTATTGATCCGGTGTAAGTGAATCCTTTATACTATCTGGTGTTATATGAATATATGTTGGTCTTATACCCTCGTGTGCATCTTGTGCATCTTTATTTTGTCTATAATATCTGTTCTCATAATAATTAGCTCCATAAGTTTGTGTTATTACTTCTTTTGCTACTGCTCTTGCTTCTTCAGATATTCTTGTAGAGTCAGTTCTCATATATGTTATAAGTCCTACACTACCTTTTTCTGGTATTCTTACGCCTTCATATAATCCTTGTGCAACTGACATTGTTTTCTTGATTGTAAATCCTATTTTTCTTGATGCTTCTTGTTGCATTGTACTTGTTGTAAATGGTGGAGCTGGAGTTCTTTTCTTTTCTCCATTCTTTATGTTTGTAACTATATATTTTCCATTCTTTATATTTGATAGAATTTCGTCTACTTCTTCTTTTTTATGCAATTCAACCTTTTTGTCATTTTTGCCATAAAACTTTGCAACAAAATCTTGTTTTGATTTTTCATCTAGCAATGTTGCATATATATTCCAATATTCTTCTGGTATGAAGTTTCTTATTTCATTTTCTCTATCTACAATTAATTTTACTGCAACTGATTGAACTCTTCCTGCCGATAAACCAGGTTTAACTTTTTTCCATAAAAGTGGACTTATTTTGTAACCAACTATTCTATCTAGTATTCTTCTTGCTTGTTGAGCATCTGTTAAGTTCATATCTATTTTTCTAGGTTGTTTTATCGATTCTTTTACCGCTTCTTTTGTTATTTCATTAAATGTTACCCTACAAACAGAATCTTCTGGTATTTCTAGAATCTTTGCTAAATGCCAAGCTATTGCTTCTCCTTCACGGTCAGGGTCGGTTGCAAGATACACTATATCAGCATTCTTCGCTTCCTTTTTTAGAGATTTTATTAGGTCTCCTTTTCCCCTGATGTTTATATATTCTGGTTCAAAATCATGTTCTATATCTACTCCCAATTTTGACTTTGGCAAATCTCTTATATGACCCATTGAAGCAACTACTTTTGTATTCGCTCCCAAAAACTTTTTTATTGTATTAGCTTTTGCTGGTGATTCCACAATAATTAATTTATTTGACATCATTTTCTCCTTATTTTTTATTACTATAGTATTGTAGCTTACTTTTGTTTATTTTTCAAGCTTTTAGACAAAATTTATATTTTATGTCATTTTTCTACAAGATTCTATAATCTAAAATAGAAGCAATTTTCTCGCTTCTTTTTAGATTAATCTATTTCTTCTATGTACTTACTTTTTATTTTATCTAAACACTCCTCTGAAATATTGCATTTTAACGTTGTTTTTGTAAATTTTTCCTTATGGGTTTACTAATAATTCAACTTTTGCAACCAAGATTTTATTATTTTTTAAATCTTGATTGCATATTTTATTTTGACTTTGTTTTACAACATGTCATATATTACTTGCGGATTTCTTCTTAAATCATCAATTACTTCTTCTGTTGACATTGGTGTTACTCTGTTTTTCATCAATAGTTCTAATAAGTTTTTAATGACTCTCTCGTTATTTGATAATCCGTTAATTTTGCTTCTTTCTTTTGTCGTTGTGTTGCCTTGTTTTTCTTCTTTTATTATTTCAATTCCGTATTTTCTACTATTTACTTTTCCTATTAATATTTTTGTTACGTAGTATTTAATATCAATTTCTAAGTTTTGTTTTGCTTCCTCTAGTTCTAATGAATCTATTTTTGCAATACCATAAAGTTTCTTTGTGTCTAGCATAAGTCTTCTCCTCTTTTTGTTCTTTTTAGGTATCTTCTATCATATATCAGAACTGGTAAAAAGGCAAGAACTTTCGTACGACTAGTTTTTACAGTTTTCGACATTTATCGACATTTTGATTTCTTGGTATATTTTTTCTTCTACATTTTCTTTTGCTACGCTCATTGCTTTTTCTCCCATTTGAGCAAGCTTTTCTTTGTCTTTTATCATGTTATTTATCTCATTATTTAAGCTTGTATATGTTAAGTTTTTGTCTTGTATAATTTCTGCTGATCCTACATTTTTTAGCACCTGAGCATTATACTCTTGATGATTTTCTGTTGCAAATGGGAATGGTATGAATATCGCTGGTTTGCCAAGTATTGCAATTTCTGTTATTGTCATTGCTCCACTTCTACATACAACTAAATCAGAGATTTGCATTATTTCTTGCATATTATATATGTATGGCAATATTTTGGTGTTTCTTATATTGTCTATGTTTATTTGTTTGCTTGCTAACTGTTGTTTGATTTTTTCGTAGTTTTGTGCTCCTGCTGACCAAATTATTTGGTAATTGTCGTTTAGATTGTTTTCTATTATTCCTAATAATGCTTGATTTATTGTTTTGGCCCCTTGACTTCCTCCAAACGTTAATATTGTTGGCAATTCTGGATTTAATCCCATTTCTTTTATTTTGTTTTTCTTTTCTTCTAATGATATATATGTTCTTTTTATTTTTGATGGATTTCCTGTTACTATTACTTTTTTTGCCTTAGGAAGTCTTGCTTTTGCTTCTTTAAATCCTAACAATATTTTCTTTGCATCTTTTGACAATAGCTTTACTGCCACTCCTGGGAATGCGTTGCTTTCGTGAAGTATGATTGGTATTTTTAATTTTTTTGCAGCTAATCCCACAGATACGCATATATAGCCACCTGTTCCAATTACTACATCTGGCTTGAATTCTTTTAATATTTTTTTTGCTTCACTTATAGATTTGATTGTTTTGCAAAGTTTTTTTATGTTTTCTAGGTTTATTTTTCTGCTTATTCCATATGAGTTGATACATTTTAATTCGTATCCAGCCCTTGGAACTAAGTCTTTTTCTAATCCTCTATTTGTTCCTATGAATATTATTTTTGAATCCGGTTCTTTTTCCATTATTTTATTTGCTATTGCTATTCCCGGATTTATGTGTCCACCTGTTCCTGCTGCCGCTATTACTGCTCTCATTTTCCTTTTTCCTTTCTTAACGATATTTTCGCCCAAGAAGGAGCGTCCCTCTTGGGCGAGTTTTTAGACTTTCGCGCCTGCTCTTGATATATTTAACAAGATTCCCACTGACGATAGCAAAATTACTAACGCAGTTCCACCATAACTAAAGAATGGAAGAGCCATTCCAGTTGTTGGGATTGATGCTGTTACAACTGCTATATTGATAATTGCTTGTATCGCAACTAGCGTGGTTATTCCCACAGCAATTAAGCTTCCAAACATATCTGGTGCTTTCATCGCTATTACTATTCCTCTCCAAACAAATACAGCAAATAAAGCAATTATTGCTATGCACCCTACAAATCCTAGTTCTTCTGCTATTATTGCAAAGATAAAGTCGTTTTGTGGTTCTGGTATGTATAAATATTTTTGTTTGCTGTTTCCTAGTCCTACGCCAAATAGTCCCCCTGAACCAATAGCATATAAACTTTGTATCATTTGATATCCTGTTCCTGTTGCGTCTGACCAAGGATCAAAGAATACTTTTATTCTGTCCAATCTAAAACTATCTGAAGTTCCGGCTACACCTTTTATTTGGTCTATTTTTCCTTTTAATAGCAATAATGTTAGTCCTGCTCCTCCTGCAAGGCCAGCCCAAACAAAGTGCAATACTCTAACACCAGCCATTAACATCATTACAAATGTTATTACTGATATTACTAAAGATACACTTAAGTGGTTTTGAATTCTGTATAATATTGCTACTGGTATAGCTAAGAATATTAAAGGTTTAAAGAATCCTCTCCAAAAGTCTTTTAGCTCACTTTTATGATCAGATAAATAACCTGCATAAAATATTATAAGTCCTATTTTTGTAATTTCTGATGGTTGAAATTGTCCAAGACCTTTTATTTCAATCCATCTAAGTGCTCCATTTACTTCTTTTCCTAGATGTGGTACTAATACTAACAATAGCACCAATACTGATACCACATACACTCCCCAATAGTATTTTTTATAGAATCGATAATCTATTTTTGAAACAAATAGCATTGCTATTATTCCAAAAACTGCAAACCCAAACTGTTTTATGAAATATGTATAACTGCTTCCTGTTTTTGATAGTGCCGAAGGAGCGCTTGCTGATAAAACCATAACAACTCCTAGAGATACAAGTATCAATACAGTTATTACTAATACATAATCCATTTTATTGTTTAGAAATTTTGAGAATTTTTTTGTCTTTTTTTCTTCTCTGTTTTGCATTTGTTCTTCCTTCCTCTTTATTTTTTAGATTGCCATTATGCCTATAACACACGCAATTAATGTTACAATACTAAATACTGATACTATTGTATTTTCGTTCCATCCTGATAATTCAAAGTGGTGATGCAATGGTGCCATTTTGAACACTCTTTTTTTAGTTCTCTTGTAATGAGCTACTTGTATTATGTCTGATAATGTTTCTAATACCGGTACTATTGCTATTATTAGTAGTAATAGTGGCACTTTTAGGTATATTGCCATTACTGATACAGCTCCACCAAGTAGAAGTGAGCCTGTGTCTCCCATAAATATTTTTGCTGGATGCAAATTGAATAATAAGAATGCTAAGCATATTCCTATTAAGCTTGCTCCAAATACTACTATTTCTTTTACTCCTGTTACTATTCCAATTACAGTTAAGCAAGTTAATATTATTGTTGTAACTGATGTGCTTAATCCGTCTATTCCATCTGTTAAGTTTATTGCATTAGTTGTTGCAAGCATTACTACTATTGAAAATGGAATATACGCCCATATTGGCATTGTAACTGTTGTTTTTGCAAATGGGATTATTATATCTGTTCCTGCTCCCATTACTTTGATTAAATACACTATAAAAACTGTCGCTACTATTAGCAATCCTAACATTTTGTATCTTGGTTTAAGTCCTTCTGTATTTTTTAATACAACTTTTTTAAAGTCATCTATAAATCCTACTAATCCAAATCCTAGTACTGCTATTAATATTGGTAAGAAGTTTTTTGCCATTGATTGTGCTTCTTGAGCGTCTTTTCTAATGTAACCTAAGTAGACAACTCCTCCCATTATTACAAGAGAAATCATCATAATTATTCCGCCCATTGTTGGTGTTCCCTTCTTTTTAAGATGGGACTTTGGACCTTCTTCTCTTTCACTTTGACCTATTTTTCTTTTTCTTAATATTGGTATTATTATTAATGAAATTACAAATGCTACTGCAAAAGCTAGCAAAAGTATTTTTATATGATATTCCATTTCTTCCTCCTAATTTATATTTCTCCTTTGATTATCTTATTAACTATTTCTCTTTCATCAAAAGGATGTTTTACTCCTTTAATTTCTTGGTATGGTTCATGACCTTTTCCTGCCAAAATAATTATGTCTTTCTTGTTTGCCATTTCTATTGCATGTCTTATTGCTTCTACTCTATCTACTATACATGTATATTTGCCTTTTGTCTTTTTAATTCCTTCTTCTATCTGATTAACTATTTCTTGTGGGTCTTCATCTCTTGGATTATCAGATGTTATTATTGTATAGTCTGCAATTTTTCCTGATATTTCTCCCATTGCAGGTCTTTTTGCAGAATCTCTATTTCCCCCACAACCAAATACGGAAATTACTCTTCCTCTTGTATATGCTTTTGCTGCACTTAGAATGTTTTTCAAACTGTCTGGTGTATGAGCAAAATCTATCATTATTGTTAGCTCTTTGTCATTGTTTACAAGTTCTGATCTTCCTGGCACACGAACTTCTAGCAAAGCTTCTTTTATTGCTTCTGCTGAACATCCAAGCTTTGTTGTAACGCTTATTGCTGCCAAGCTATTATACACGCTGAATCTTCCTGGTATTCCTACCTTTACTCTTTCATTTCTATTATCTATTTTTACTTTGAAGTCCACATATGAATTTGTTATTGTTATGTCTTTTGCCAATAAATCGCATGTGTTGTCAATTCCATATGTTTTTATGTCACAGTCTGGAACTAGTCTTGGTATTCTGCTACCTTGAATATCATCTGCATTTACAAATCCTGTTTTGCACATTTTGAATAATTTTAGCTTTGAGTTAAAGTAATCTTCCATTGATGGATGCTCTTTTGGGCTTATATGGTCTTCTGACAAGTTTGTAAATACAGCCATATCAAATTGACATCCTGTAACTCTGTGTAATTTCAAGCTTTGCGAAGATACTTCCATTACCACTACTTTGCAACCTTGTTCTGCCATTTGGGCAAATTCCTTTTGTAATTCTATACTTTCAGGAGTTGTTCTTGTATTTTCTCTTAGCATCTCGTTTCCTATGTAAGTTGCGATTGTTCCTACCAATCCTGTTTTTATTCCTTGCTTTTCTAATATTGCTTTTATCATATATGTTGTAGTTGTTTTTCCCTTTGTGCCTGTTATTCCTACTAGTTTGAATTTACGTGATGGATTGTCGTAAAAATTGCATGCACAAATTGCCATAGCTTCTCTTATTTCTGGCACTACAATTAATGTTACATCTTCTGGTATGTTTAGGCTCTTAAAATCTGTTGTTTCATCCACAACAATAACTTTTGCACCTTTCTCTATTGCAGAAGGTATAAATTGTGTTCCATCTAAAGTAAATCCTTTAATTGCGAAAAACATGCTTCCTTCTACTACATTTCTCGAATCATTTTCTATTGTAGTTACTTCTCTATCTATTTCTCCTTTTGCTTTGATTTTTTCTAGTCCTGCTAGTATTTGTTTTAAATTCATATTTTATCATTCCTTCCATGCCTTTAAGCTGGTAATTTTAACATATAGTAATTACTATTTTTGTCAATTTCCCTTTTATTATATAATTAAAAAATGATTTTGTATAGGGTTTTATAATTTTTTTCATAATAATTCTATTTCTTCTTTACATATTTATTATTAATTTGTTGTTTTATTCATTTTATGGATTAATTTTACAGATTTCATATTTTATGTTTACTTTTTCACTTTTCTGTGATATACTAGAATATATTAAAATATGAAAGGAGTGCATGGTAGTGTTGAGATTTGAGCGGCTTCCCGAGCCCTTGGACCCTTTTAAGGAATACCTTGTGCTGACTCAGGAAGAGTATTCTTCTAAATTTCACTTGGTTATACTCAGTGGAGACCAGCAGAGATTCCTTGGAGAGTTTTCGCTTTCACATTTTCAGTACAAACATGACATCCTGACAGCTCTTCGAATTGCTGTCACGGACATTCTGAACAAAGCCAGCCCTCAGATAAATTTGAAACCCTCTTCGTGGTTTGTCATTTATTTTGCGGGCCACCACAATCTTTTGTGGTGTAGCAAGGAATTCGAGTCCAAGATGAAGAGGTTGTCTATGTTCAACCTCAACAATAAGGGCCTCGCATTCATGCTGGAAGGAACAAAATTCGAATAAAGCATTTCCAAGCAAACCTTTTCCCCTGCCAGATTTATTCTGACAGGGGATTTCTTTTTTTATATTTCCATTTGCTTTCCTAAGAAGTTAGCTGCTGACTGAGCTACTTTTTGCTCTACTTCTGACATCTTAGTTTTTGAATCTTTTGATAATAAAATAACACTTCCTATTGTATTTCCATCTGATATTATTGGATATATTACTTGAGAATTATATATTCTATCTTTATTTTCGTTTTGCGTAATTGGCACTGATAAATCATTGTTTTCTTTGCTTATATATTGCTCTTTGTCTTCCATTATTCTTTCTAGTTCATTACTTACTTCTTTTTCTAGCCACTCTTTTTTTGATGCTCCTGATATTGCAATAACTGTATCTTTGTCTGTTATGCAAGCTATATGTCCAGTTGTTTTGTTTAAAGTTTCAGCATATTCAGTTGCAAATTCTGAAAGTTCCCCAATAGGCGAGTATTTCTTTAAAATAACTTCACCTTCTTTGTCTGTAAAGATTTCTAGCGGATCTCCGTTATTAACAACATTGGAACAATTTTGTCCCTTCTTCACTTGTGTGAAGAATTTTCTGTCATTATGGTTTTTATTTTTTTGTATTGCTGTTATATTTTTTCTTGAAAATCCTAATTGTTTTCCCAAGTCTAACATATTCTCTATATTAGATTTTAATTTTATGATTATTT
>ERZ1034984.1233-NODE-1233-length-25141-cov-25.993343_pt1 | contig 25141 bp, 48 predicted proteins | sample MGYA00520589_ERZ1034984 | MGnify/ENA primary metagenome ERZ1034984 (study PRJEB33766, sample SAMN09781790) | gut metagenome | biome: gut microbiome | host: Homo sapiens | place: Madagascar | study: EMG produced TPA metagenomics assembly of the PRJNA485056 data... | reverse complement strand
ATTAATTAATTTTATTCAATATAATTACCCAAAAAGAAAAAGGGTGAAGTCCGCAGACCTCACCCTTAATTTTATTTTCTATTGGCATATTGAGAAGCTACATTAACTAATGTATTAAATGCTTCTTGAATTTCATATCTATCAGTTGCGTTCGGGAAGCTAGCTTCAATTCTAACATTCTATTCTAATGTTCCATCTTGAGAACTAACAGTAAATCCAGAAGATGAAAGAGTAGAAATTTGCTGACTATTGAAATCTAATTGTTTAGCAATCTATCTAACTAATTGGATAGAAGCTAACATATTTTCAGTATCATCAGCATTAAGAACTAATTCTTTCTGATGTAAGAATGCCAACTTGCCGTCATCGTTCCAAGTGCCGGTATAACCGCCACTTCTAAATCCGACTAAATCTCTCCACTCCTAATCAGTAAGTTGAGTAAAACTATACTTACCATTAGGAAGTCTACCAGAAATTTTCCCTTCACTTAATAATTTATAATACGCATCAACTCGAGCCGTAGTATCTTCATTAATACTACCACCATTAGCAATTTTTTCCTCGCGGTTTCTCTTATACTGATTATATTGAGCAGAACCATAAGCTACAGTACCCATCATCGCCGCCCAGTCAGTATCTCCACCGCTAGAACCACTATTACCAAATCCACTCTAAGCACGTAATGTTGCTTGAATGGCATCTAAAAGTTCTTCATAAGCTCTAATAGTATCAAGCAACTACTGACGATGTTGCGCCCAAGCTTCAGTAGCACTACGAACAGAACTTAATTCGCTTTCAAGAGCAGGAATAACTTTATTAGATACTTCTTGATAAAGTCTATCACTTTCATCAGTGACATCTTTAACTTTCTATTGGGTATCTTTTAAATCATCACCAACAATTTTGGTGATTTCATTCATACTATCTTGCCATTCTTTAAATGTATCATTAATAATATTAGTATTTTCAGTAATGGTATCTTTCCAACTATTACTATTTTCTTTAATGATATCAAAAGAATTTACCCAAGCATCTTGAATTACTCTACTATCTTCCTCTTGTGCTTTCGCATAAAGATTTCCAGCAGTAGTAATCAAATCAGTATATTGCTGAATTACTAATGCACGTTCTTGCTGATATGTGGTCTCGCGGTAAACCGCGTCTTCCGCGGCCTTCTAATCAAGTTCCGCAAGTTTTTCAGCCAACTCTTTCTCATATTGAAGTTTTTGTTGGCCGTATTTATTTGTCGCATTAAGACGAATATTATACAAGGCATTTTCCGCGTCTGCCAAAGCCTATTGCGCGTCATTTACTTTCTCTTGGTCTGCGGTATACACATAACCAAAATTACCTTCATTATCGCGTTGTAATCTAACCGTAGATTTCGCGTTTTGAGCTTCCTCTAATGCGATCTGCGCTTCAAGCACTTTATATTTAGCCTAAGCAATTTCTAATTCTAATTGACTTAATTTATCTTTATCTCTTAACTATTCAATTTCTTTGGTAAATTGCTGGTATCTATTTTTAGCTGCTTGATTATTTGTCTTATCAATAGCCTAATTAACATTATTAAGTAGTTTATTCATTTCATAAATCTAATTAGTTTTTGTTAAATATTCATCTTGATAAGAAGACATTCTATCCAAAGCATCATTTAAAGCATCCCAACCAGAAATATTAAAGTTATTACCATTAATACTTACTTTAGTGGTGCTTAATTGCTTATTCATTTCATCAGCAGCTTGTTCCATCTTAGTAGTAAGAATTTCTTTTAATGCTTCACCATATTCTTCTGCTTTAGAGAGCATATCCTCTTCCGCTTCATCGAACGCGGCTAATATAGCATCATAATTCTTTTGAAGCACTTCACGTTCCGCCTCATCGGTCGAATTGGCTAAGGCCGCGGCCGCAGCATCACGTTCACGCTTCAAACTCTCATACCATTGTTTAGAAGCATCAAAGTTATTTTTCTTAGTCTAAGCAGTTCCATTCAAAACTGATAAAACTTTATCATAATCTTTATCCTTACCTAACAAAGTAATAATAGAACGATAATGGTCTAATACACTAGTTAAATGTTCCATATGATCTGTATATTTAGACAATTCATCATTTGCCAAATCTATGGTATTACCATAGTATTCAAGCATTTCTTTATCTAAATCCTACAAAGCATTTAAATTATCTAATGTATTATCATAAACATCCTATAAGCCTTCAATATAATTCTCTTGAGAAATTTCTCCATTGGAATAAGCATTATTTAACTAACCGTAGAAATTCTCATAAGTTTCTAATTGACTAATTACTGGATCAAATTGACCTTGTAAATATCCAAGAGCTTCAGCAGCTTTATAAATATTATCACTTAACTTATCAAAATAATATTCTAATTTCTTAGTATCATTTTCATCTAATTGAACTTTTACTTCAACTTCATAAGTAAGCATTTGATAATTTCTATCTTGCCACTCATTTATTTTATCTTGAATATCATCAGTTAATTCTTCAACTAAATCTCTTGTATCTTCATATTGACTAATAGCATCTTTTAAATCATCAATTTTTTCTTGAATTGGATCTAAAGTAGCTTCTTTATAAGCATCTTGAGCATCTTTTGTAGAGAAAGAATTTGCTTTGTCCTGCGCGGCTGCGAGCTAATTATAAAGTTTAGTCATCTAATCTGTATAATTAGAAATATCACCATCATCATCAAAAGTAAAAGTAACTCCTGCTTTTTTCGCAGCTTGCTATAAAGTAGCTTTATCTGTCTTTAAATAAGCCTATGCTTCTTTTTGCTTTTGCTTTAACAAATCAACTTCTTTAAGAATTAATTTATTACCTTTAGCCATCGCATCAAGATGAGCTTTACCCCAAAGCCTATCAGCAGATTTATCTGCTCTATCCAGAGAACGAGTAACATCTTCAATACTGTCAGTTATTTCTTTATATCTATCAACAATTTCAGATTTCTAAGTTTTATCAATTTTAGAAGGTTTAGAAGAAGAACCTCCACTTGATTTACTACTTCCTGAGCCTCCAGAGTTAGTAGAAGAATGATTGTTTGAATTACCAGTAGCTTTTTTTCTTAGTCCTTTAATTGGAGGAGGAGTTTTTCCACCACTAAAAGATACTAAACGCATACTACCATCAGCATCAGTAGGCTCTTCTGCTTTTGTTTCTGTTCTTGTTGTAATAGAAGGTAAATTAATTGTATGTTTACCCAAAAATCCAAGATCAAAAGTTTTAGGATTATCAAATTTAGTATCAACTACACGAGTTATTGTTTCAGCATTCGGCATCTCAGCGGAAGTATCAATATCTTCTGCATTATAAACTGGCTCATAACCAATTCCAGCGAAATAAGCATTAGCTTCATCTGCTGTCATTTGAGAGGTCTAGACTAATTCATTGGCAGCCTTCAAGAAATCTTCATCTTTAACAGTAGCCCCAACTTCAATAGTTGGATCAATCTCAGAGCAAGCATCTTTAATTTTCTAATCTAAAGCTTCTACCTAAGCTGTAAATTCTTCATCCTAGCCTAAAGTAATTTTAGCAATAATTTCTTCATCCATTGAGCTTCTTAAAGAATCAATGGCTTCTTCATCACCGTCAGCTGCTTTAGCAATCTAATCTAAATGGCTAGAAACAAAATCATCTGAAATAAAATCTTCTTCAACATCAAGAACATCAGATAAGGCAGAACGAGTTTTGCTTAAAGCATTAAAATATTCTTGGCTACCTTTTGAGCTCTTTTTTAAAATATCATTCCAAGTTTCAAAATTATCAGATAAAGTTTCTACTCCCTTATTCATTCGAGTAATCTAGACAGCTAAGCTAGCAGCAGCATTAGCATCTTTAGAAACACTATCGTCAAATTCATCAGAATTTTTAGACATTTCAAGAATATAAGAAGCATAATCTTTCATAGACTAAACTTCATCATCGCTTAATCCCATTTTTTTACCAGCATTAGCAAAGAAATCAGACATACTATCTAATTCACCAATAGCACTCAAATCTTTAAGACCATTTTTAAATTCATCAACAGTAACTTTACCATTAGCTAATTGTTGCACTAATCTCTAATAAGCATCACTTTGTTTATCTATATATTTAATACTTTCACTAAAATTCTACAAATCTTCTTCAGAAGTACCATAAGCATTAACAATTTTATTAAAATATTCATTGCCTAAATCTGCGTCATCAAAAGATTTTTGCAAACTTCTCTAAAAACTATCTAAATAATTTAATTGATCTAAGTCTAAATTACTTAAATCTACTCCATTTAAAGACTCTTGTAAAGTATTCTATAAAGCAGTAGTAAATTTTTCAGTTACTTCAGGAGACGAATAAGCTTCAGCTAATTGGCTATAAAATTGATCTGCACTAACTTTTAATTCTTCGCCATCAACTTTCAAGACCATATTACCTTTACGCTAAGCAACATAAGATACGTCTTCATATCCTTGCTATTTAAGTAATTGTATATAATCTTGAATCTCTTGCTCACTGCCACTATAATTTATATGTTTATTCCATTTAAAATTTTCCTATAGTTTAGATTTCTAATCAGCTACAGTTTGAGCATAAATATCTTCTCCATTAAAAAGATCATTTATTTCATCAGCAGTTCTGTCGCTTCCAAGAGCTGAGAACTCCGCTTCTAATAAATTATTATATAATAATTTTCCCTACTCTTTTAGAGAAGAATTTTTAGTTATCTAATCTTTATTCTCTAAAATAGATTGATAAAATGCTTCAGCTGTGTCGTCCTTAACATTTTCGATGCCGGTTCCTGTTGCATCTGCTATTGCATTTAATAATTCGCGGGCTCCTTCTTTAGTATAAATCATGTTCCCAAAACCAGGATTATCGGCAGCATTTTGAATCATTTCACTTAAATTAGTCTTAGTAAGGTCACTACCTCCTAGTGTGGAAGCTGCAATCCCTAAACCAAAATTAGTATCTTTAAATGAGCTATAACTATTTTCAATTTGCTAATTATTTAAAGCAATCTAATCCTTTATTTTCGTGGCAGTTGCAATTTTAAGACTTTCTTTTTGAGATTCTTCTAAATATTTTCGTCCTTCATCACTAATATCCATAGCTCCATTTTCATCAGTTCTAATATATTTAGATAACTCAGGATATTTCTCTAACAATTTAGTAATTTCAACATTAACATCAGAGATAGCCTTATACCACTCAATAGTACCAGGAACTAAATTTCCAATTGTATCTTTATAAGACTATAATTTTTCTAACGCTGAATTAGTTTCATCAATATTATTGTTTAATTTATTAAATGCTTCAGAACTCGCTTTTGCATTTTCTTCCAGCTTCTTTAATTTTGCTTCTGGAGTATTTTCTTGCATTTTTTTGAAACCAATTGCAATTAAAGCCACAGCTCCTGCTAAAGCAATAAAAGCTCCAACTGCAATAAGAGCAGTCGCAGCCACTAAGCTTATACCCATTTTTGCTGCTAACAGGGCCGCTGTCTAAATTAATAAACTGTTGGCAAATTTTGTTGAAGCAAGAGCAGCCTAAATCTCTGCTAAAGTCATTTTTTTAGTAATAACTACTTTACCTTTTCCTGCCGCAGTATTAGCGTTTATAGCAATAGTTTCAAGTAATGTCTACATAGTTGCTTTTAATTGAGCCGCAGTTTTCTTTACTTCAGCTTCTTTAAATTGACTAACCGCAGATGTTAAAGAAACCAAGGCCATACTTAAAGATACAGTAATAGATAATAATTTATCGCCAATACTCATATCTTCATTCTATAAAGTGTCAATAGCTCCTTTTAAAGACATTATTCCCATTGCAAAAGAAGAAATGGCGGTAAAACTCTAAGTAATGGATTTACCAAAATCATTAAGTGCGCTTTCGTATCCACTAATTGCACTTTTAATTTCAACAAATTGATTACGCAATCCTTCATTTCCATTTTTAAGAATTTCAGATTTTTCTTTTACATCTAATAAAGTGTTGCCTAAATCTTCTGCTCTATCATCAAATTCTCTCGCGGCTCTACCCGTTAAGCCAAATTGATTTCTTAACGCTTGAATTTGTGCTGCTGCTTCATAAGCAGTATCAGACAATAAATCTCCAGCATTAAGGTTCCCTAAAGCATGCAATTCTTCTTCAAGATCTTCTGCATTCATCATACCATTTTCAAACTAAAAAGCTAAAGTTCTTACCTAATCAGCAGTTTTTCCAAAATGAACCTAATCTAAAGCTTTAGCTAAAGTTTCAAATTCGTTATGAAGCTCAGTAGAATTACTTTTTAAACTTCCAATTTTTTTATTAATAGTATCTAAGGCAGAAGCTCCTTGACGACCAGTTTCTATAATATTATCTAAGTTTTGTCTAACTGAAGAATAAGTACTCAAATTACTTTCAATATCACCTGTAGAATTATTTCTTATAATTGATCTCAAGCTACTATTATAATCTTGTAATTTTTCAACTGCCTAATCTTTTGACTAAGCCGCTTTAATAACCTATTCACCATAAGCCTAATTAATTGCAAGTAAATTTTCTAGCTATTGTCTTTCTTCAGCAGTTATATCACCAGAAATTTTTTGAATTTCTTTTTTTAATTCTAAAGTATATTTTAATTGTTCTCCAGAAACAGCATCTGCTTCAGTGACATTATCAAAAGCCATATTAGAAGCTCTAGTATAGGCTTCTTCTTTCATCTATTCAGCAGAACGTTTAGTTAAACCTAATAAAGACTGTATACCAAATCCGACATTGCTTATTCCTTGAGCAATTTGCTAATTAAAAACTCGTGTAAATACGACTCCAATAGCAGCAATCACTCCCGGCAAACCACCCATGCTTTCTATTAAATCATTTATTTTATCTAAAACATCAGCCAATAAATCATTTAGTGTGATAAAAAACTTGTCATTAATTAACTCTGCATAAATTCCTTGAGCTGCTGCCTTTACACGATCTCTTGCAGCTTCCCAAGACTCTGCATAAATATCTGCCTATTTTTGAAGAGAACCATCAGCATTCTATGCTCTAGCAAGATTTTCTTTATAATAATCAAAATGATCCATTAAAGCAATTAATTGAGTATACTGACGAACACCAGCAACCTATTGTGCTAATGCTACTTGCTAATCTTTATTAATAGTTCCCCATTTGTTACCCATTTCCTCAAGCAAATCATCCATATCTTTTAGCTCTCCGCTAGAATTTTTAATATTAATTCCAACTTTTTCAAGAGCTTGTGAATATTGATTTAATGTGGTGCCATCTTCAAGAGTTTCACCAAGCTTTAAACCTTGAATACGAGCAAAAATAGTCTTTAAAGAAGTACCTACAACATCTTCACTCTAACGAGTAGTAGCAGTAATAGTTGCTAATGCCGCGGCCGCATTATCAAAACTTAAACCAATCGTATTAGCAACAGCAGCAAATTTTTCAAGACCACCAGCAATTTCATCAGTACTAGAAGCAGTATCAGCACCTAAACGTACCATTGCATCAGCATAATGCTCTAATGACTAACTTCCATCATAGAAATTATTCCAAACTGCTGTCATTTGGTCTGAAACTATTTCAGCGCTCTAACGAGCGACATTAGCCATTTTTATAGTAATATCAGTACGTTCTTTTACCTATTCATCATCTAAGCCCTACTGATAATAAATTAAAGCAGCATCAGTATATTCAGTCGTAGTTGTACTTAAAGCCTTAGCAGCAGTATTTGCCTATTTAGCAAATTTGGCCATCTAATCAGTGCTCTAACCAGTAACAATACGAATATTATTTAAAGATTCATTTAAATCTTCCGCATAACGATAAGCACTCGAAATTGCTCCAGTAAAACTATGCAATGCGCTAGAAGAAATCTGCCAACGAGCAGTATTCTTCATAACAATCCACATTTCAGAAACTAAAGCACTCGTTCTCTTTAATGGAACATCAGCTTCAATAATAGATTGAGCCAAAGACATAAAAGCTTTTTGTCCTTCTGGCCCTAATTCCATTAAATTATTCTATAATTTTTCTAAGTTTAAATTACTCTATCTTAAAGACTAAGAGAACTTAGTCAAATCCATTTTTCCAGTTTTTATATTTACTGTTTGAGATAAAATAGTCTATAACTTAGAAGCGGCTATTTGTGCTTCTGTCAATTCTTTTGTTATAGGTAATTTTTGAGTTTGAACTTCATTTACTGAAGACTTCAATAAATTATCTAACTAAAATTGCAAATCTCTAATTTGATTCTGAGCAGATTTAGAATTAGCAGTAAATTGTAAATTAACCTAATAACTATTTAATTGTTTAGCCATAGAAATCTCCTTTCTCTCCAAGTTTTATCTTTATATAAAAATAAAACGGGGATAAGAGCAATTACACTCTTATCCCCATCACTCTATTATTTTTCAAAAAATAATATTATTAACTAATTTAATTAGCCCAATTTAGTAAGCACATCTTTCAACAAAGCCATATTATCTGGATCATTTAACTTCTTTTGGATATCTGTTGCATCCAAATCTAAATTACTATAGTCCGCGGAAATTGCTTCCATAATACCCATCGCAGAATTGCGATATGTCACAATATTATTAGCCATCTCGTAAGTTGTTTTATTTAAATAATAAAATTCTCCATCAGGTACAAGACCGATAATAAGATTAAGCACTTTAGAAGCATTAAGCATATCATAAAGCTTCATTGGATCTTCCTTCTACTTCTCAGTAAATGAAATATTACTATAAGCATAAACAATCTCTAAACCAAGATTCATATCCAGTTTCAAAAGATTATAATATCCAGTATTTTCATCTACTGAATTATTCAATACACGAGTAATCAATTCACTCTTTTCCGCAATAGGAAGATATTGCTTTACTTCAATGGTCTAATCATTATATTCAATAGTTTGAACTTTATTAAGTTCATCCTTAGTGATTCCTAATTTATTATATGAAATTTTAGCCATAATTAGCCTCCTTTTACTCTTTATTATATTATACAAAAAATTTTTTATTTAGTCAAATTTCTTAAAGATTCTAAAATTTACTTTGATTAATTCTAATACGTCCATACAAAGCTTTTTCCCAACTTATATCCCCATTAAAATAATCATCGTCAATATTATCAATAAGTTCTTTTACTACAGTTATAGTTGGAATAACTTTAATTACTCCATTTAAATTCAATACTAAAAATTTAGTATAATTACCACCAATCAATTTATTCAATACAGTATCTACATAATTAGATTTTCCGCCTGTTAATTCATAAATTGCTCTTAATCTATAAAAATATTTAGGAGCGTCAGGGTGCTCTTTAGGATAGTGTCTCTATTTACAACCTAACATACGATAATATCTTTGTATTTTACTAGAGGCCCCACCAAGAGGAACCATAGTCATAAAAACGCGAAAAGGATTTGTCGATCCTAGCTCAATCTAAGTATTAGACATATAATTTTTTGCAGTAAAAGTAGCATTTAGTAAAGCATCGTAAAGATCCTCGTCTATTTGATAATGAGAATTCTACTATATAGTATAAGTTTGCTATATTCCTATAATATCAGTTTTACCCGATACTCCTCTCATTGTTGAAATAGAATTCTAAACGTCTTTTTTAATCTAATCTCCTGCTTTTTTATATATATCGCCCATTAAATTCTTAATATCATCATCAATATTTTTAGATAAATCAATAACATTAACTTGCCCTGTTCCAGCTTTTTTACTTGCACTTGTAATAGTCATGTTTTTGTTACCTGCAAAATAATTTTCCGCCGTTGCCACTGCTTCAGCCACTACATTTTCAAAATATTTACCACGGGAATCATTATTATCCAAATTTTTAGGAATATTAAATAAAAAATTCATTGAAGAAAATAAATCTGGATTAATCTATTCTAAAGAGTCTAATAATTCTGCCATCTGAGCATCTTGAATTACATTTCCTTGTTGCCGGTTTTGAATACTTCTAAAAAATTCTTCAAGCTTTTTTGCTTGCTTCTCTTGAGTTCCTCTCGCATGCAACTTTTGACTCATACTTCTTTTTGTATAATCATAGGATTTTTTTAAAAAATCCTAAGTATTCATTTCTCGCGGACTCGCCTTAATACTTCTCTATAATGAATTCATAAATCCTCCTTTTCCGCATAACAAAAAAATGGGAGAGAATATTTCTATTCTCTCCCATTAATTAATCTTTTTTATCTAATTCAGATAAAATCTTACTTACCTCATCTTCCTCTTGAAGAACTACTTCTTCAATAGGTTTAATAGGCTCTTTCTTTAATACAGCCTTTTCTACTTTTGGCTGCTTTTTAGTAGATTCTTTTTTAGGCTGTTTCGGTGGAGTACGTTTTACTGGACCTTTTACAACCATATCAATTAGCCCCCAATAACAGTAGTGCTATTAGCAGCGGTCTTTCTACGAATATCGTTGTCAACTGTTTCGTCTTCTTCAATAATCTGAATAGCAGCCAAAACTTTCTTACTATGATCGAAACGAGTGTAATCAGGGAATGCATCCATAGTAAAGGTGAAAGTGGAAGGATCACCAGAAGAAGCCATTGTGAAATTAAAGTTGGACTGAATCTTACAGTTAGGAATAATAAATTCAGCAGGCATATCTACACCGTCTTGATTACGGAATAAAGTAGAAGCTTCAAGATAATAGTTACCACCAAATTTATCAGCAGTAATTTCAATCTGCTTAGCACCAGATTCACGCTCAGTGTAGTAATCAACCATTACAGAGTCGCATTTAGCATAATCAGCTTCCAAATCATTAGCAGTATAAGCTTCTCCAGAAGCACGAGCAAATCCTTTTACAGTAACACTAAAACCAGCGTCTCCCTCAACGACTCCTTCGTGTGCCAAATAAGGCTCAGAAATAATTTCGCCATCTTTCATAAAGAAAACATAAACATAGTCATCATCTTTATGCTCGTTATCAAGATAAGGAGCATAAGAAACAGGGATAATCAAACCATCTGTTTTAATTTCTTTCTTATCATTGGCAGGGACAATATCTTTACTCTTATCAACAGTTTGAGTAATATGTTGCTTAATCTTATTATCAGGAGAAGCCTCAATAAGACCAGCACCGGAAAGAATCATGAAACCTTCAGGAGAAATAAGAGCATCTTCCATTGTGAAGGTAACAGTACGCTCGCCTTCCCATGCGACTAAGTTAGTATTACCACGACCGCCCTGTGCGTATACGGTGGTAGCAGCGCCTTCCATACTGGAAGTCTTTAAAGTGTCGAAATAAATAACTGGCTCATTCTTATAAAATTGCTTATTACCAATCTTTTGATTAGCCTTTGCCTTTAAAACGACATCGCAAATTTCGCGTACACCAAATTTCATAGGTTTTTTTCCTCCTTAAAAAATTTAATGGATATTTTTCATCCAGTTATCCGGTTTATTATCAGGTTTCGCCCCTGCTAATCTAGACCGGATATCAATATCCCAATTAATATAAAGTTGATATCTTTCAACAAGGTCATAGAGTTGGAACATTGTTAAATCCATTAAATCCTGTAAAGACATTGAATCAAGACCTACAGTAAGCATTGAAAGATACTAACTAAATATACTAGCATTAGCCGTGCCATTTAATTCAGCGACACGTTGTCTACCTCGCATTAATTTATCGGCTATCTTTTTCGCGGCCGCATTTCCAGGGTTAAATCCCATTTCTTGCGAAGCATTAGACTTAAAACAAAATATTTCTTTAATATATTCTTGTAATATATTAAAATTGCTTTCGTCAATCATTATTTGCGGGTCACCTTGTAAAACAATTGACCTAGGGGTAAATAAAACATTTTGCTTTGGAAACAATAATGTAAGAACCTGCATAGATGCTTGTTTTTTATCGGCCATCTCTTTTTCTTTCATCATTGTCATAAATATCTAAAAATTATTTGTTTCTCTTAAAAGACTTTCGCCCGAATTCTCTATTATGTTTTTATCAATACATAAACACTAAATCCCCAAGAAAAGATCTTTTTCACCTATAAAAGAAATCTCTTTTATAGATGGCTAATGAATAGTAGCTTCTAATTCAGGTATTGGCAAATCAATACCAGTCATTAAACCAAGTCTAATATCCATTATTTTTCAGTTCTTTTTTTAAAATCTTCTATAAATCTTTCCTCGTCATTAGGATTTGGCATAAATTTCTTATCTTCTTCACCATGGACTGCTTGATACATAAGACATAAACCAGCATATTCATCAGTTAAAATAATTTGATTAGCACCAAGAAACTCTAACTTACCAATACCGGTTAAATGTGTTTTATCTATCATACTGTCAATTTCAGCAGCAATGCGATAAGGGCGTAATTGATAATCTTTTAAATGCCACTAATCATAATGACACACAATATCAAATTCAATAATATTATCTCTAAATTCTGGATTTTCACTCTAAACAAAATTATCAAAATTAATAATGATATAATTTAATACACTTCCATCAACATAAAGTTTAGGAATTATTTTAATATTTTTATTAAATAATTGAATCATCTGCTCATCATTTAAATCCGGTTTATCAATAGCATCTTTTGTCGTATAGTATAATAAACGTTTAAGTCTTTCATTTTTACAAAGATGCTTTACAACAATTTCTAAATCTTTTTCAACAGAAAGAAAACTTGATTTAGGTAAATTTACACCATTAATTTTCATAACACCTTTTACTCCTTAAAACAATGATTGAACTACAATTGTTTTTTTATAATCTCCATAACATAAGTCAAACTATCCACTATATCCAGAAGTCCAACTTACTTCAACTGTTGGCTTTTTAGCCTCTTTAATAACTTTTAAAGAAACTGGCAACTTTTTATTATTCTCTATTCTCCACTCTAAAGCAACCTTACCATCAAAATAATAAGTATAAGTTTTCTTTGGGAAAATAAACGTTTCCCCTATAATATCAGTTGTCGTAGGATTCGGATCAACTGGTTCCGCAATTAAAGAACCAACAGTCTTATCATCTAAATTATCTTCCTACTCATTAATATAATATTCAGTTGCATTGACTTCCAAAATGCCAGGCATGCCTATGGAATCTACAGCTTCAACGCGCCAACAAATTAAATTATCTCCTTCATCCTAACTATCTAAATAAAATTTAGTATAACGTCTAAAATAACTTAAAGTATCTTTATTTTTAGGCATTAAAATATTTAATGAATAATTAGGTCGATCCACGCTAATTTCATGTTTCTAAATATAATCAATTTTCGTTTCTACTGGACCGCGAATTGCTGCATAAGTAGATTTTTTCTCTCCATTATCTACCCAATTTATTTTATAAGAGCATTTTCTAATATCCCCTCTAAAATAAGCTAATTCAGTCAAATCCTAAAGATAGCAAATCCAATAAGTATTAGTTCCACACCATTCAAAAATATCTCCTGGCTTAAACTAATATTCATTTCCAACAGACAAAATCTTATCATCATAATCCTATTTTAATTTATTAGGATTAATCAAACATCTAATAGGCTTTTTATATTCCGCGTCCTATTTAATAATTTCCGCGGCTTGGTATGAATTCCATACTGCTCTATCTAAACTTCTGCGCTTAGATAAAATCATACGTTCTTGTTGGCGGTTTCCGCCCATTTGACCGAGCCGAACCGCTGTATAATTAACGCCTTCAACAGGGCTACCTTCAAAGGGTGGTTTATCATAAATCCCTAAGCGACCTTGTTGTAATCTAAAAGGTTGCTTACTACTATAATCAAACCCTGATGCCATAATTTATCTCCTATAAAAGACTAATTGTTTCAAAAACAGTCTTACGATAAAAATTAAAATCAGTATCTTGATTCTGTAATCCCTCAAGTTTGTTTAATAACTATAAATAAAGGGGTTCAGCGTTAAAAATCACACTAAACCCCACAATTTCATTTATAACAGTTTCTAACTATTTATGCCAATCTTCATTGTTTTCGCGCATTGGAATTAATTTCCATAATTGGTTGGTTAAGCGCAAACAATTGACTTTTATACTTTCTACTGGAATATCAAAATTATACTTAGTAATCATATCGACTTTTAAATACATCCCAGTTAGATTCATACTCACCTTTATCATTTAAGCGTCTACGTTTATATAAACGCTACATATGGTGAGACTATCTTTGGCATTCACCTAATAAATTTAATAATTTAGATAAATGATTTGCCTAAGAAGTAAATTTAAAATCAGAGCCACTATATTTCATTCGAGTGTTCTCAATTGAAGTGACTTGTCTTTGCGTCCAACCACACATCATTAAAATAGCTAGAATATTAATTTCTTCTTCAGTTAGATCACAATTAAAACTGGATCTATCAACTAAAACTTGAGGTTCTTCACCCGGTTCTGGAAGCTCTCCCCATACTGTTCCTACAATGAAATCATCAGGCGTAGCATCAGATTCATTAATAGTAGCAACGTCTAAGTTATAATCTAAAAGATTTTTTCGCGGAAATTCAAATCCAGGAATAGCATCTATTATAAGATTCTATAAATCTCTTAGAGTATCTTCGGGAGTTAATTCCAGATACATATCATCAGTAACCTTGTTAAGAAAGCGATTATAAACAGTTGAGAATAATGTTCCCACTTAATCGCCCTCCTATAAATTATTTCTTGGAGGAAGTTTCCTCGGTTTTATTAATTACTTTATATCCAGAACCGCTTGTGCGACGACCTTGAGTAACAGGTTCTTCTCTTACTACACGACGCTTAGCCGCAGGTTCTTTCTCTACAATAGTATCTTCTTCTTTACTAGCGATATCATTAGCAATAGCCTTATCAACATCAAACCCAGTTTTTTCCTTCAAAGCTCTACGCTTATTAATATCAGTAATAGGAAGGCTAACAGACAAATTCTTGATTAAATCAATAATTCCAATAGGAGCAAAATCAAGAGCGTCTAAAAAAGCATCTAATGAGCCATTAAGAATTAAATCAGCAACTTGCTGCTCTGACATATTATATTCAGGTTCAGTATGAACGTTAAGAGTATGAGTTACTTCTGGCTCTAAAATCTGTAAAAAATTAGCAATCAATTCGCGGCCACCCGCTTGATAAGTCAACTTCTCTAATTCACCAAATGGAATGCGCTTAGTCTCGCCGGGCGCAAATTCACGGCGTAAATTAGTATCAGGAATAGTATAAACAACTACACTAGTGCTTCTATTTTTTACATTATAAATATCTTCATTATTAATCATTATTCAATTTCTCCTTTTACTCATAAAACAAAAATATGGGGAGAGGGAGTTTAATCCCTTCTCCCCATGGAATAATTTATATTAAATTAAACAGTGCCATCAAGACGGCCATCATAAGTGATAACCTTACCGGTGACTCCATCATAATTCCAAGTATACATCTGACCAAGAAGTGAAGTATCAACATAAGCACAGATGTTGTTAGCAAGCATACAAACTACGCCAACCTTCTTGTAAACCTGAATCTCACGAGAACGATCATAATTATTGAACTCGTCAACAATAGTACCGCCTTCGAAAGCAATCTTTACAGGCTTACCATCAGCGCCCGTAGGAATAACCCAAGCATAACCAGGATCAATAACCTTACGAGTATTGGTTTCATCTTCAAAGCCTTGCTCAAGAATAATAACCTTAGTGCCCTTGTAGGTAGCAAGACGACCATTATTCCAAAGCTCATTCTTCATAGCTTCAGTATATCTCCAAGCCTCATGAGGAATCATCTTAACAGCGAACTCATAAGTACAATAAATAGTAGGAGTACCATAAGCAGAAGCAATAGTAATCAAACGATCCATAGCAGCTTCATCAAATCCAGCGGCCGCAACGCGGTTAGCAGGAGGAAGCTGATTGATGGAAGATCTAAGAGCAGCAGCAACTTCTTTATAAATAAGTTCATCCATACCATCCATGATGATCTTGGTTACTTCACCGAAATCAACACGACCATCGAGGAACTCTTCGAAACCGATCTGAGCGGCTCCACCGATAGCGCTAGTACGTACCTCGAAGGCTTCATTCTCTTTAGGTCCGAGCTTGAAGACTTCGTAAATACCAGCAAGACCAACGCGAGTTACAAACTGCTTAGCACGAGCGCGGTTATTAAGAGGACGACGGAAAATAGGCTTATCACCCTGAGCGAAAGTCTTAACCTCAGCAAACTGATCATATTGCTGAATAACTTTCTTAGGAAGAACCTCATCAAGAGTTTGCTCGATCATGGAGAAAATAAGATTCTTATTTTCACGATAAAGAGCATAAGTACCAGCCAACTCATTCATTTCATTACGAAGAGTTTCATTTAAGGCTTCATAACTAAGATTTTTTCCCTCATAACTATAAGCAACAGGAGCAGAAGGATCAGCCTTAGCAACTTGCTTCATAAGAGCAATTAAATTATTTTTATCTAACATTATCCTTTTCTCCTTTCTTACTTAATACGCATTACCTTGACGCCTTTTTGACCGTCAGGCATAGTATAAACTTTAACAACCTGCCAGGTCATTGAATCGTCGCCAGTTTTGCTAAGAATACCCTTTGTAGCAGCAGAAGGAGAAAGTTTATCTCCAACAGCAAGAGTCTCTTCATTAACCATATTAGTAGTATAAAGATCACCAATCATGGTCTTGAATACACGAGGAACCATAGAAGTACCAGATTCCATAAACTTCTCGTGATAAATACCTAACTTATGATATGGATCATTAGTCCAATTCATTTCATACATGTCAGGAACATCAGTAAGAACCTTATCATAATAATACTTTACAGGAACTTTAGTAGTAGTCTGATGATTATCATCAAGAGTATATTCATTACCATCGTAAGTGAACTTATTATCAACAACGTCATAAACACGACCAGCAATAGTAACAGTCTTTAGACCCTGATCGGCGGAAACGGTCTGATCGATTACCTTATAGGTCTGACCCTTTTCATCAACGCCATTCCAGAAACGTCCACCATACTCGACTTCAACATGCTCCCAATCATAAGGGCTATAAACACGAGCCTGATAGTCATCTTTAAGCATGGCAAATTCGCAATCCCACTGCTTACTGCCATCATAATGATCGCGATAAAGCTTGATCTCGTTATAAACGAGCATCCATTCACCTTCGCCAGTGAAGTTGACTTCGCCAATACCATTATCATTAGCAGCATAGTCATACTTTACAAACTGACCGTTTTCAAGAATCTCAATGTCTTTATTGGCAGGAAGTTGAGCGTAGATTTGAGCGTTTCTTTGCGCGGAAAGGTGATTAGGCTCGACCTGACCGTAACCAAACTCAACATACTTTGCCTGAGACTTAATAGGAAGATTCTTATTCAAAAAGTCTTTAAACATTTAGTATGTCCTCCTTATTAATTTTTGTTGGCGGTAGCAAAAGCCGCCTTCACCCAAGCGGGCATATCATCATCTTCTGAACCATTATTGTTCAAATTAAAAGTAGTAGCACCATTGGGCTTATTATTTTCGTCAAGGTCGAAACTCACCTTGTTGCGAACACAAATAACAGATAATTTAGCTTCAATATCATCAAGAGAATATTTATCAATATTTTCAACAACATCAGCCTTATCTTCATCAGAAAGCATATAGAATTTAGCAATCATATCTTCTTTATCTTTCTTCTCTGCGGCGTTTTTAAATTCAGCAAGTGGAGCAATTTGCTCTTTCAAGCTATTATTTTCAGTTTCAAGAGCCGCGAATTTAGTCTGTAATTCATCATACTGAGCTTTGAGTTCAGTATATTCAACAACATCTTCAAGAGAATAATTTTTCTTTTTCTTTTTGTCATCATCATTCTCACCGTTGTCGCCTTTATCAGACTTATTAGAGGGATCACCTTTATCAGGATCCTTTTTATTATCATTACCCTCTGGTTTATTTTCACCATTAGGATCATTTGATTTATTATTTTTGTCCTCTTCTTCAGCCTTTTTCTTTGAAGCATACTCATTTTCAAAATCCTCTACGGCATTAAGAGCGAACTGAGGCTCAGCCGCAGGAGTATAATCAGCTACTTCAATCAAAGTATCAGAAGGAACGAAATTCTCTGCTTCAAGAGAAAAATCCATACGATAATACTTTTCGTCCTGTTTATTTTTCAAAACAGCAAACTTTTGTTCGCCATCTTCGCAAATACCCTCAATACGATAAACAGAACAATAATTCTTTGGTTCGACAGGATATTTATTCTCAATATAAGAATAAAGAGAATTCCACAAATTGTCGCCAATATTAACAGCGTATTGTGTAAACACTTTGGCTCCTCCTTCTTTCATAAATTCTTTAAGTTCATTCATCATGGAGAACAAAGTGTTCTTAAAACCATCATCGAATGAAAAATTCACATTGATTTGAGAGCCTTCGAAACAAGGTTCATTTTCTTCTCCCAAAATACAAAGTTTAGAAATAATTGCCTCATTTATAATAAAAAACTAAGGCTTTCCATTACTATCTTTTGCCCACGTAGCATTTAATGTTTTTTCATCTAATTCCATAGATTGATTATTCCCTTTATTAACTACACGTTTACACTCAGGATACTAACCAGTCCACAAATAGCCTTCAGTCATTAAATACTCACGTTCGGCAACACCATCATCCAAAAATTTCTAAAACCAAACTTTAGCTCCAAGATCTACAAAACCATAAGGACGAGTATTATCTCTCATCCTAAATTCGCCATTAGATAATTCAATTATCCTATTATGTTCTTCAAAATCTTCGGTATTTTCATTAAAAAAACCAACAATAGGACTACCAGGAAGGCTATTAGCCATTTTAGTAGCTACTTCTTTAGTGATTACACTTTTATTGCGGTTAGGTTTATCATCTACATAACAAACCTTAATTTGGCATTTAGAAATTAAAGGATTTATAGGAGTTATATTTATAAACTCACAAGGTGCATTTAATTTAATACTTGTATGTTTCATAAATCCTCCTTACTTCATTGCTTCTTTATTTTGAATAGTTTTTTCGCTTTTCTAATCATCAGGTTTTTCCGGGCGCCCCGCTTCGCCATTAGAAGCTTTAGCAGTTCCAGAACCTGAACTTCCTGAATTATTTTGAGTTTTATTATTAGATGATGAACCTTTTAAACCCAAAATATCTTCACTACCCATAGTAGAACTCATAAGAGGAGGAATCATAATTTCACTTAAATGTAAAATCTCATTTTCAAAATGAGCCGCATTAAGAATAAAACTCTATGAATGTCCAAGAGCAACCTAAGACAACAATTTTGATTGTCCCATTTGCGCTTGTTCTTTATACATTTTAGAAAGTGTTTGATAATTATTCTAAGTAGTTTCTAATAAATAAAATCTAAAATTATATTTTTTATTACTACTCTTTTTTTCAATAATCCTATTAAAGAATATATTAAACTATAAAATTAAACTTCTTATTGTAGATTCATCATTTAATACAGATTTCTCTAAAGCCATATTACCATCAGTATTAAATAAATTCTATGAGATACCTAATGAATTATAAACACTACGTTCAACTTTTGCTAAATCATCAGTAGTCGTTGTAGTATTCTTATCAGACATATCAATAGAATCTACATCAGTAAATGTAGTCAAAACATCTACTCCAATAGCCCTCTATAACATCTAAACTGCATTATTATGAATATCTCTGGCTTCATCAACATCAAATATTAAATCGCCATTTTTATCCATTGGAAGCTTTTGGACTAAAATTTTAAGTAATTTCTACATTTGTTTCTTGCGGTCAAGGTCTTGCGCAGCGTCCAAATCCATAATCGTCGGGATAGAGTTTACAAAAATAGGAATATCACTATTATTAATATTAAACTTAACACAATTTTCTGGTTCAAGGACATACCAACTACCTGTATGTTGGCATCCGACCGCTTCTTCTAAAGCAAGTTTTCCTTGCTTATATAAAACATAACCTTTAGCAAATTCTTCTGGGAATAATTTTAATACTTTTAAACGATAATTCATATCTCTAAAAGTATCGAAAAACCGCATATCAAATTCAACAACAGGAGTGTTATTTACGCTATAGCGTGTTCTACAATATCTAACTGGTAATTCTTGTAAAATTAAATTTTTCTCTGAAGGAACTATATATCCATAATAACATCCATTTTTAACGACTTGTAAAGCAATATCTCCACAAATCTTTTTAATATAACTATTATCGAAATAGTTCAACATTTTATAAAAATCTTTTAAAACTTTTTCTTCTTTTACATTATCATCATATGTCTCGGCCGCAATATACCAATCATAGCGATATAGAAAAGCAACATAATTACATACTCGTTGATATACACCACTTATATCATAATAAAAATTAGAAATATATCGCAAAGCATTTAAATCTCTTTCCGCAAGGGCACGAAGCACATCAGGTTTTGTAATAATACGATTTTGACCTGGATATCTAATTTTACTATAATCACCAAGTTTTAAAATAGCATCATCTAAAGTTTTTGTACCAACTTTTATTTTTCTATTGGCGTAATCCATAGTATCATTATAATTATATTCATAACGACCATTATAAATATCAAAACCTTTAGCATGAATCTAATCATTACGATCTTGCGTATCCAAAGTTCCACCTCCTTTAATAACCTGCTAATTTCATTATATAATCATAAGAAATAAGGTTTTCGTCGGTATATGGAATCTCTATTAATCTAAAATCATGTAAAGCGCAAAAACGTCTTTTTTGATTGTCATTATATTGCTATTGGTATAAACCGCGTTTTCCGCCAAATTTAGAACTGGCTTCATAATGCTATTTTCCCTAATATTCAATAATGAAATCAATTTTTCCATCATCATCAAATATAACAAAATCAAAACGAAGCGGACGCCCGCTTGGGCTTTTTAAATCTGGAAAAATATATTCCATTTTAAAAGGCAGTCCTGCTTCTTCTAAGATTTCTTCAATTTTAATTTCTCCTCTTGAAGCACGCATTTTCCACCCTCCTTAATTTAAAAAGCACCAATCAGCCGCATTAAACTTTTTACGTTTTTTCTTTTTATCTTCTTCAAGTTTTAAATAATATAATCCATATTCAAAAGCCGAAAATTTATCTTTACGAATTCCGCGATTTGCCTGTTTTAAGATAATATTAATACCTTCATTTTCTTCGCGTAAATTCATCATTTCTTCTTTTAATATGGAGGTTAAGGTAAATGGTTTTAAATATTCTGCCCTTTGTTCGGGAGTCATTTTTGAACCTTTTTGAGTAGCTAATAATTTTTCTTTAGCCGTTCTCTCATCTATTAAGAATTTTACCTTACCCGCTTGTAATTGAGTCTAAGCATTAGCATGACATTCTGTATTTATCGGAGCATTTGCTTTAATTACATACATAGCATCAAATTGAGTATTTGGTGTGCGATATTTTTTATAATATCCATCATCATCATTCTCAACACCAAAATCAGGTAAAAATTCACCATCTTCATCATTTTGAGATTTTACCATATAATCTAAAAGTCCAATACCTAAACCATTACCGTCTATAACCAATGTTCTAGCCTTATATTTATAAAATAATTTCTTTAATTTAATAGCCTAATCTTCAAAATGGTCATCTGCCATAGTATACATATTTACTAATGATTTAATAGCAGGGCCTTGCGCTTGAGGAGTTACTTTAAATACACAAACTACAGAATCGCATCCTTTACGACCTACATCTACAGAAAGCACATAGTAAGCTTGCGCGCCAGCGCGTCCAGAAGCTTCATACTCAGGCTATAATAATTTTCTATTTCTATCAAAATGCTCTCCATTAAAGAAAGCATCTTCTACAGTTCCCGACCATTTAGACTCATATTCACGTTCGAATGAAGCTTCATTATAAGTTCCTTCATTCTTTTGGTCGGTAATAAATGTTTTACTTTGTAATCCTACCGCAACAGGAGTTCGCCACGTTCCACCTAATACCATACAACGGTCAGGCTAAGTCACCATACGAACTAAGAAACCAATAAGTCTATCATAAGGAAATGTGCCCTTATAACCAGCAGTAGTAATATAAATTTGTGATTTATTCAATGGCTCTTTTTCATTAGTAGTACCATCTTTTGCTCTACGAGAAATTGCCATAACGGGAATAATAACTTCACGAAGAATGGCATCATCAATACCAACACACTCTTCCATTAATCCACCATGACGACGCTAACCACGAGTGCTTTCACGAGCCGCAAGGTTATCTAAAACAGAACCATTTTTAAATACATATCTAACTTTATCTTTTCCTTCAAGAGTTTTTCCTCGGCTCCAATCAATTTCTCGATTAAAGCTCGGAATAAGTTCACATATTTCTTGAACTTTATCATGAAGGATGCTAGCGCCTTGTTCTTTACCTCCAGAAGTAACAAACAAATGCGCACCAGGATATAAAATACATCTAATCATTAGTGCCATAACAGACAAAAATGATTTAGAATAAGCACGAGGGAAAACCGCGTAAACATATTGATAACGCATAACAGAACGAAGAAATACTCTCTAATAAAAATAGAAATTAAATTCTCCATCTTTTATTTCAGTGCGTCTTCCTCGCACCATAAAGTCTACAAATAAATCAGGATATTCTCTCCAAAAGGCAACGTATTTGCGGATAGTAGGCATTACCGCTTCTACTCGTTCAGGTGATAGACCTATTTTTCTGCGACTATCACTTAACTATAATAAATCTTGTAATGCCATTATTTATCCAAACTCTATAAGAACTCATTATCTTGCGCAGATTCCTATTCTTTAAAATCCTCAAAATCCGCGTAATCACTATCTTTAATAGTTTTTTCAAGTTCTTCAATACTTAAATCAGCATCATCAACGATATCACTTTCTGCGTTCTTTGCTTTTTCTTCATCTTCTTTAGCATTTTCACGCAAAGCTTTTTCTACCATTGTGCTAATATTAGTTTCATCTTCAATAAGAGTACGAGTATAACGCTACATATCTTGAATAGTTAAATCCACTTTATCGTGCGGCTATTCAACATAATACCTTTCAATATATCCTTCTTTTTCACAGAGTTCAATTAATTCTCCGATAGAATCAACAAACTCGCCAGATTCCGCTTTATTTTGAGCGGCCGTAAATTTACCAGACTTCATTAAGCTGTCATATACTTTGCTCATCTTTTGGAAACCTTCAATATCACCAATATCGATCAATTGATTTGCCTTTAAAGATGTCTTACATATTAATTTTAGCGTATCTTTATGTCCGGCTCCTTGAATATCATATGAAGCCATCATTTCTTCATATAGCTATTCAAGTTTAACCCATTCTTCGGGTTTATAAGTTTTTCCCCATTTAAGTCTTAAATAAGTGCGGTCTTCGTCAGTTAAATCTAATTCTTGTTCCACTTCACCACTCTGTTGTGCAAAATAATCTTCCGTAGGGGCATTAGGTGGTGGAGCATAAACCGGCTCTTTTAATTCTCCTTCTGGAATAGCAATAGAACTTTTTTCAATAGCGGTTGCAATCTACTGAGCGTCATATCCTTGACGCTTCATAGTTTGTTCTAATTTATTGTTTGCCATCTATTGTAAAAATTCAGTATCTTTCCAGCGATAATCTTTAAACTATTTGAGTTTCATTTTTGACAAATAACGTCCAAGAATTGTCATACCGGTCATAGACTGCGGATCGCGCCCATATTTTTCCATTAATTTATTCCATTCATCAGGGACATAAGGAACGTCCGCCTCTTGTAAAATCCATAAATAAGTATCAGGATTCCAGTTATCGACGTGCATTGTCATACATTTTTTGCACATAGGAAATTTACCATCATTAGGATATTTTTCTAAATTGTTAGATGAATAAAATTCCGTGCCATTCATTGTGCGATTACATTTTTCGCAATAATATGTATCAGCCATAAATAAAAATTCTCCTTTCAATTATCTATTATAAATAAAAGGACAACATTAAGATTTTTTGGCCTTAGAATTTCGACAACTTTTACAAATACTATAAAAGCCATCTTTACTTGTTTTATTTTTACTAAAATATTTATTATGAGCTAATTTTATTTTACCGCAACGGCTACATTTTTTATATTTACCTTTTTCAATATTTAAGTAATAATTATCTAAATATTCATCTTCTGCGGTTGAAGCTATTAATTTTGGAATTTTATTACGCCATAAGCTTGAAATATATTCAAGACTATGTTTAATACCAAATTCCATTTGTATTTTCTCTTGAATGTCAATATTTTGTAAACCATCAATTTTATATTCAACAATTCTATCATAAAGAGGATAATTAGCTAAAGCTTTATCACAAAGCTTATCGAAATCCTCCATTAAATACCATAAATCTTTATCGTATTCGCCCCAACTATCTTGTTTTAATCGGGAATAATTACATAAAACAGCGGAACATATTTCAGGTCTTAATAAACTAATTCCATCGGGAATGGGAAAACCATCATCATCAAAAATAAATGTTTTATCATCTAATGGAATATAAGACTTTGATCTGGTTAATTTTGTAGGCACTATTGGACGACGATAAGCATTTTTCATAACATACTAATCTTTACGCATTTCAATAAGAGCCTTTTTAATAACAAAAGCATCTTTGCCTTCTGTTACTTTTAATTTAGCCTCCCAAACATTAATGGCTTCTCTTAACTAATTTAAACTTGGTATTTCTTCTAAATCTTTTTTTGTAATTGTAATATGTGGTTGAAATATTGTATTTCTATTATCTGTAATTAAATTATAAATTCCATCTTCGCCATTTTCAAGTTGGGAAACAAGACCTTCAAAAGAAGTTTCACGTTTATTAACTGTTGCCATGCGGTTGTCAGTTAATAATTTTTTCTCCTTTTTTTCTTGTTTCTCCATACAAAGAACCAAATAGTCTGCTAAAATTTCTAAATATTTTTCAGGCGGATCTGGATTGTCAGCCAAAATTTGTTCGACTAATTGATTTCTTTCTTCTGGAGTTTGTAAAGAATAATCAAGTTTTATCATTTTTTTACCTCCAGTCTATATTTATATTATACTCGAAAAAATTTTTTCTGTCAAGTTTCATTTAAAAATTTTTCTTTTTATATTTAAAAA
>ERZ1034984.1231-NODE-1231-length-25162-cov-27.549409_pt1 | contig 25162 bp, 14 predicted proteins | sample MGYA00520589_ERZ1034984 | MGnify/ENA primary metagenome ERZ1034984 (study PRJEB33766, sample SAMN09781790) | gut metagenome | biome: gut microbiome | host: Homo sapiens | place: Madagascar | study: EMG produced TPA metagenomics assembly of the PRJNA485056 data... | reverse complement strand
TTTTTTATTTTTTCATTTTTAATCATAGGAGAAAGTTTCATGGAACACCTCAACGTCCCCCCCGCCAATCATGTCAAAGTCCTCGACGGCCAGGGCTGGGTCGGCCTGATCGACCACCTCGGCAGCGAAGCCACCATCGTCAACGCCGCCCGCGTCTCCTTCGGCAAGCTCAAGTCCAGCATGGACGAGCGCGACGTGAAGCTGCTCGACTACCTGATCGACAACCGCCATACCAGCCCGCTGGAGCATGTGGTGTTCACGTTCAGCGTACACTGCCCGCTGTTCATCCGCGGCCAGTGGCACCGTCACCGCACCTGGAGCTACAACGAAATCTCCCGCCGCTACACCGAGATCGACATGGAGTTCTACACCCCCGGCACGCTGCGCCGCCAGTCCGAAAACAACCGGCAGGCCTCCTTCCTCGATCCGGATTTCAAGGGCGACGACCTCAAGGCGCAGATCGACGCCCACAACCGGGCCAGCCTCGCCCTCTATGAGAAACTGCTCGGCGCCGGCGTCTGCCGCGAACAAGCCCGCGGCGTGCTGCCGCAGAATATGATGGTCACTTTCTGGGGAACCGTCGATCTCTCCAATCTGCTCCACTTCCTCGAACTGCGCGACAGCGACCACGCCCAGGCCGAAATCCGCGAATACGCCGAAGCGATCAAAAAGCTGATCAAGCCGATCGTGCCGAATGTGGCCGCCTATTACGAGAAGAAAGGCCAGGTCTGGTAATATGAATACGCTCCCGGTCATCGCGATCACCATGGGGGACCCCGCCGGAATCGGCCCCGAACTCGCCGTTCGGGCCGCCGACGATTTCCGCTGGTCGGACCGCTGCCGCTTCGTGATCTACGGCGAACCCTCCATCCTCGCCGAAGCGGCAAGACGGTGGACCGACGGACGGCTTCCCGAAGTCGTTCCGGCCGGGAGGCTCCCGTTCGCCGAGCTGGAAATCGGCAAGGCCGCCGCCCGCTGCGGCAAACTCGCCTATGACGCGCTGACCCTCGCCACACAGGATGCGATCGCCGGCAAAGTCGCCGCGATCGTAACCGCCCCGATGAACAAGTATTCGGTGAACCTCGCCGGAATCCCCTTCACCGGCCACACCGAGCGCATCGCCGAACTCTGCGGCTGCCGCGACTTCGTGATGATGCAGTCCTCCGGCAGACTGCGCGTGGTATTCGTGACCACCCATATCGCACTGGCGGAAGTCCCCCGGCAGGTCATGCCCGGCCGGATTGTGACCGTCGCGAAGCTGCTCGACGAAGTGATCCGGCGCGAGGGCGTGCCGCATCCGAAGCTCGCCGCCGCCGCGATCAATCCCCACGCCGGCGAAAACGGCTGCATGGGAACCGAAGATGAAACCGTCACCAAACCCGCCCTCGCCGCGCTGCGTGAACAAAGAATCGATATCGACGGTCCCTTTCCCCCCGATACGCTGTTCATCGAATCCACCCGCGAGCGTTACGACGGGATCGTTTCGATGTATCACGACCAGGGGCACATCCCCTTCAAGATGCTTGCGTTCAATTCGGGGGTGAACTCCACGCTCGGACTGCCGATCGTCCGTACCAGCCCCGACCACGGCACCGCCTTCGACATCGCCTGGCGCGGCGTCGCCGATCCGGGCAGCTTCTACGCCGCCATCGACACGGCCATCCGCCGCGCGTAACTTTACCCCGTGCCGGAACGTGCCTCCGGGGGTATTAATAATGGGTTGCGTGAGGTCTATCGGCCATTTGCCGCACCGGCACGTTGCCGGTCGTGATCCAACGGTGAAACCGTCGGCCGTCGGAGACAGTCACGGCAGCGGCAGCTTGCCGCCGCGAAGCGCCCAGCTGCCGGAGCCTGATTGCAAATCAGGCCGCGTAGCACACAAGGTCTGCCGACCGACAGGGCGGACAGACCCGCCTGCCTTCAAAACGGCAGGCTTTCCCCACGGCTCACCTCCGAAGGCCAAGGGGTAGAGTGAAATCTATCGGTCATTTACCGTTGGGTCCAGACGGTGAGGCCGTCGAGGTTCCTGCGGTTGGGAAGCAGCCACGAGAGCGGCCACGCGATCAGCGCGAGAATACCGTTCACAAGGATACTGGTCCAGTAGGAGTGGAACGGCATCCGGATCACGCCGAACGACGAAAGCATCATCAGCACATTGAAGCAGAGGGCGATCACAAGCCCGGTGAGCAGCGCGCCGTTCCCGACCCGGCGCGTGAAGAATCCGAGCAGATAGATGCTCAGCAGCCCGCCGCCGAAAAGCGACGCGAGAATGATGGTCATATCGTTGATGCTCTCTTTGGGGATGTAATGAATTCCGACCGCGCCGCCGATCATGCCGGCCGACACCAGCAGCGACACGGCTTTTGCGAAACGGAGCGCCTCACTGTCGGTTTTGCCCTTGCCGAACCGTTTGTAGAAATCGACGGTGCCGATGGTCGCGATGCTGTTGATCGAGCTGGAGAGCGAACTCATCGCCGCCGCGAAACAGGCCGCAACGATCCCTCCGGCCACGAAGGGCGGCAACTCCGCGAAAATGAAGTGCGGCAGCACCTGGTCGGCGGCCAGCCCGGCGACGGTTTCGTCACTGAACACATGGTAGAACGCAAAGAGGCAGACGCCGAGGAAGAAGAAACTTCCCCACGTCGGCAGGCTCATGAAGATGCACAGCAGCGTCGCCTTGCGCGCTTCACGGGTGGATTTCGCGGCGATGTAACGCTGGATCACATTCTGGTTGCTGGAATATTCGGTCATGAAGCCGACGATGCCGACCAGCAGCGTGACCAGGAAAGTGCGGTCGTTCAGCGCGAAGCTCATCGGGCCGAGGCTGAATTTGTGATACTCCATGCCGATGTCGAAAATCTGCGCAAAGCCTCCGGGCATCTTGAATGCGATCAGGGTAAAGCAGAGCACACCGCCTCCGAGCAACAGGATCGTCTGCACCACATCGGTCCAGATCACCGCCTCGAAGCCGCCGAATACGGTATAGCCGCCGACTACGATTCCGGTGACCGCGATGATCGCAAAAAGCGGGAAGCCGGTCATCTCCGCCATCGGCAGCGCGATCAGGTACAGGATGGTCGCAAGCCGGACGAACTGCAGGATGATGAAGCTGACCGCCGCATAACAGCGCACACCGCTGCCGTAGCGCGCTTCGAGATACTCGAATGCGCTGGTCATCCTGCCGCGCCGGAAGAACGGGATGAAGAAGTAATAGGCCATCGCCGCAGCCGCGAGAATGCCGAGCGACTGCGCGAACTGCCGGAAATCCAGCGCGTAGGCCGCCGCCGGCAGCGCCAGGAAGGTCACCGAGCTGATCGAGGTGCCGAGCATCGACAGCCCGACCGCCCAGCCGGGAAAAGAGCGGTTGCCGAGGAAGTAGTCCTCGGTGCTTTTGTTTTTCCGGGCGAAGTAGACACCCATCAGCGCCATCGCGATGAAATAGAGCACCAGTGCCAGCAGGTCTCCGAGTCTGAACATGGTTGTTTCTCCGATCAGATAGTGTTACCGTTCCAGTGCTGCCGGATCGAGCACCACGTGTTTGATCCGAACGCGGTTCCAGGTGTAGATCACGTGGATTTTGCCGTCTTCGGCCTGAATCACCGACGGATAGGAATATTCGCCGGGTCCGTCCTCCAGGATCAGCGCGGGCTTCCACTCCTTCCCGTCCGATGAAACCGCGACGTTCAGCGGAGTCCGCTTGCCGCCCCAGCGCCCATCCGGCGTTTCGGCGTGGTTGTAGACCAGCAGGAACCGCCCGTCCTTCAATTCAACCGCATCGAAGCCGGAGTTGTTGCTCGGCAGGGAAATCATCTTCAGCGCCGACCAGCTCCGCCCGTTGTCATGCGACCAGTTTTCGGCGAGATGCTTTTCGCCCATCGTGCGGTAGAGCGCCTGCAGCACGCCGTTGCCGTGGCGCAGCAGGGCCGGCTGGATCACGCCCCTGAATTTTTCCGGATTGTCGAAACGGACGACCTTCCAAGTTTTGCCGAGATCAGGCGTATATTCCATTTTATCGCCCCCGGCGGGGCAGTAGATGGTGCCGTCCTCCAGCTCCACGGGCTTGTTTTTACTCGGTCCGTGGAGCCTGCCGCCCGGGTAATGCGGGGCGCTCCAGCTCCGGCCGCCGTCGTCCGAAGCCAAATAGGCGCAGTCCCAATGTTCAAACGGGCGGCCGTACTTGTAGAATAAAAAGAGCTTTCCCGAGGAGTGGCGGAAGAGCAGCGGATTCCAGAGCTGGTAATAGACGCCGTCCCGATAGAGCCGCTGCACGGTTTCGACCGGCCTGGACCAGCGTCCGCCGGAGTAGCGGGCCGTCCAGATTCCGACGTCGAGGTGCCCCTCGCAGGTGCCGCCGAACCATGCCGCCAGCAGTTCACCGTTGCCGAGGTCCGCGACCGTCGCGGCGTGGCACTCCGGAGTCGGCGGCTCCTGATAGACGAACTCCATGCGTTCAATGCCGGGCAGGTGTGTGCCGGTCATGTCCGCCGGAGCCGGATCGACCATGCCCGGTTCGTCCAGCGCGCGGGTCACATCGGAGACGGCGGCCGAAGCGATCGCTCCGTCGAAGTACTGCCCGGATTTGCCCGGCCCCCGTTCGAGGCCGCCGACGGTCAGCGCCCCGGAGGTGTCGGAGAGCGGAGTGAAAGCGCCGCTGGCCCGGGTCACGACTCCGTTCAGCCGGACTTGCAGATTGTACAGTGTGCGCGCCGAGTCGGCGGTCGCGTCCGCCATGTTCCACTCGCCGGGACGGACCCGGTTCCTGCTGACGACGTTCACGGTTTTGCCGTCGCGGTTCCGGATGCGCAGCGCGACCTTTCCCTCTCCGGTCAGGAACAGTTGATAGCCGAAGTCGGTTCCCGGATCAGTCTTGCGCAGCAGCACCGCGTGACGGATGGTTTCCGGCCGGAACCGCACCGCCAGATTCAGCGATGCCAGTCCGTTTTTGCCGTTGTCATGGCCGGTCAGCGACGGCTGGTCCGCAATCCGCAGATAGGCGCCGCAGTCATCCGCCGCGTCGCGGTTGCGGAATTGAACGCCCTCCCGGAGCGCCAGCCGGGAGGCATCCCCGGAGGCGGCCGCCGGAATTCCGGCGACTTCGTCCGGGACCGGGAGCCGGGACACTCCCGAGAACTGCCACTCCGCAACGCCGAGCGCGCCGAGCTGCAGGGAGTTCAGGGTCAGAATAAGGGAAACGGTTTTACAGAGAATTTTCACAATTCGGTTCCTTTCGCCGGGAATTACCAGAAGTAGGGACGGCCGCCGCCGTGCTGATAGTGGCCGTCGGTGGCGGCTTTCGGCCGCCGCCCGCGTTCAGTGGCGGTCCACTTGCCGCTCTCGGTCCACGGAATCCAGCGGGCGGAGCCGTCGACGTGTGCCCGGTTGCCGCCGGTCATCATGCTCAGGAAAGTCAGGAACTCCAGCTTGCCGGTCAGGCGGCCGCCCGCGTGGTTGATCCGGGAGTCGGTCCGGCCCTCCATCCAGATATTCTGGTCGGCCACCATCACGTCGCCGGGCTTGGACTTGGTGAGCTTCTGCCGCGCCCCGGAACGCGGCGGACCTTCCATCCAGTAGCCGTAGGGCTGGTCGCAGAGCGCGCCGATGTAGAGCATGTCCACCTCCCAGTATTCGGCGGGGGTGTCCGCCGTCCCGTAGCGGCGCTCGTTCTTCACGACGTCGAGCGTGGTCACCGATGCCGGGCAGACGCCGAGCTTCAGCAGCGTATTCACGGAACCGGCATAACGGGCGAGCGGCTCCACAAAAGAACCGCGTTCCCACGAATACGGCAGATGCGAGTTCGGCTGCGAACGCACGAACGGCAGCATGTCGCCGCTGTCTCCGGCGTACATCAGCAGCGCGTTGTTCAGTTCACGGGTCTGCCCGAGGCAGGACGTCCGTTTCGCCCGGTCCCGCGCCTTGTTCAGCGCGGGCAGCAGCATGGACGCGAGAATCGCGATCACGGCTATTACCACGAGCAGCTCAATGAGGGTAAAATGTGTGTTTCGGCCAATCGTCATTGTCATAACCTCCCGATGCCTGGTTACGGAAATTCCATGTCTGCTTATATTATACCGGAAAACTTTTTCCGCACCAAGTGTTGACAATATCACTTTTATCGGTTATTATAGTACAAATCTACTTTTTTGAAAGGGCCGGAGATGCCGGAAGTCGAATTTTCTTACGCAGGGTTCCACGCCAGCACCCGCAGCACGCCGCTGCATCGCCACAATGGAACCGAACTGGTCTATATCGTCGAGGGCGAATGCGAAAACCGCATCCCGTTCCGGGACCGGAAAATCGCGGCGGGTGAACTCCTGATCATCCCGCCCGAACTGGAGCACCGCCAGATCGATCTCGGCTTCGTGCGCACCTTTTATGTGGTCTTTGAAGCCAAGCCGGGAGTTTTCCGCAACGATCTGCGTTCGATCGACGTGCGTTCCGACCGCTTCATCCGCAGTTGGATGGAGCAACTGGTGCTGCTCTATCAGGAACAGGCGCTCGACCAGTGCCGCCTCCTGCTGCCGGCGCTGTTGGCCCGGATCACCCGGCTGGAAGGAAGCATCGACGGCACCGCCGAAATTCCCGCCGGACTCGCCGCTGCGATCCGTTTCATCACCTACCACTTCCACCGGGAACTGGCGATCCGAGAAATCGCGGCGTCAAACGGGATGAGCCCGAGCTACTTCAACGCGCTGTTCCACAAGCACATGCAGGTCAGTCCGGCGGAATACATCAAAAAACTGCGCATGGGCCACGCCCGTCAACTGCTCCGCAACAGCCGCCTGACCATCTCTGAAATCGGGGAACAGTGCGGCTACCGCAACGCCTATTACTTCTGCCGGATCTTCCGTAAAGTCCACGGCTGCACGCCCGGCGAATACCGCGCCCTGCCGCGCCGCGAATACGACGTGAAATTCCTTGCTCCATGACCGGCTCCGGGGATACAGGGCGTGCCTCCGGCGGCCGGGGGCGCTTCGCCCCCCGGTCCCCCCGACCGGCAAAGTGCCGGCGCTGGGTACGGTTTTGAATTTTTACGCAGTAAAAATTCAAAACCGGGGGTATTATCTATCGGTTTATCGGCTCTATCAGCAGTATATGCCTCCGGGTGCTACCCGGTCGGGGTCAAAGGGCGAAGCGCCCAGCTACCGGTGCCTGATTGCAAATCAGGCCGCGTGGCGCACAAGGTCTGCCGCCCGACAGGGCTGACAGACCCGCCTGCCTTCAAAACGGCAGGCTTCCCCAGGCGAATCGCCTCCGACTGCCTGTCACGGGATCACACCGGATCACCGACCTGAATATTTGAACGGGACGCCGTCGGTATTGATTTTCACATTTTCGGCGTGTCCGTCCAGAAAACCGACCTGATTCGAGGAGTTGTGCCTGCCCTCGTTAATCGACCAGGCCCGGTAATCGAAATTGCTGACGGAATCTCCGAAACAGTTGTAATCGTAAATTCCGCCTTTGCTGCGGCGTGCATCGGCGATCACAAAAGTCATGCTCGGCTGCCTGCACCGGGACTCCTTTTCCAGATACTCGACCAGCCCCCAGGTGTTATAGCCGTAGCTGTAGTTCGTTTTCCGGTTCGGAGCAGTGGGACATAGAAACACCTTCGCCTCGCGCCGGATCAGGTCGGTCGAACCGTCCCACTCCTTCCAGTCGCCGGAAATGCCGCAGTACGGTGCGAGCTTCTGGAACAAATGCAATCCAAGATTCTCCCAATCCCTCCAATTTGAATTGCCCTTGCTGAAAAACACTCCGTCGTTATCTCCGAGATACATATTGTTCGCAAATATGATCTGTTTGACATTGCTCATGCAGCTCGCCGCGCGCGCCCGTTCGCGGGCCTGATTCAGCGCGGGCAGCAGCATCGCCGCCAGAATTGCAATAATAGCTATTACAACGAGCAGCTCAATAAGGGTGAAATGGCGCCTCTTCCGGGGGGCCGGGGGGGCGAAGCCCACCAGCGGGATAAGTAGGAGCGAAGCGACGCACATCCCGTTACTCGGCGGCGGCACCTTGCCGCCCAGAATTGCGATGATCGCTATTTCAGTAGCCTCAAAAGCTGGATTTTTTCTGCTATTTTCTGCTAATTTTGCATTTTCGTCAAATTATAACACCAACAATAACAATTAAGGAAATTATATCACTTAACAGATAGAGGCGAATGTTTTCTTCAATTTTAGGGAAATTGTAATTGACAAACTTGTAGTTTTTAGAGGCTTTCTGATTGAAATTTGTTCATGTTGAATATGTTGCGCTTGGATTTTGTGATATTTTTCAAGAAATTTGCAAGAACTCTTCGGTCGCTAGGATGGGAGAAAGAAGCCGCAAAAATCCGCGAATAGGTTACAAAATACAATTCCTTGTAATTCTGAGAGGATGCCACCGCTATCCTCCCAGACTGTCAGAAAATTCTCATTGTAATCAATTTTTTAAATTTATAGATTGAATAATTAATTTATTTTTCTTTTTATAATGCCACATTGAAAGCCAAAATGAGAAAAACGATGCAGGAATAACCGAAATATTTCCAAAATATTTAGAATATTTTAGTGCCTCAGCGGAATCATATCCACACCATTGAACAACAACAGGTAATAAAGCCCCTCCCATGAACGCAATTGCAAAAGCAAATAGAACAAACCGTGTAAAATAAAACAGCCAAATACCCCATATTTTTCTTTTACTTTGCTCCTGAGTTAATTGCAAAATCCAAGGGGATTTCTTGAATTTTCGCCCAATGATATAATAAAAAACTAATAGAGAAGTCCCGGAAATGATTAATAAATTATATAGTATTGCAACAATAAAAAGTATACGTGGAAAATAAAATACCTCTTTTAGTAGGCTTAAAAGGCAACCCCCCATTAACAATAAAACAATTCCTAATAATGCAGAACGCCAGAAAAAACGCCACCAAACTGAAAAAAGCGCAGAAAAACACATCTTACCCATAATTATTCCTTAACAGATTCTAACCAGAATCCATAACTATTCTACAACAAACCAATGGAAAAATAAAATATTTGAAGTCAAGTTAAATAGAGCCATAATACCTGTGCTAAATTTGCCATACCATTATGTAAATCCTCTTTCCAATAGTGCCTGAAAGAGACTAATTGGCGTTCTAAAAATATCAATTATATTTTCTCCCTAAAGTATGATGACGTATTAACATTTTTATTTTTTGTCAGAAAAGTCTGCTCGTACTTTCGCAATGATCTCATCAAATGTTTTGCATTGGGGGTACTCTTGCCTAAATATAGCAAGTGCAACTGATTGTTCTATGCTTCCTTTCTTTTTTAATTTTAATAAACCATCATATGCAAGACGATAACCTTCAGAATCGTGAGCCTTGCACAATATAACCCAAATCATAGGTAAAATATTACTTTTACAAATAAATTCATTATCCATATTTTTTTGTAGAAATTTTTTTAGATCGACAACGTAGGTTTCAGATTGCAACCGATAAAGCCATTTAACTGTTTGACGAAAAAGCTCAAAATTCTTACCATTACTAGGACGCTGAAGTATTTCTGCGACTTCTGGGACGTAAGTATTTTTGTTGATGCCTAATAAAATCGGAATAAAATATTTTAACTTCTGTGGGGGCATATCTTTGTGGTAGTGACGACGAAGTAATTGTAAACAATCATGTTGGCCAAATAAACGCTCTGACTGGCGAAGGGCGATCTCCCAATTTGTGTCAGTTTGAGCATAGCGCAACATCAATTGACTAAACCCCAATTGATCTTCTTTATAGTAAATTTGTCCAGCAAGATCACATACACTGATATCTGCCAAGGCCTTTTCAAAGATAATCTTTGTACAATGAAAGTTTGTTTGTCCTAAATTTTCTAGCAAAAAACGCTTTTCTGATACCTGTAGGCAACCAGACAAATAGAGCTTTTGAAATACCGCAATTTCATACTTTGATAATGGCTGCCGAAAATTCCCCAAAGCAGATAAACGATGTAAGATGCTTTCTGAAAAATTATTTTGACTTTGTAAGAGTTTGAATAAAAATTCTTTTTCCTCATTTGCAGGCAGTTTTCGGTAATAATCGAAAAAAGCCGTAATTCCTTTGAAATTTTTTCCCAATAAAGGTAGATGATAAGGGCCGGAAATCACTTGTCCAGCCTTCAGAGGAATTGGATAAAAACCCGGAAGACGCGTAAACTCATATATCCATGGTGGGGTAACTGTTGATGTCTTAAACGGTTTCCCAGATAAGAGCCTAAGAAATTTTGCTTTTTGATTATCAGTGACCTCCCAAAGAGCAATTTGATCTGACTCCATGATAGCATCCCAGAAATTATTAGGTTTAGAGGGGGTAAGTTGAATCAATTGTGATGATTGTTTATTTTCCTGAGAATACGCATAAAGACGATTGCGAATGAGATAATTTCCCTTGGAATCTCGTAATGAAATCAGTAATTCTATCCGCTTTTGAGAAATAACGGTTATCTGATTGAATTCATATTGACATTGGGGAACTACAGGAAGATGCTTAAGTAAAGAGTCGGGTAGTTCAAAGGTGGTTGGGGCTAGAGCTAGAGTAGTAATTGAAAAGGCGATGGTTACTGATAATAAGAAATAAACTTTATAAAGCATTGAAATTGACATCTGAATTTAAACGAGTTTCACACAAATTGATAATTGCAAATATAACACCCGTTTAGGTCAAGTCAATATTTTCAATGAATTTTTTTCAAGTATCTTGCAAAATTAAGCTTACCAAACTATATTAGGAACAAAATTTCAGTGACTTTTTTGCTTGGAAGCGAGTTTTCTTGATATCATTATTGAAATATTACGTTCTATAATTCATATATTCATGAGTGTGTCGAATGCAAAATAATCAATAAACCTGAAGTAAAATGATGAGTATAAAACCTAGGAAAACAAAATATACCGTGATGAAAGTAGTTTATTATGGTTGAAAAATTGGTAATTGTCTTTTTGTTTTTTGTTGGTTGCATATGTTGTGATATAACTGCCGGGAATGTTTCTCCTACTCTTGCTATTGTAACAGGAAGAACTGCAACTAAAGATTATTTTCCTCGTGCACAAGCTATTTTTCGTCTTGGTACACGTTTGCAACCAGCAGAGATAGATGCAATTTATGATTTTTTAAATTCGAAGCAGGCGGACAATTTAAAGATTTTGGAATTCAACTCCTTGAAAAATGATCTCGTAATTGTTTTAATGCGTCAAGAGCGCTATCCTGCCAAATTATCAGCTGCTTTGTTATTTATGTATCGAGATAAGGAGCATCATCCTGTCTGGAGAGATTATTGCGTTCAATTTATGGGTCGTTTCTATCCTCAAGCAACATTATCGGATCGAAAATTATTGGAACAAGGAATGCGTGAGGCTTTGAACGAATCTTCATCTGGTATCGCTGGAACTGCATTAATTGCCGTCAATTCCAATCTCGTGTTATGCGAAATTCCTAAGCAATATTTGTTAGATCAAGCTTATATGCTTGTGCAATCTGAAAATAGTAAAGAGTTTGTAAAGCTGACTGCGCTGCAAATTGGAGCTTTGAATGGCGATAAGCGAATATTGCCTATTGCTCGACAGATACTGAAGAATAAACATAGTATTCCATTACAAAGTTCAGCACTTGCAGTTTTGGGGTTTCTAGGTGGAGAAAATGATCAGGAGACTCTTACTCATTTCTCCTGCAGTTCTGATATTAGACTCCGAGCTGCTGCTCAAGGCGCACAAAAAAGAATTTCTGACAGAAAAAGTCATAATAACCATTAAAGAAATGAAATGAAAACAATTATGAAAGTAAAGTTTATCGTTTGGACGTTGTGCTTCATTTTACTTAATGTTTTTGGAGAAAATATAGGAATTTCGGCCCCGAGCCAATTGCGATTGATTCGAGCAACCTATACAAAAATCACGATTGCATGGGATGCTCCTGTTGCAAGTAATTTACAGCTTGCTGGTTATCGGGTTTTCCGAGATGGTCAAGAAATAGCAACTGTTTCGCAATCGGAATTTAAAGATGAAAACTTGGAAAGCGGAACTACTTACCGCTATAAAGTTGTTGCTGTTACGGCGGGGGGAGCAGTATCTCCTGCATCTGTTGAGCTTTCGATTAGCACAATTAAATCTGTACCATTTGATAATAATGAACAGGTTGAAGCTGTTGTAGATGCTTTACACGATACTCCAACTGCTAACCTCAGTGCCATGGCGTTGCTAGGAGCTGTTAAAGCTGGTTTTGAAGCTCTTACTGGGTCGAATATTTCTTTTTCTGTATTAGATGGAGATTTAATAAGTGATTTACTCACTGAAGAGCTGGGAGCAATTAGTGGAATTATTCCACAAATGACCGATGCCGAACGAATTGCGGCACAGGCTGAATTAGATAAAATAATGAAGGAAAATTTCAGTGATAATTCTTTTGAACATATGTATATTAATTCCCAGTTACAGGAATTAGCAGAACGACATTGGAAGGCTGGCAGAAGTACTGCTGCTAATATATTGTATGAAGCTTCATTGAAATTTTTATCAAATGATGAACAAACTGTTTCCAATACCTTATTTCGTCTTGCAAATTTCCGTAAATCAGTTCTTACAGTAGACAGTTCTTGTGAAGAAATCGCTGCTAGATTGGCTGAAGCCCAAGAACAAAGTTTGCGTTTCTTTGATTTTTTTCCCACTTCGACTTCCATCGCAGCACGCAGTGCTTATTTAGCACCTGCAAATTGGTTCTTTCGTTATTTCACGAAAATGTTGGAATATGACAATTACCATCAAGAATTCTATGAATCAGCTCTGTACCTAGCACAGAAAGCGGTAGAGCTTGAACCTCAAAGTAAAATTGCTGAAAAAATAGCAGCTTGGGAGTTGATTCAGCAGCAGATTACTTTTCGAGATGAAAATGGCAAACCACGTCGTGGAACTTTAAAGATAACCAATGTTACGGCAGATACAGAACAGAATTTTATATTTCCAGGAGAACCTTTTACAGAAGAACGTATTTTTGCTGTAACTGATGGTACTGTTACAGTACCTGTTTATGCAGGGCATATTTATAATGTAGAAGTGTGTTTTGAAGTTGATGGCGGAAAGGCTTTAGTTTATTCGTTGCCTGGCTTTAGACATGACAAGGGAAAGCATTATACCTATTCTTATTTAAATGAATCAATGGAGAGCGCTGAAACTCCAGAAAAATGTAGCGCTGATTTTATAATTAGCCATCCTAACTATCCTTACAACTTAAAGGTAGAGCGTGGAATTGATTTTTTTACTTTGTATTGGGATTGGGTAAATTCTGAAACCTTTGCAGCAAAGTATTTCAAAGTCTTCCGTGGTAATTTACCTATTGCTACAGTTAATAGCAATAAAGCAACAAGATTAGCGTTAGCCCCTGCAACGGGGGACTATGTGTATACGGTTGTTGCTTACGACGAGTCAGATCGGCCGAGTCGGAGAAGTATGCCTATTACTGTTGTTCCTGGCGACCAAACTCCTTATAGTGATTTTTTGGAGTGGATGCAACGTTATTTCAAGGAAGGAAGCAGTTTTTCATGTGATGACCCAGATGGTGATGGTGTTGATAATTATCATGAATTTTTGAATGGAACTGATCCTACTAAAGTTCCAGGCCCAATGCCATATGCAGGACCTCGAGGATTTACACGATTAACGCTGAAATGGGATTCTGTACCGGAAGCATCCGTTAATGCGGTTTATGAAATTAGTCGCAACGACGAAATTATTGCGTCGATTTCTGAATTAGAGTATACTGATTCTGAGCTAACTCCTGGCTTAAGCTATCGTTATCGAATTAGATTGACAGAATCCAATGGGCGTGGAACGGATTGGAGTGAGCCAGTCGTATTGCAAACACAGCGTGAAATTCGTTATGAGAATCATGAAAAAGTCCGACAAGTTGTTGATCAATTTTTGAAGTTGAATTTAGCTGAATATACTGGTACTAATTTGGTTTCTGCCGTAAAGAGTGCATTAGAGGCACTGTTGGGAACCAATATTACATTTACAGTAATTGATCGTGAGCTTTTGGATGATTTAGTGGAAGAAGAGTTGGCCCTAATTCGGGAAGTTACTCCTTCGCTTGGAGCTGCTGAGCAACTTGCACTGCGCAATGAGCTGGATAAAATGATGGAAGAAGAATGGGCTGGTAACTCTTTTGAAGAAATGTATATTCATTCAAAACTTGGAGAACTGGCAGAGGAACACTGGCAAAAATATCTGCAAGATAAAACTCAAATAACCCATCGAGATGCTGCTGTCACTTTGTATAGTTTTTCACTGAACTTTTTAAATAACCATGAATCTTCCGTCTATAATGTACTGAATCGCTTAGCTATGTTCCAATTACAGGGGCTTGCCGAGGAGGTTACTGATCAGGAATTAATGGCGGCAGTCAATAATGCACGTGATATTTATTTGCAATTTTTCCATTATTTTTCAAAATCTTCTGATGTCCGTTTTGAAATCAACCCTTATCGTCCAGCCTTGATCGCGTACTGGAAAAATTTCCCACGATTGCTTAAGTATGATTCATATCAAACGGAATTCTACAAAAATGCGGAACAATTAGCGCAAAGTTGGTTGGAGTGGGGGTATGGTGATTCCAGTAATCGGATGGCTCGACAGATTCGCGCTTGGGAGCTGGTTCCATTAAAAATTTCTACGGGAGGAAGTACAGGCAGACTGGAAATTCGCAATGTCAGCACGCGGTTACCTTATAATATTCTGCCTTCGGATGATTTTGCGACTTCGGATATTCGAGAATTTCAACTCACTGGCGCAGATTTGAATATACCAGTTTATGCAGGGCATCTTTATGAGATTGCAATTTATACGACGGTTTCTGGTGGACCGGAATGGAAACAATTGATTGATAATGTATCATTTGATAATGGTAAAAAACTCATTTTTGAATCTGGTAATGAGGGTGAATGGAGCGACTTACCAGAAGGAACAGGTGGGGCTGAGTTAGAGCTCTCATTGAATCGACCTTTGTTTCCATATAACTTACGTGCAACTACATTGCCAGATGTTTTTGATTTGAGTTGGGATTATACTCCCTTCAATGATGAAAAGATTACAAGTTATAATATCTATCGTGGTAATACTCTGATCGGTAATTCCGTGGAAAAAGTATTCAAAAATATCCCACGTCAAGTTGCTGCGGATGGGGTGTATGCCTATACTGTGGCTGCAGTTAATACTTCCGGCGTGGAAGGGCAACGCAGTCCTGCATTACGTGTTTTGCCGGAATTTACCCCGGAGGAGTTAAAATATTTTGAATGGAAACAACTGTATTTTGGTGATAAGCCTAGTTTGGCTACTGATGATCCGGATGGAGATGGACTTACTAATTATCAGGAATTTTTGCTGGGCTCTGATCCGACTATGGCGCCGCAAACAGATCCCAAGGGGAGTATCCAGAATATTACTCGGGGAGCAAAGATTAATTATTATGCCGGCGCTTTCTCGCAATTACCAGATTTCAGCCAACTTAAACCATATAAAACCGGAATTATTACGCGACTTGAACAAAATACAACTGCTGGAGTTGTTTTAGAGTCGGAACGGAATGATGCGCTTGGCATCTTAATCACAGGTTATTTTGATATTGAAATTCCAGGTAGTTACCGTTTTTATATGTTGAATGATGATGGAGCACGGCTATACATTGATAATGCGATGGTTTTGAATCATAATCGAACAGGACAGTCTGAAGCTTATGTTGATATACCATTGAACAAGGGGACCCATTCTCTGCGTTTAGAATATTTTGAACATAGTGACAATGCAGTATTGCGCGTAAGTTGGGCTGGCCCTGATTTTGCACGACGCGTCATAAGTAATGAATTGTGGCATACAACAGATGACGAGCGTGTACTGGCCGAAGTGGCAGCTTGGCAACGTGATTCTGATTTTGATGGTTTGCGCGATATCGAAGAACGTCGTTTGGGAACCGACCCGTTCAATGCCGATACAGATGGAGATGGTTTGACGGATTATGAAGAAGTTCATGTCTATCTGACTAATCCACTGGTTGTTGATACTGATGGAGATGGGATCAATGATTATGAGGAAGTGAAAATTACATTCTCTAATCCGTTGGTCGTCGATTTTGATGGTACGCATGAAATTCTGCAGACTATAAACGGCAGCAACTACAGTTCTGCCGATTCCGGTTGGCGAAAGGTTGGTAATTATGCCTATTGTGGTAGCCGGAATGGGACGATCAGTTATGCTGTCACAATTCCTGAACAGGGAATCTATGCATTGGAAGTCACTGGCGGGAACGAACAATCATTTGCTGCAAATACTGATTTTGATTTGTCAGTGCTGGTAAATGGAATTTCCAGTGGCAACCAGATCTTGAAAACACAAGATCGCGCCTCAAGTACTGTTCGTTTTTATTTGCCGGAGCTTAAAGCTGGTAAAGCAATTGTCAAGTTGTTATGGAGTAATGTAGAATCTAATAAGATGTTACGGATTGATTCTGTACGTCTCGTACGATTGGGAGGACCGGATACCGATGGTAATGGCCGTCCTGACTGGGCTGATACCAGATTGAAAAATACTTCTGGTGTCGTAATATCAGCAGAATCTGCGACTTCTCCACTGTGTATTGAGGGGGATGGTAGCGAATACTGCGGTATGGTAGATATTACCGTACGTGCTGTAAAAGAAGGCCGGAACTTCCGTCCGTGGTTTGATGCAGAAAAACGTGTTGTTTGGAAAGCGGAAGATACCCCAGCAATTGAATTAGTTGAGTTGACTCCATTCGTTGCTTCCGTCGGTAATGGTGCACGAAATACTTGGTATGCGGATGTACCCTTATCTCCTGATACTCCGACAACTGTTACTGTACAGCGTGATGAAAATTCTGAGGCTGTCATTCAAACAGTAACCTGGACTCCAACTGATGTACTGCGTCAACAGAGTATTATGATTCGAAAAGGAGACGCTTTGCTGTTGAGTGCAAATCCTGGAGATGGTACACGTGGTATGGGAACAATCACCGTCAATGATGAGCAACTGACTGTGAATGGAAGTTCTGCTGTACCGTATCGGTTTGATGAGGCCGGTACAATCAGCATTACTGCGGAATTCGTGCCAGAAGCAGGAGGACCTTCTATTAATGGGGAACTGGAAGTAAAAGTGATTGAGGCTTCATTTACAGGTGTGCCGTATTCGATTGTCGGTCTGGAACGTAATTGGAATAATGCGAAAATTCCGCCAGAAGCAATATTGGAATACGATGATATTGTGACGATTTATCGTTCTGATCGTGAACAAGGGGCGAATTTGTCGTTCTATGGTAAACAACCCGGATACGCTTGGATTGTAGCGCGTCTTGGAGAAAATGGTCCGATTCTGTCAACAACGCAAATCAGTGTGTTGGATTCTTCAACTCATAAGTCGGACGGTTATTACAAAGTGATTGACGTTTTTAATGATGGTTCAAAGCTGATTGAAGGAAAGATCGTTTTGACAGAAGTACCGCCGGATTTGAGAATTCAGTTGGTGATCAGTACAGCAGGGACGACTTTCCTTGACGGTACGATTGTGAAGTGGCTGACAGCTGCAGACTTTGATGAGAATGGCGTTTGCCGTTATCAGATGCTGAAATCGTCGGAATCACCGACTTCGACGTGCCATAGTATGAATTACTATCAGGGCAATGATTTTCTTTTTTCGTATCAGAACTGGTAAACTCTTTTATTTTTCAGGACGGGTATCATGAAAAAAAAGCTTTTGTTGTTGTTACTGCTGGCGGTTGGTTTGAGTGTTTGGTCGAATCCTCCCTTTGGTCCTCCGGCTCCGCCACCAGATCCAGCTTGTGATGGCAATTGCGGTGGGACGGGCGAAGGCGATGGTAGTGATGGTACGGAAGATGGAACCGGTGGGACGGATGACGGCACCGACGGGACAGATGACAGCACAGACGGAACGGATGACAGCAACACTGGTGAAGGAGAAGGCGAAGGCGAAGGCGATGGTGAAGATGATACCGACGGCGAAGATGATTCGGATGGAGACGATCCGGTCTATTGTCCGCGATGTGGAGAACAGCTGAATTCTTTGGAGGAGACACTGCCGTTTGGTCGGATGGTAGACTGTAAGCTGATTCCGAATGCACAGTTTTCCCTTTATTCTAAGAGTCCGAGTGCACGTTTATTTTCCCCGCAGGGTCTTGTTTACGATTTTCGCTTTGAGTCTTATATGGAAAGCCATCCAACGGAAACGGTTGCTTTCCGTTCAGATGGTTTTCGGATTCCTTATGGAGCCGCCGGCGGAGTGGCACGGGCTGGGCATTATTGTTCCAGCATTTCAATGAAAAGCGAGAGTCAGAAGAGTGCGCGTAGTACAACAGTATCCAATGCTTCGTGGCAGGCACCGGCAGAAATCACACAAACTTTCAAGAACGGCAGTTCGGTGGTTTTCACACCGTACAAAACCGGTTCTGATTTTGGCTACTATCGCGTTTCGAAGATCATCACCTCGAAAGGGACGGAACTTCAGGCGAGCGATAAAGGAATCGGTATTGAAGTTCTGCGGGATGGCAATCAGGTTTTGCGTCAGGTGCTGTCAGCCGCAGACGGTTTGGCGGATATCGTCATTGTCAATCAGTATAAATATGAAGTTCGCCTGTATTCGCATGATGCAATAGGCCCAAAAGGCAGCGACGGATATTATTCGATTCTTCAGGGCAAAACTCCCTATCTGATCTGGACGATTGAAAATCCGCAGTGCAACAACAATTACGACCAGATCCGTATTACGCGCACAATCGGGACGGACAGTCATGTTCATAATTGGCAGTATGTGGAGAATTCGAACTGCTGGGAGCTGGTGCGTGGTGAGGGAGCGGAGCAGATCAAGGAAACGAAATCGGAACAGGAAGATAAGAACAGCAAGACCGTGCTTTCCACACGTGAGTTATTTGATGCTTCCGGTAATTTAGTCCGCCGCAAGACCGAAACGCACGTAGAGTATGACGGCGGGCAGCTTTTGATGGAAAAGGTTACGGACCCGGAAGGTTTGAACTTGAAGACCAGTTATGACTATTATGATGCGAATCGGCTTGTAAAGTCCGTCCGCTATTACAATGGTCGCTGGGAAAGCTACAGTTATGATTCTTCGAATCGCCAGACTTCAAAGAAAACAGCCTTCAAAAACAGTGTTTTTGGTGATTCGTCCTGCCGCGAAATAACTTATACCTACGATTCGCATGATTCCCGTGATATAGTATTGGCAACGGATGGTCGTCCCCGGACGGAGACAATTTTGATTGGCGGCGTAGCGATTCGCAAGACCTTTCACTGCTATTTTCCCTCAGGCAACGGTGAAGATACGGAGATAACGGAACTGGCGTCAAGTCCCGCCTCCGCGTATGGAGCTTCCGGGAATTTGCGGACCGTCAAGGTTTATGATACGGCGACTTCCAAGTTGAAGTATGTGGAATATCCGAACGGGAAACGTACTTCATATCAATATGAGTATGGGACTTATACCCCGTCAGCCACGGGATTGGGAAGTTTTACGGCAGATGCAGGAGGTAATGATCTGCGTAAAACGGCTGTCTACGGAACGGTCTCGCACCCAGCGGGTGTAAATGGTAAAAGTACGGTCGAGGTGACGATCATCGACCGGCGTGGGAATCTTGTCCAGAAAGAAGGATATGCTCTGGTTGGCGGTTCCCGGAAGCGTATCAGCTGGAATGTGTATGAGTACAATGTTCGCCATCAGTTGATTCGTTCAGTAGGCATGAACAATCTGGAGCGTGAACAGGTCTGGCAATGCGATGCGCTGCGGACCACCAAAGATGAAACTGGAGTGGAATTGCTCCGTACTTACACTTCCCTGGATCAACTGGCGACCCTGACGAAAAAAGGCGCGAACGGCGAGCCGGATCAGGTTACCACGTATACTTACAGTCCATCGGGGAAATTGTTATCGGAGACAGTGAGCGGCGGAAACCTGTCCCGGGCGGTCACCAAGACCTATGATGCTGCCGGACGGCTGATTTCCAAGACGGACGAGGCGGGGCTGACGACGACCTGGAGTTATGTGATGGCCGATGATGCTCATGGTAAGATCGTAACAGAGACTCGCCCGGGAGGGGCTACAAAAATTACCGAATACTATTTTGACGGGCGTGTCAAAAGCATCACCGGTACTGCGCAGCCGGCGGTGTATTATGATTATGGCGTGACGGATCAACTGTCGTGGAGTAAAGTTTCCTATGGAGCGCCGACTGGCGCTTTGTGGACTAAGACCTGCTATAATTTCCTCGGCCAGCTGGCACGGGAGGAAGCATCCGGTTTCAATGGTTCTGTAGTGGTCACGCAGAATTCCTACGATGCGCGCGGTTTGTTGACCAAAGTTTCCCGAACGGGGCAGGCTGACGTCCTGAAGGTTTATGACGAGCTTGGCAACCTGATCCGGCAGGGATTGGATGTCGACGGCAGCGGAACTTTGGAGCTGGCGTCAGCCGATCGAATTTCCGACCGGGATACCGAATTCATCACGGAAGATGGAAATATCTATACTTGCACGACAGCCAAAGTTTACGGAAAGAAAAATGCCGATACCGCGAAAATCAGCAGTATTGTAAAAAGCCAGCTGACTGGTTTGGCATCCGGTGTGATAAGCCGGAGTATTTCCACGGATATCCACGGCAATCAGACAATCCAGACTCTCTCCGTGAATCGCAACGGCAAAAGCCAGGAACTTTTGACGCTTTACCCGAATTCCACGGTGGCAGAGCGTCAGTATCTGGTTAACGGGCTGTTGCGCAGCCAACGTTCCGCGGATAATTTGACGACGACTTACAGCTATGATGCCCTCGGAAGAATTACAGGGATTACCGATCCGCGAACCGGACTTTCTTCGCTTGCCTATTATTCCGCCGGCAACGGTAAAAAAGGACAGCTGATGTCCGTGACGGATGCTGCCGGTAATACGAACGTATACGATTATGATCCGGCTACCGGCCGGCGTGCTTCGGTGCGCAATGCTCAGAATAAGTTCACTTACTATGATTATAACTCATTTGGTCAGCTTGTCCGTACCTGGGGAGATGCGGTCTATCCGATTGAACAGGGGTATGATGATCTGGGGCGTCGGATTGTATTGAAAACATATCGGGGCGGGACGGCATGGAGCAATCCCGTCTGGCCCGGCGACAGTCAGATTACCGATGTGACCGGCTGGGTTTACGACGCCGGTTCCGGGCTGGTTGTGAAAAAGATCGACGCCGCCTTGAAAGAAACCGTCTATTCCTATACGGCGGACGGAAAGCTGGCGAGTCGCAAATGGGCGCGTCAAACTGACGGACAGCCATTGCTGACGACCTATCAGTATGACGCGGCAACGGGTGAGCTGCTCCATATTGACTACTCCGATGCGACGCCGGATATCACGCAAACGTATAACCGGTTGGGATTGCTCGCTTCCGTGACGGATGCCGCCGGAATGCGGACGTTCCAGTACAACGGGAACTTTAATCTGACCGGAGAGCAGATTACCGGACTTTACAACAAATCCCTGACTTACAGTTATGCATCGGAAGGGATCAAGGGCCGTTACTTGGGGTTGGCGCTTGACAATACTGTCAACCACGCCTATAGTTATGATGAGTACGGCAGATTGAATAAGATTGAAGTGGGAGAACAATCTTTTGCGTATACCCGGTTGTCGAACAGCAGGCTGATTGAAAACCTGACCCGCTCGAACGGAGTAAACACGACATGGAACTATGAGACGAATCGCGATCTGATAACCCGCATCGCTCATGGTTCGGTCAGTACCCTTGGTTACACGAACGATGCTCTCGGACGGCGCACAAGCATGAGCCGCAGCGGAAGCGTGTTCGCGACTCCCGATACCATCGCCTATGGTTACAATGACCGCAGTGAAGTCATCTCGGCGGTTTCCAATGTCGATGCCGCTTATCATTATTCATACAGCTTCGATCCGATCGGAAACCGGATTGCGGCGTCCCTGCAGGGAAAAGCATGGAGTTATACGGCGAATGCGCTGAACCAGTATACCGGTCTGACCGTGGGCAATGCGACAGAGACGCCAACCTACGATGCGGATGGCAATATGACATTGCGCAACGGCTGGACGCAGAATTGGAACGGAGAAAACCGGCTGGTAAGCATGACCAGAGGCGATACCCGCTTGGAATTCGCCTATGACTACATGGGACGCAGGGTGGAGAAGAAGGTCTATTATGGCGAAAGCCTGACAAAGCATATCCGTTTCGTCTATGATGGTTATAAGTTGATCGAGGAGCTGGATGCGCTGGATAATAATGCAACGCTCCGTCGTTATACATGGCAATCCGAAAGTGTCGGACTGGATGTACCGCTGGCGGTGTATGATGCAGAAAAGGATGCAGTTTATCATTATCACACCGATGCCAACAAGAATGTAACGGAACTCACTGATTCCGCCGGTACGGTGGTGGCGCATTATGAATACAGTCCGTTCGGACAGCTGAACAAGACGGAAGGCGTTTATGCCCAGGAAAATCCGTTCCGCTTCAGCAGCGAGTATTACGACTCGGAAACTGCGCTCGTCTATTACAATTATCGGTATTACGATCCGCAACTCGGACGCTGGCTCTCAAGAGACCCAATACAAGAACTCGGAGGGTGGAACCTCTATGCGATGCTCAAAAACAATCCTGCCTCGGGAATTGATAAATTGGGATTGCATAATTGTAAACCTGAGGATCTGAGAAGGCAAGCAGAGGAAAATCGTAAAAGAGCAGAAGATGCCAAAAAGATTGCAGATGAACTTAGAAAGCATGGCGTAGAGGGCCCGCTTGTTGACGGTTTGTCTAAAGCAAGTGATGTGGCTAGTAAAACAGCGAATAGACAAGAAAAACTGGCAATAATGGGAGATCCTAATTCTACACCACAAGAAAAAGCGCAGGCAGCTATGGATTTAGTTCAAGATGAGGCCGATAATCATGGACGCAGAAATGACGCTCGTGATGTAGAGATTGTGAAAAAGCCTATAGTTGGTGATATAACTAAAACTAGTAATGCTATTAATGAACGTGACCGTTTTGCCAAGGATCTTGAGAAGGATATGTATAACCGTCGTTAATGCTGTAAATTTATTTGAATACTGTTATTTCTTCAAGAGTATATATCTTTTTGATAGAGTTACTGGCGAGGAGTGTAAAACATCATGATTGTGAATATAACAAAATAAAAATTTTTGCTCTTATCGTAGAAATAGAATTTTAATAAAAAGAAAGTAAATTCAGAGATTATTATTATGAGAATTATATTAATATTCTTCTTGGTTCTATTGGTTATTGCAAGCAATGCAAGTAATTTAAAAAATGTTAATGGTTCATTGTTAGAAGAACATTTGAGCTATTTTTTTCAAATTCCTGAAACATGGAAAGTTGAAGAGAAAAAAAACTATGTTTTCATAACCGAAGATTCGAGTAATTATATAGGATTATTCTTTCTTTATTCTCCGGAGCGTTCTGAGTTGACAAAGAAAATTGATGATTTAAAGATCCACATTCAAAAAACATATGAGTTGATTAATGGAAAAATCACACCGATTGGTAAAATTACTGTTGCACCGTGGTTTGGAGAAATTTGGCATATTGAAGGACCGGTAACTCCCAAGCAGGTTTTCTATTTTCTGAGTTGGGATCCATATGGTGTAATGGTCATTAGCTCACCTAAGTTAGTGCAGGAAGCCGACAGGATTCTTAAAACAATTCAGCTAAAATATCAGAATCAGTAACGTATGACCGATAACCCGCATCGCTCATGGTTCGGCCAGTACTCTTGGTTGCAGAATTGGAATGGTGAAAATCGACTGGTAAGCATGACCAGAGGTGATACCCGTCTGGAATTCGCCTATGACTACATGGGACGCAGGGTGGAGAAGAAGGTCTATTATGGCGAAAGCCTGACAAAGCATATCCGTTTCGTCTATGATGGTTATAAGTTGATCGAGGAGCTGGATGCGCTGGATAATAATGCAACGCTCCGTCGTTATACATGGCAATCCGAAAGTGTCGGACTGGATGTACCGCTGGCGGTGTATGATGCAGAAAAGGATGCAGTTTATCATTATCACACCGATGCCAACAAGAATGTAACGGAACTCACTGATTCCGCCGGTACGGTGGTGGCGCATTATGAATACAGTCCGTTCGGACAGCTGAACAAGACGGAAGGCGTTTATGCCCAGGAAAATCCGTTCCGCTTCAGCAGCGAGTATTACGACTCGGAAACTGCGCTCGTCTATTACAATTATCGGTATTACGATCCGCAACTCGGACGCTGGCTCTCAAGAGACCCAATACAAGAACTTGGAGGGTGGAACCTCTATGTGATGCTCAAAAATAATCCTGCCTCGGGAATTGATAAATTGGGATTGCATAAGTGTCCTCCTGAAGACTTGAAGGATTTGGCGGATCGGTTGAAAGAATTAGGAGAAGACTTAAAAGAGTTAGCCGACCAACTTGAGGGATTAGGCATTGATAGTGGAAACTTAGGACAAGCGGCAGATGGAGCGAGTAATATAGGTAATTGGCTTTCAAATGTAGCAACTTATTCTGATCCCAATGCTTCATTACATGATCGAACTCAGGCGGCAGTTGACCTTGGTGTCGATGCAGCTCAGGCTGGCCATCGAAATGACTCTGCGGTTAACATTCAAGGTTTTGGTAATGCTGTGGATAATTCTACTACTACTACTATAGGCAATGCTAGAAGCGATCAAGAACAATCAATTAAGTATTGGACTGAGGAAGCACAACCTTACCGAAGTGATGAACGCAACAATAAATCAAGACGAAAGCGATAATAAGGAAATAGATATATGAAATTTTTTTTAGAGACGCTTATTTCATTTGGTGTTATTTTAAATTTACTGGGAAATGATTTGGAAGAAAAATACCAAAATATAGATTGGCAGAATAAATCAAATGGAACTAAATTGTCATTGCGAATTTCTAAGGCGATGTGTTATAAATCGTCTTTAAATTCTTTCACTGTATACAATAAGGAAATCTCTGTAACTTTGAGATTGGAATTTCAACCTGCTAGCAGCCTGTCGGACTTAAAAGCAAGTTCTGCGAGAAAAATCATAGAAGCAT
>ERZ1034984.1226-NODE-1226-length-25254-cov-27.986349_pt1 | contig 25254 bp, 14 predicted proteins | sample MGYA00520589_ERZ1034984 | MGnify/ENA primary metagenome ERZ1034984 (study PRJEB33766, sample SAMN09781790) | gut metagenome | biome: gut microbiome | host: Homo sapiens | place: Madagascar | study: EMG produced TPA metagenomics assembly of the PRJNA485056 data... | reverse complement strand
AATGCCAGTAACGGCACATGTTTTTTCTTGGCAATGACGATATTGTCAAGGATATATTGGGTGTTTCCGCTGAATGAAATCAAAATCAACAGATCGTGTTCTGTCAAGGTTGCGCAAGTCATCTTGATGTTTTCCGCATCATCGAAAAACATGGCGTAAAAACCGATTCTCACCAGTTTGGTCTGCAAGTCTCGTGCGGCTAAGGCCGATGATCCAAAACCGCAGACCACAATTTGCCGAGCCTGCTGAATTTGCGCAATAGCTCGGTTGATAGATTCCTCATCCAAGCTGGTCAATGTGTCATTGACAGTGCGTGCAATGCTCTGGCCAAAATTGTTTTTACGTTCCTCAAAGGGCGTATTCACACCCTCCAGCTGTCGATGCAGCGTGTGTTTGGGGTCTATCAAATCCGCTGCAATGCGCTTTTTCAGCCCCGTGAACCCATCGTAACCGAATTTCTGGCAGAGACGAACCACTTGTGCACTGTCACAATGACACTCCCTTGCGAATTCACTGACCTTTTTCTGGATCACCAATTCTGGGTAATTGATGATGTACTCTGCAATTTTTCGATTGTTTCCGGAAAGTTCCGAAAGACGCTGCCGAATTTCCAAAATAAATTTAGGTGTAGATTCCATAATATTCTCAATGTTTTTGCTCCGCATGTCATACAGTAACATTTTTTTTGCTTTTTTGCAATTTCATCTCTTGTCTTTTCAATATAATTGTAATATAATATAAGCAACAGACAATTAATTTGACAAGAGGTTTTTATGAGTTTCATGTTCAAACCGTTCCGCTACACGGATCCCGAAGCATTGAATTGTCCGCAAATCCCTGCTGAAATCGCAACCAAAGCAGTCGTTACTAATGAGAAGATTGCGGAAGTCTTATGCCAGGCAACTCCGACTCACGGAGTCCTGTTGCTCGACGGCTATGTAGGAGCACAGTTCGTGGCCCCGTGCAAGCAGATTCAGGAGGCTGCCGCCGGAAAGACGGTGAAGTTGATCGATGTGTCCAAGGCGTACAAAAACCCGGCGGAAATGGTCGCCATGCTTGCGGAATCCCTTCCCGAAGACAAAGTGATCGATCCCATTTTGTTGTTCGGTAAATATATTCATAGAGAAATCGAATCTCTTTTTGACTCGGAAAAACTTGTGGTTCTGGTTCAGGAAATTCAGGCGGCAAAAAGAAATGCCGATTTGGTCGTGGTCTTTGGCTGTGGAAGTGCGTTCTCCGGACTTCGGAAGCTGGGCGACGTTGCCGCGTTTCTGGATGTCAACCCGATGGAAGCTACGCTTCGCATTCGCGCCCGCAAGACCCGCAATCTGGGGGACGGCGAGAATGTGCGTCCCCTGCCGCGCATTCTGCGCCGGATGTACTACTACGATTATGAAATTATGATGTTGCACCGTCAGAACCTGATCGATAACGGGGCGATTGACTTCTATATTGATGACAATATGGAAGAACGGTTGAAATTGCTTCCGCTCCCGGAATTCAAGAAAATTCTGCAAATTCAGTTGGAGTCCCCTTTCCGCTGTACGCCGGTTTATCTGGAAGGCGTTTGGGGCGGGAAGTTTGTTAAGAACCTGCGGCACCTGCCGGACGATATGCGTAACTGCGCATGGGTATTCGATTTAATTCCAAATGAAGTCAGTTTGCAAATCAAAGTGGGCGGTGATACATTTAATATCCCGTTTTCGACTCTCTTCAAGGCAGAACCGGAAAAACTAATGGGAGCGGAGAGTGTGAAACGTTTCGGGCGAGTTTTCCCCATCCGCTTTAATTATGACGACACTTACAACGGCAATGGAAACATGTCCATTCAGGTTCACCCCGCAAGAGCATACAACCAGGAACATTTCGGCGAACCGTTTCAGCAGGATGAAAGTTACTACTGCGTCAAGACGGCCGGCAGTAAAACCTATTTGGGGTTGCAGGACGACTGCGATGTAGACGAGTTCTTCCGGTGCATTGATAATGCCGAGAAAAATCATGTTCCGTTTGACCATGATCGGTATGTGAACAGTTTCCCCAGCGAAGAGGGAGATCAATTTCTGTTACCCGGCGGCACAATTCACGCCTCCGGCCGCAACCAGATCGTCTTGGAGATAGGGAGTTACACCATCGGTAGTTACACATTCAAATTGTATGACTATCTGCGCAAGGACCTCGATGGAACGCCGCGCCCGATTCACTCGATTCACGGGAAAAATGTGCTGGTGACCGATCGTCGCCGGAGCAAAGTGGATGGCGTACTTCGCCCGAAACCGCGCACGGTTCGCAGCGGCGAGGGATGGAAAGAAGAGATTGTGGGTGAACATGATCTGATCTACTTCAGTTTGCGCCGTCTCTCCTTTGATCACTGCGTATCGGATGATACCGAGGGCGAGAAATTCCATACCCTCGTGCTGGTGAAAGGCGATGAAGTGTTGATCTATTCCAAGAAAAAACCGACGAACTGCTATCATGCAAAGTATATGGATATGGTTGTCATACCCGCCTCAATGGGCGAATACGGCATCATCAATCTGGGAAAAACGCCATGCCAAGTCACGAAAACTCTGCTGAAGTAGTTCTCGCGTTGGATGTCGGAGGTACGTACATCAAGTCAGCGCTGTTTTGCACGGGCCGGATGATTCGGCGTCTACCGCTGGTGCCAAGTCGCTCCGATTCCGGCAAAGCGGAAATTGCCGCGGCGATTCAGGCCGCAATTGCGCAGGCGGGGACGTTTTCCCGTCTGGCGGTTTCCGTTCCGGGGCCCTTTGATTATCAGAATGGCATCTTTCGCATGACACACAAGTTCGCCGCCGTCAACGGGTGTTCTTTCCAAGAACTTTCCGGCGGTGTTTCCGGGACGTTTCTTCATGACGCTGACGCCTTCCTTCTGGGGGAATTGATTCATGGAGCGGCGCGCGGCTTTCAGATTTGCGGTGGGGTCACGCTCGGCACCGGGCTGGGGAGCGCACTTGCGATCAATGGCGATTTGCTGAATGGATCGGATGGTTCTCCGGCAGAGCAGGTCAAATTATGGAATCGTCCGTTTCGCAACGGGATCGGGGAAGATTATGTTTCTTCCCGCTCGTTGCTGACGAGATTCCCCGCCGAAAGTGTGAAAGCGATTGCCGACAAAGCAAAACAGGGCAATGAAACGGCGTGCGCCGCATGGTTGGACTATGGCTCTGCCCTGTACGAACTGCTTGCTGAATGGAAAAAACAGCTTCACCCAGAAGTGATTGTGGTGGGAGGAAAGATTGCGAATGATCTTCCTCTGCTGGGAGCAATTCCCGCCGGACTTCCTATCCGGCAATCTTTGCTTGGAGAGGATGCTGCGCTTTACGGCGCATATGAAGCGGCTTTGCGGGAAAAGGATTTTTCTGTTCCGAAAGATGAGCAGGAGGAATATCTGCGCCGGGCGATTCTTTCGCTTGGTTCCACCATCCGGCTGAATCATTTTTTCCAGAAGGCCGAACGCGGAAGCGAACTGACCGTCGGTGTTTTCGGCGGCTCCATCACGCAGGGCGCGGCATGCGACAAATCGGAATGTTGTTACCATGGAATCCTGCTTCAATTTCTGCAAAGCCGATTTCCGCAGAGCCGTTTTACACTGGTTAACGCTGGCATTGGGGCGACGGCCTCCAATTACGGCGCATTGCGTGTCGAACGGGATTTGCTGTCCCGACGACCGGATCTGGTTATTTTAGAATTTGCGGTCAATGATTTTGACACGATTCGCTATGCGCATACCTATGAAGGGGTAGTCCGGCAGATTCTGAAACGTCCGACTTGCGCACTGCTGCTGCTTTTTATGATGCACAACACCACCCATAACGCACAGCGTTTCCAATCCATGATTGGACGGCATTACGGATTGCCGATGGTCAGTTACCGCGATGCGCTCACCCCTGATTTAGCGACAGGAAAGATTCTGTGGGAAGAACTTAGCCCTGATTCGGTTCATCCGCGTTCGGCAGCGCACACCTTTGCAGGGAAACTTCTGGTGGGACTGCTCGAACAGATTCTGTCACTCCCCGATCACAATGCACCCACGCCTCCGCCTCCGCTTCCAGCTCCGCTTTTCTCAGCGGATTACGAATCGTGCTTCCTTGCCGAACGCGAGACATTGGTTCCCCGGCAATTTGCAGGGTGGGAACGTATCCCTGCTGACAAAACTCATGCGGGATGCTGGTTTTCACAATCACCGGGAAGTTCGCTCGTCGTGGAGTTTAAGGGCGTCAATTTAATGTTCTCTTACTGGGGTTGGAAAGGTAACGCGGGGCGGGTGCTGGTGCAGGTCGACGAACAAGCTCCGGTTGAGATCGATAGCTTCTTCTCCGGAGACTGGGGTGGCGGAAAACAGTTTTGGCAGGAGATTGCATCCTCGCTTTCTCCAGGCACCCACACTCTGCGGGTCACGCTGACGCACCGGAAAACGCAGGAGTTGGGCGGAAATGAATTCTATGTCTGTGCCATCGGTGGAATCAAAGGGAGATCGTAAAAATGGCTGAATTTACCTTGGGAACCATGTACTGGATTAACCCGCGACTGACGTCGGATGAGGTTTTGCATGATTTTTCCGATATCCAAGCGAACGGGTTTTCGCTGGTTCGCGTCATCGCCTGGTGGGAACTGGTCGAACCGGAAGAGGGGAATTTTACCTTTGATCATCTCGACCGCGTTTTTCGAGCCGCGGAGCAACAGCATTTGCAACTGATGCCGACCATTGGCTTCTATCCGCCAGTCTGGCTCACCCGGAAATTGGATGCCATCGGTAAAAATGAATCGGGACGCTACCCAATGGTCCTACGTAAGGAGATGCAGCGGCCGCTGGGCGCTTTCATTGAAAAGCTCGTTACCCGTTACCGAAATTCTAACGTCTTGGCGATGTGGAATGTTTGGAATGAACCGACGGTTAACGATTCGGTGAATTCAGATCGATTGGCTCATTTTGCTGATTGGCTGAAACGGCACTACCTCGATTTTGACCAGCTCAAGCAAGCGTGGTTTGGAGAATATCCCGTATTCAGTCTGCTCCTGCCGCACTCCATGGAGGAGCTGACAGCGGAATGGTTGGCCGATGCGTTTCGGTACGGCACCCGGGGGCGTGACTGCATGGTCCGGCATGATTGGCTAGTGTTTCTGACTGACGAACTGAATGCCGAGATCCGTTGGGTTTGTCAAGAGGTCAAGCGATATGATGCGACACATCCCACGCATACCAACATACACAGCCTTTCCGGGAATCCGTTGAACAATGGACATCACCACTTTCGCTTGGTTGATGAGCTGGATACGGTGAGTTGCTCCATTCATACCAGCAACGACTATCCGGGCGGCAAAGAATTTTACGCTCCGCTGTGGAATTTCAGTTTCTGCGCAGAGCAGTGTTACAGCTGGACTAAGGGACGCAAACACACCATGATTGGCGAGTTGCAGGCAGGTACCACCAACAGTCACTGGTGCCGGTATTGCCCGACTGTGGCGGACATCCGGTATGAACTCTGTCACACCTTGGGGACCGGGCTGGATGGTGTGGTGTTCTGGCTATGGCGCGGTTGGCGTACTGGAACGTTTGAGCTGGGGGAATTCAGCTTGCGCAATCCAGCGGATGGTTCCCCTACGGAACGCTCTGAAGAGATCCGGCAATTTGGCGAATGTCTGAAGAAGTACAAAATCTCTTTGACAGGACTGGTTCGCCCGGCAGCGAAAATTGCACTGCTCTATTCGCAATCGACATTTCTCTACCGGAAAGTGATTGCAAAAGACCGGCCGTTCCATCTGGAAAGCGAACCCAGTCAGGCGATCTTCGGCTGTTATCGCGCATTGCGTGAGGCTAATTATCAAGTCGATATTCTTTCCGAAGAAGAAGTTCTCCGAGGGGAGCTGTCTCGATATTCCATGCTGTATTTACCTATGACGGAAGTGATTGGAGCACAAACGGCAGAAGCAATCAAACAATTTGTCGCAGCTGGCGGCGCACTCTATGGCGATGGGCGGTGCGGATGGCTGGATGACCCCATGTATCTGCGAAATGAAATCCCCGGCAATGGGTTGGCCGAGGTATTTGGAGCCAAAGAAACCGATTGCGCCTATTCTCAGAATTCCTTCCCTGTAAGAACTCAGACACAAGGTATTTCCGCTGGCGGCATGAAACAGAAATTATCTCCAGAGCCGGAGGCACAGGTGATCGGATGGTTTGGAGATGGTTCCGTCGCGGTGGTCGATCATGTATACGGCCGAGGTCGTACACGGTTGGCGGGAGGAAATTTCTGTCAGAATTTGTACGATCACCGGGATGTGCAGACATCGCAATGGATCGCCTCGTTTCCCCGAGAGTGCGGGGTGAAACCGGATGCGGCTCTACCATATGGTGTCGTTCGATCCCGATTGATCGGAAAACAGATTGAATTATGGATTATTCACAATCATGAAGCCAGGCAAGTCCCCATCCACTTACCGTTTTCAGGACAACTGAGCGGCGTGTTTTATGGAACGCCTGTACTGGAAGATTCCGCCAGAGTCTCATTCGTTTTGGATAGTCAGGCAACTGAAGTGATTGTATTGCAAAAGTAATTTTTTTAATAGAAAAGCAATTTCAAATCAGTAACCGGAGGACTTTTATTGAAAATGTTCATTTGAGGCCTGCGATTTTTAGGCAATCAGCGAATGGTACTGGGCGCATTCCTAAAGAAGTTCCCAAAAACATATCAGGAAAGGTTAAACTATGAAAAAGAATTTTACCCTTATCGAGCTGCTCATTGTTATCACGATAATTGCCATTTTAGCGGGCATATTATTGCCGGCCCTGAACCGTGCCCGCCTTGCAGCCAACACCACAAAATGTACTGCCAATCTGAAACAGTGTACCACGGCACTGTTTCTATATGCGGATTCTTTTTCCGATATCATTCCGGTTCGTATCGACAATAAAAATTGGGGTGTCCTATTGAAAGACACCAAACTGCTTTCCCCCAGCCCCGTGCTGGAGTGTCCAATTCAGACGGGAGGACAACGGCCCAATTTTTCTAGCAACGGCGACGGGCTTTGGTTTACATATGCCGGATTTTCCACTTGGGGAATCGTCGGTAAAGAAAAGACCAAAATGGAAAATGAATTAGGAACTTTTTCCAATTACAATACCGAAGTCCGTTTCAATCGTATGTCTCGCATGAAAAAGACTTCATCCACCATTCTAATGGCCGATGCTAGGAAAAACGTTACCACCGGTCAGGAAATGAATTACACTTTTTCTTATTACCCGGACAGTGATGTCGCAGCTTTCATCTGGTTGGGACATGGCGAAAAAGCGACTGTCGCATTTGCCGATGGAGCGGCCAAATCATTGACCCAAAATGGATTTTCCGATATGCCATTCTCTACAAAACTTTTGAAAGCAAACCGTACGTTCATCACGTTCACAAAATAAAAGAAGGAATCAGAATATGTTCCCCAAAAATTTCCGTTCATTGTTCTTAAGTCTGGGAATAGGCCTTATGCTGAATGATGCATTTGCCGCCTCACCTTCTGATGTGCTGAATGTTCCTGGCCGTTTCAGCCGGAGTGCCACGACAGAGCTCAAGATATCCTTCGATCCGCAAGAAAATGCGGTTCGTTTTGACGGTTCGATTAAATCCGGTGTCAAAAGTAGCTGGTGCTATCCCGTGGTGAAATTAAAAAAGGACGAGAAATTCCCTGCTACCGGCGTCCTGCGATTTGAGATTCGCGGTACTTCGGCCGAACAGCAGCCGCTGAAATACGATTATGCGTTAACCATATTTCAGCCTGGGAACCTCCGGTTTTCTTTGCCGCGCATCACTCCTGAGTGGCAAACCGTGACTATTGATTTGAAGAAATTGACTGACAAACCAGAAGATATTCACAGCTTTGCGATCGGGATAAACCCACGCGACCCGCAATTTGTTTACTGGGTGCGCAATATCCAAATTCTAGATCAGGTTCCGCCTCCCACCGATTCGGAGTTGATCCGCCAATCCATGGCGTGGAATCAAGCCAAACGCTTTGCCCGCAGTTCTTCTGGGGAGCTGGACATTTCCTTTGACGACAAGGAAAACGCCGTCCGTTTTGATGTTAATTTCAATCAGAGCAGCAAAGGGAATTGGTGTTATCCGCAGATGAAATTGGGAAAGGGCGAAGAGATCGCGCCGGGATGTTCGCTTCAATTTGACTTCAAGGCGCAAGCCGCTGATGGTCCGGTAGATTGCCAATATGTGCTGTTGATCTTGAATCCGGGCAATATTCGCCATTCACTGCCAGTCCCCAGCGCAGATTGGCAGACGGTTACGATTGATCTGGATGAACTGACGAGAAATCCAGAGGAAATTCAAAAATTTTCTATCGGATTAAATCCACGAAATCCCCAAATTACCTATTGGCTTCGGAACATCCGTCTTCGTGACACAAAGAAAATAAAACGGCTTAAACAGCTCTCCTTTATCTCCGCCGGAGTGCCGGGAGCCGCCTATCTTCAAGGAGAACCCCTCCGTTTTTTTCTCAAAAACACAGAGGAATTGAATTTCCCCGTTTCTTGGTGTTTGAATGATTGGAAGGGGAATTTGATTTGCTCCGGCTCAATTGGTTCGGCTTCCCAATCAGAGTTGACAGTGCCGGTACAGCAAAACGGTTATTACCGACTGCATTTCACAGATAAAGGCAATCAGGTGGAGGGATTTTTCCCGTTTGCCGTATTGCCCGATCCAAAAGATCGCCGTAAGAATCCGGATTCCTATTTTTCGATCGATACGGCTCAAAGTTTCTTCGGTCGGAAAAATTCGGATACTCTTTCGGAGTTGGCCTATCGCGCCGGAATGGATATCGTGCGCGACCGCATGATCTGGACGAAAATCAATCCCCAAAAAGGTCAATACAACTGGAGTTATTTCCTCCAAAACATGGAAACATTGCAGCAGAGAGGAATCTCTCTTGTGAATGGCTACCACGATGCTCCCAAATGGGCAAGAACGCGTTCCCATACCCTCCCTGATGACCTGCTGGACTGCTACCAATTTGCAAAAGTCGCAGCGCAAACTTGTGAGGGGAAGGTCGTTGCATGGGAATTTTGGAACGAGGAAGATATCAAGTTTTGTCTGGAAGGCGCTTGGGATTATGCGGCAGCGATGAAAGCCGCCTATCTGGGGTTTAAAGCTGGCAAGCAAACCATCCCGGTTTTGCAGGGAGCGTTCAGCAATCCTCGTCTCCCGAATTACTGCCATGTCGTCTTTGCGAACGATGTGAAAGACTACATGGATATTTTCAATATTCATATCTATGAACCGTTGGTAGATTATCCGAGTTTGGCGGCGGGGATCAATCGTTTCCGGCATCAATACGGCATCGCACATCTTCCGTTCTGGCTGACCGAAAGCGGCTGCCGCATGGAGGGGCTGGGACAAGCAGACACCGTCAAGGAGAAAACCAAGGCTCATACGTGGGATCAGGAGCTGCTGGTCGCAGAATTCATTGCCAAATCCATGCCGTTGCTTCAAGCGCAGGGCGCGTCCCGGAATTTTTTCTTTGTTCTGGCCCCGCATCGAGAAATGCAGGGACGCAAAGACTGGGGGCTGGTCCGCTTGGATTATACCGTAAAGCCTTCGTTCAGTGCGTTGACGATATTGAAAAATCAATTTGACTTCGCCCGCTGCGAAGGGACGATCGACTTAGGCGAGCAACTCCGAGGAGTGGTCTACCGCCAGCCCGACGGCACTCAATCGCTTTTGTATTGGCGGCTGTCGTCGCTGGATACCGGCAACAATCGCTATTTCAACAATGGCCACACGTGGGACGGTTTGGCTTCACGTGCCTTTTCTGTCAAGGCGCCGAGCCCCATCTATCGCGGAATTGATCTTTTCGGAACACCGTTTGAAGTCCAGAGCCAGGCGGGATGTCTGACGCTCAATGCGACCAGAATGCCAGCCATCATCCATGGGCTATCCGGTCTTCAGGTGACAACCCCCGCGACTCCAGCTGTGCTGAAAAAAAAGAATGACAGCAACGTGGAAGATCGAACGATCGTTTTTCGGACCGTTCTTTCAAATGATTTTGAATTGAATGTCACCAAGGACAGTGTGGACGTCAAGAAAGACGAGGCAGCCCTGACGCTTCAGATTTGGAATCTTTCGGAACAGGCGAAAACCGGCATGGTGACCACGGAAGGATGTTCGATTTTCGGGATACCGTCTCAGGTGTCCGTCCCGGCCTTTGGCGTGACGGAATTGCCGTTGAAACTCAATTCCCGCGGCATAGACCAGTTGAAAGTGGGGGGACGGTTCAATGGGAAAACGGTCAGCCAACTGGTGATGCCTACCACCAATATGCGCAAAATGATTGATTCCGGGGCAACAACGGCCTGTCCGGCATTGCAGGAGGCGGGGCGATGGCGCCCCAACGCATCGGGAAAAATGGATATTGCGGATGATGCGACGGAAAAAGCCGTTCGGTTTCATACCCTGTTCCCGGAGAATATTCCGGATTACTGGATCTACCCGGAATTTGTTTTGAAGCCCGGAGAGTCCTTCCGCGATGTCATAGGAATTGTCTTTGATATCAAAGTCGATAAACCCGATCAAGTGACCCAGATGATCCTGATGCAAGTCGAAGATACAATGCAGGAACATGGGAAATTCACCAGTCGGAAATTTACCGTTCCCGCCAACGATCAATGGGAACAACGCATTGTCACGCTGGAAACGAATATCAATCCTCAGCAGAATATCCGCATGTTGAGAATCGGGTTGAACACTTCCGCGCGCGAGATCACCTACTGGATCCGAAATGCTCGGTTGATCCATCGTACCAAATAGAAAAAGAATAAATCGTCAATCAATAGAATTGAAGTTCTTCAAAAACATTGATAAAATAGTAATTGATAGAAAGATAGAAAATGAATTTTGAGATTGTATATTACGATGCCGCACAGAAGATTCATACCGCGATTCCGGTACAGCAAGGAAATGAATGGAGTTGTCCGGAGCTGGGGTTAAGTTTTTCGTGTTCGTTGGACAAAAACGAATTCGGTATGAAAGCGCAGATCAGCTCCAACTCTTTCCGGGAAGAGAAGGAGTATCGATTCAAAGAACTGGTGGTTAACTGCTCTCAATTTGAAACCGAAGAGAATTCGAAGCATTCGTTGTTCATTCCGTGGGACAGTGGCTTTCTCTGCCATGCGGCGAAACACGATAGCAATGAGTATTGGCTGCCGATTTTCAACGAGCGGCAGTATATCGGCGTGTGGGGCAACATGCCGCTCTTCGGACTTTCTGACGAAACAACATTTCATCTCGGTCTGATCGAAAGCGGACAGTTTGACTGTGATTTGAGATTACGCACCGCCTGGGGCGAAAAACGCCAATACTCGATCTCTCCGGTTTTTCTACTGCGGGAAAAAGCGGGCGAAAAACTGCTCCCCGACGATCTGTCCATTCTCTTCGTCGACGTGGAGGGCAATTGGAAGCAGGCTGCGCACTGGTATCGAAACTACAATTTGCAGAAGCGTAAACTTCGGACTTTGGCGGAACGCGTTTCCCATGACCCGGCGCTGGACTATTCACTCAGTGCCTTGACGGTACGCTGTCGCATGAGCGTGAAACCACTGCCGGCAAAGATCTTGGAACAGACTCCGGAAACCGCCCCCAAGCCGAATCTGTTTTTGAAGTTTGACGATGTCCGTACCATTGCAGAGGAGTTCAAGCGCCAACAGGTCGGTCCGTCGGAATTTTGTCTGGTCGGATGGAATTACGGCGGCCATGACGGCGCGTTCCCGCAACTTTTCCCTGTCTCTTCGATTTGCGGCAGCGAGGAATCGATGGCGAAATTGATCTCCGACGTTGCTGCGCTCGGCTATCATATTTCGCTGCACGACAATTACATGGATGGTTACCGCCTCGCGGAAAACCTCAATATGGATGATATCTGCTTCAATGGGGGGCCGCAGCTGGGCGGCGGCCGTCTGGGCGGCGGACAAGCCTATCAGATCTGTCCCTCGAAAGCGGAAAAATATGCCAAAGCGAATTTTGCAGAGATCAAAAAAAGGCTTCCGCAGTTGAGCGGTCCCTATTTCGTTGATGTGATGTCCATCATTGCGATGCGTAAATGCGATCATCCCAGCCATCCGATCACTCGTAGGGAGAACTGTCAGTATTATCGCAGTATTCTGCATCTGACTCAGGAGAATTTCGGATTATCGATGTCTGAGGGAAGTAGGGATTGGGCGATCGATCGACTGGACCGGGCATTTTTGATTTTCGGAAAGACCAAAAATACGCTCGCGTTCTGCGATGAGCACATCCCGTTTTTCCAGATGGTCTATCACGGTATCATTTTGTATAACAACGGCCGGTGCCATGTCAATGCCATGGCGGGATCTGTTGGGTACTTGGAAAATATACGGTGGGGTGGGTTACCGCTGGTTTATTTCCATCACCTCTTCAACCCGGAGTGGGTGGGCGCTGCTGGCTGGGCCAATGACTTGCGTTTGGACAGTCCAGAAAAGTTGGCCAAAGATGTCGCGGTTATCAAGCAGATGAGTAATGACGCCCAAGCGCTTCGCTCCACTCAACAAGCATTCCTTGATGATTACATCGATTACAACGAAAACCTGAGTGAAACCGTTTATTCCAACGGAGTTCATGTTTGGGTCAATCGGGGTGGTAAGGCGGAAAAGACATCCGATGGAAGGAGTGTGGCTCCCTACTCGTTCCTGATTCAATAAGGAATTACTCCGCCGATTCCGTTCTTTTACTCGAATCGGCGGAGTAATTCCGAATTTCAAAGCTAAAGATTTTTCTCATCCGGGGTATGTCTTTCTGAATTAGCCGGATAAATAGATTGCTTGCGAAGTGTTAGAAAATGAAAATAGAATATTTACTGGTGCTTCTGATTGGCTGCATTTGGACGGCAATCGGAATTACGATGGCCGAAGCGCGGAAAAAAAAGTGCCAGATTTCGCTTTTCTATCTGATTGGTTCTCTCTTGGCGATGGGATTGTTGATCATTATTTCTCAAATCTTTGACAGCACCCCATTCTTTTCTCTGAAAACAATTGCGGCTGCAGTGCTGTTTTTTACCGGTTCACTCTTAAATGGCGCAGGGCAAGCGCTTTCCATGTTTAATTTACGTTTTGGAGGGCGAGCGTTGGCATATTCCATTCCCCAGCTTGCCTTTGTATTTCCTTACTTTTGGAGTTTGATCTTTTGGAAGCAACCCTGTTCATTTGCCTCGATTCTGGGCTTGGTGTTGATAGGAGCTGCCATCTGCTATCTTGGATTGAAGAAATCGACAAGCCGGAGTTCACTTCCGTTAAACCGTCTGGCGATTGGATTGGGAGCGATGTGTCTATTAGGATGCAGTCAGATCTGTATCATTACACCCACTCTTTTTCCGGTGGAAAACCGTCTCTCCTCCTGGCATGGAGCGGTGATGATCTTTGGTGCCAACGTGGTTTTGTTTGCAATTTGGAGTTTTCGGGAAATAAGACTCCATCCTGTTCATTGGAAAGTCGACGTGAAGTATGGCCTGCTTTGGGGGGGCTGTGCGGTGAGTTCCTATTCAGTTCTGCTACCGACCTTGACGATTTTGGGCCGAATGAATGAGGCGGGAATTGTCTTTCCTGTCAGCTGTGCCATCTCAATTCTACTGTTTTCCATATTCACTTCGATTCGATACAAAGAAAAACAGACCTGGAGTCAGAAACTTGCCTTCGCGTCAATCTGCGCAGGGATTTTACTCGTGAAGCTGTCATAATTTCAATAGAATGTTTCATGAATATATTGAGAAAGGATTCAACATGAAAAACGCTGTCAACCCCATCGCCTCCGCCAGTAACACGGTGGAACGAAATCAGGTTCGTTTTACTGTTCTGACCGAACGAATCGTTCGCATGGAGTTTGCGGAAGATGCCTCATTTGAAGATCGGCAGACACTTGCTGTGAGTAACCGCGAAACGCCGCCGGTCCATTTTTTCAAAGAAACACACGAAAATTTTCTGCAGATTCAAACCTCCTTTTTGAAAGTAACCTGTTCCAATTGCTCGGTCCCGTTTTCGGAAAAGACATTGACCGCGACCATCCTTGTCGACGGTCAAGAGGTTTTATGGCATTATGGACAGCAAGATCAGGGCAATCTTTTGGGTACTTGTCGAACGTTGGACAAAACATGCGGAGATTGGGAAGTCCGTTCTTCCAACGGGACTTGGATTGAACACGAAAATTATGCTCCTGTTACTCTGAGTCAAGGATTGCTCTCCCGATCTGGCTGGGCAGTGTATGACGATTCCGCGAACATTCCGTTGGATTTCCTCCCCGATTCCGAAGCATTGTGGATCACTCCGCGGAAAACGGGAATTCGACAGGATTTGTATTTGTTGGGATATGGTTTGGCATACAAAACTGCGTTGAAAGAAGCCTCGATGATTTTCGGTCGTCAACCGGTTCCGCCACGCTATACGCTGGGCTATTGGTACTGCCGCTATTGGGCTTACACTGACAAAGAGTTGGAGGAGCTGATTGCGCAATTCAACCGTATACAGCTGCCAATCGATGTATTGGCAATTGATATGGATTGGCATCTGGCCGGTTGGACCGGATTCACTTGGTGCCCGGTTTTCTTCCCTGATCATCAGACGTTTTTGAGCGATCTCAAAGAACAGGATTTGAAAATAACCCTCAACGTTCATCCTGCCGACGGAGTCGGCAAACATGAAACACAGTTTGCCGCAGTTTGCCAAGATATGGGAATGATGCCGGAAAAGATGGATTGCGTTCCGTTTGACTGTACCGACCCCAAATTCATGGCGAGCTACTTCAAGCGGTTGTATCACCCGATGGAACAAGAGGGGATAGATTTCTGGTGGATTGACTGGCAACAGGGAACAAAGACTAAAATGGAGGGGGTCGACCCACTCCCCTGGCTGAACCGACTTCATTGGGAAGATCACTCCCGCAAAGAACGCAACGGGCTTCGGCCGCTGACCTTCAGTCGTTTCGGCGGATTGGGTTCGGGACGCTATCCGATCGGGTTTTCTGGCGATACGGTATCGGTTTGGGAATCATTGGCTTATCAGCCGTATTTCACCTCAACTGCGGCGAATGTGCTGTATGGGTATTGGAGCCATGACATCGGCGGTAACATGCCGGGACCGATCGAGCCCGAACTCTATCTGCGCTGGATTCAGTTTGGTATCTATTCGCCTATTCTGCGGACGCACACAGCCAAGCATTCCGGTTCGGAACGGCGCGTCTGGAAATATCCATCGCCATTTGATGAGCTTATGATCGAAGCCATTCAACGTCGTTATGCACTGATACCCTACATCTATGCGGCCAACCGGCGCGGAATGGATACCGGAATATCCCTCCTGCATCCAATGTATTATGAATGGCCCAAGGAACCTGCGGCTTATGAAGCACGCGGACAGTACCTGTTTGGTGATGCGATGCTGGTTGCTCCAGTAGTGCAGAAAGCCGATTCGCTGCATTTGGTCCAATCGAAGATCTGGTTGCCTGAAGGTGAATGGGTGGATACTGCAACGGATACGGTTTTGGTGGGGGGCGGGTGGGTAGAGCGAACCTATCTCTTGAGGGATATTCCCGTCTTTGTCCGCAAGGGAACAATTCTGCCGTTACAGGGCGAAACCCTCCGCATACAGCCCGGTGCCTATTCACAACTTATTTTGGAAGTATATCCGGGCGCGGATGGCGAGACGGAAATCTACGAAGACGATGGGGTTTCTCAAGCATATCTGCAAGGAGAAAGTTCGAGAATTCCGATTTCTCTGCATGCGACTCCTGGTCGAAGCATCATTCAAGTGAAACCGGCAGTCGGCGATTTTACAGGGTTTCGGAATGAGCGCAGTTTGGAAATTCGCCAGCGACTCAGTTCTCCGGCAACCAAAGTTTTGGTCAACGGAACCTGTATTCCGTGGAGTCGGAAACCTCAGGAGGGATGCTGGAGTTTTCAAGGAGACCGGGGCGAGATTTGTGTCAAGATTGCCAAGTGGAAAACACGAAAAGGACTTTCCGTTGAAATTCAGACGAATGCAGAGTTCGACCGGCAGATGGATGGTTTTCTGGGCTTGATGCAACGTTTAGACTATGTAAAGAGTGTGGTGGACAGTGTGTTGCCGAATCACACCATTTGCAACGAGGAGAGAACTGCGGCCCAGTTGGCGCAAACCGGAAATCGGATCACCCGCTTCCCGGACCATTTCGAAGCGGAAATGTCGGCATTTGTCACACAACTTCCGCATTTGCAGGCGGCGTTATGCCGCTATCGGGAAAGTTATGAGGCGTTGAAGATGTTTGACCGCAGCCAGGTTTTGACGCACGCCATCGAATTTCTCGAACGGATTTTGCAAGCCGGAAAATGAATGATTGAAAAGACTTTTGCACATTTCTTAAAGCTTTATCTGGAAGGTCATGAAGATGCAAACGAAAATTTTTTCAATTTATGAAAGTATAAGCAAGTAAAATTAAAAAATTGAGCTTGCTCTAATGGTTATAATGGCGATCACGATGAGCAGCTCAATTAAAGTAAAATTTCTTTTCATATGGTTCTCCTGTGGTTGAATGAATCGGCACTGACGGCTGAATAATTAATGGTGTGAAGTCATATCGAATCCATGTTGATTTGTACTCCGGTTTCAGCGGGATGCGGGATGGCCGGACGCCTTCCGGCGGAACAGTGCATAACCCCAGCGGGGAAGTTCGAGCAGCGTCCTGCCTTGCCGGATGGTGATTTCCCGGCCGGTCGCGATATCTTCCCATTCGCCGTCGAATTCCGCCGGCGCATTGATTTCCCAGCGGCCGGCAAGCGGGCCGGAGTTGGCGAACAGCAATACGGCTTCCGTTCCCTGCCGGTTCACGGCGGCGAGGAGTTCGACGGCTTCGTCGGTGCTTCCCGGGCGGGTGATCCGCAGCTCCCGGTTGATTCCCAGTCCGGTTTCCAGAATCCCGCCGAGCAGGCGGCTGAGTTCCGTGCTGTACAGCGAGTCGAAGGCGCAGTAAACCACTTGCCCGTCGTCGGACATCACGATTGAGGCGTAGGCGTCCTGATTGGCGGCAAGCTGGAGGTGTTTCTCCAGTTTCGTTTCGGGAATGTAACCCGGAATCGACTGTTCCATCGGCACGGGATTGACCCGCTCCGGCTCCTGCACGATCAGTTCGGTCGGAAAATAGGGATACAGCGCGGGAACGACTTCGGTGAGGCGCATCTGCCCCCGGTTCCACGGGGCGGGTTCGCGCTGTTTCAGGCCGAGCACCGCCGGAACGGGACGGGGCCGGAAAGATTCGTCGCGGTCGAACGCCTTGCCGAACGCCAGCAGTTTGCCGCCCTTCTTCACGAAAGTTTCCAGCAGTTTCAGCTCCGCGTCGGTCAGGATCGACCGGGATGGAATCACCAGCAGCTTGTAATTGCCGAGTTTTTCCGGCAGTTGGCTCTCCGAAATGAAGTCGACGGCGAAGTGCTGGTTGCGGATCAGGTCATAAGTCTGCGAAACCCGCCGGGTGTATTCGTCGCGCTTCGCCGGGTCCGCATCGCTGCCGTAGTGGAGCGATGCGGCGTTGGAGAGCAGCACCGCGATATCGGCTTGGGCGCGCGGCAGTGAAAACTCTTTCTGGTGGGTGTTGACCAGCCGGAAAAACGCGGTCAGCTTTTCGCGCACTTCCGGCGGCGTCGCCTTGTCGTTGAAAAAGCCGAAACCGGGAACATCGCCGTTGCAGTAGAAGAAGATGCCGCGGCAGCCGCCCAGAATCTGGGTGAAAAGCTGCAGGGCCGCATGTTCGCCTTTCAACGGCGGAAGCCCTTTCTGGGCGTGGGTTTCATAGGAGATCACCGGGCCGCCGCCGGAGAGGCTGCGCGCCGCTTCCATCGCGTCGCGATAGTGCAGCAGCGAGCCGTTGTAGGAGTCGCAGCCATACACGTCCTGCGTCGTGGCCTGAGGCGCGATGTCGTTGCAGTACAATGCGTCGCCGAGCAATGCGGTGACCGGATGCTTGCCGGTGACCCTGATGCCGGGGGCCTCTTCCTTGAGGATCGACCGCTGCCGTGCGAAGAAGTCGGCGAACGCCTGCTGGTTGTAGCGGAACCAGTGGTAGAAAAAAGTCCGGTTTTCATCCGGCGTTTTCGGCGGCGCGAGTTCGGCGAAGCTCCTGAAATTGGTTCCCATCGCGGCATTGAACTTTCCGATGTTGCCGTATTCCCTTTTCATGGCGGCGCGCCAGGCGGCGAGGGCGGCGGGCGTGGCGTCCAGCCCGTAGGCGGGTTCGTTCCAGCTGACGAACAGGGCGCAGTCGGGATCGTCGCCGACCTCCCGGGCGACGGTGCGCCAGAAGGTTTCGAGCGCCTTTTGATAGACCGGGTCGTGGAGGCTGTGGCGGAACCACAGTCCGATTTTTTTACCGTTCGGATCGACCGGCGCCGGACCGGCGGTTTCAGCAAGCCAGCCGGGAATGTAATGTCCGGTCAGTTGTGGGAACAGCACCATGCCGTTGTGGCGGGCGGTTTCATGCAGGTCACGGATGCGCTGCACGCCTGCTTCGCTGACGGTGTCCGGTCCATCCGGCAGCACGTCTCGGAGGCTGTACTCCTGATGGATGCTGTTGAACCCCGCCGCTTTCGCCCGTTGCATCGCCTCGTCGGTCCGGCCGAACACCAGCCCGACCGGAAAAAACGGTTCGCTGTTGCGGATCAATCTGCCGTTTTCCACCGCAATCCCACCGTTTTCCCGTCCGGCAGATGTTTTTCGGGTGGCTTCAATCAATTCCTTCAGGAAACGGCGCGGCGTGCCGTCTTTCCGAATGAGGCTGAAGCTGATATCGTCGAAATTCACGCCGGGAAGCTGTTGCGACAGCTTTTCTTTTACGTCTTTCGGCGCTTCGGAACCGGCGTGCCAGGCATAGATGAAATATTTGCTGAATACTCGCGCCTTGCGGTTGAATGCGACGCATTCATTGAGCTGGGAGGCCTGTTTATCGTCGAAATACTCCAGCGCATTTTCCTTCGGGATGCCCCAGGCGCGGATCATCGCTTCGGCGCTGACTCCGAACTCGGTATTCCAGAGCGGTTTATCGCGGTCGCCATGCTGATCCATCAGGCGGCGCAGCTTCACGCCCCGGCTGATGAATGCCCACGTGACCGGCATGCCGTAAGTATGTACGGCCATGATGTCGAAGTACTCTTTTGCGCCATTTTCATAGAGTGCGGCGGGGAATTCCGTCCAGTTGGTCATACCGCCGGTCACGATCAGCGCGGCCGGGTTGGCGGCGCGGATCATCGGGGTCACGATTTTGAGCATTTCGGCATAATATTTTCCCCGTTCCGCCATCGGCAGTTTCGGGGTGCGGGCGCCGAAGAGATCGGTGAAAGCTCCATCCATCTCGTTCCAGAGCTGGAAATAGCGCACGTCGGGATACCGTTTCGCCAGCATCGCCGTGAATGCGCCGAACCGGCGGTAGGATTCCAGGCGGTTCGCAAAGTTTGCGCCCGGCGCGTTGCCGTGGATCATGACCAGCGGCGTCAGGCCGTGCCTGCGGTAGAGCGCCATGCGTTCATCGAGCTGTTTCAGTTCCGCTTCATCATAGACGCCGGGCGTTTTCTCATACCGATACCAGTAAATGGTCTGGCGGACGGTTTTGAAGTTTGCTTTCTTCAGCAGTTCCGCAGTCGGGTCGTCGAGTTTATGGATGTTGACTGCCAGCTCCGGCGTCGCCGGAATGGTTTCGCCGCTGAGGCGGTAGGGGGTGGTCCGGGGGGAGCGTTCGGCTTCGCTGCGCAGCCGGGCGGCGTCATCCCGCTCCTGCTCCCAGCCGGCGGAGGCCCCCAGTGCGAAGATGCCGCAGAAAGCCAGAATGGCGGTGATTCTTTTCTTCATTTTTCGATACAATCCTCAAACCGGTTCTTGATGCCGTAACGGGTGTAGGGAATATGGCCGACATGGCCGTCGTAATAGAGGGCGTTGAGGCCGTTGTTGTGCACTTTCTTGCGGTAGTCGCCCCCGTTGGCGTTGGCTTCGTCCTGCACGATCGGAACGCGGCTCCAACTGGTTTTGTAGACCGGATGAATGCCGGTCATTTTGTTTTTGCGCTGATAGTCATTGAGCAGCATATAGTTATAGTCGCTGAAATTATTGGTCTTTATATTGTCGGCGGTATTGCCGGCGCATTTGATCCACTTGCCCCGGTTGGAACCGCAGCCGTCGGTGGCGGTATCGGTGGTGCCGTTGATGCTGGGAAGGTAGCGGGGAGTCAGCAGGCCGAGTCCGATCGGTTTGTGCCAGTCGGAAACGGCGCGGCGCGGCTGGTCGCCGTAACGGTGCGGCAGGAAATCGTTGTTGTCTGATACATACATATCCAGCGCCATGCCGATTTGTTTGAGGTTGTTGACGCAGGAGGTCGTTTTGGCGCTTTCGCGCGCCTTGTTCAGCGCGGGCAGCAGCATGGCCGCGAGGATTGCGATGATGGCGATCACGATGAGCAGCTCAATGAGGGTGAAAATTTGCTTTCTCATGGTTTGACTTTTCCGTATGATTATGGTTAACAGGAGGCTCGTTCGATCACTTCCATCGGCACGCGCAGATGGACGGGGATGTTCAGTTCGCCCGCGACCAGCCGGTGCAGCAGCGCGGCGGCCTGGTAGCCGACTTCGCCCTGCGGGCTGCGGACGCTGGTCAGGGGCGGCGTGAGGCGGCGGGCCATCGGCAGGTCGTCGAATCCGGTCACTGTCAGGTCGCGGCCGATTTCGAGCCTGAGCCGTTTGGCGGCGCGGTAGATTCCCTGCGCCATGTAGTCGTTGATGCAGAAGATGCTGGCGGGGGGCTTCAGCTTTTTCAGGAAGGCTTCCGCGAGTTCGGCGGTACGCTCCTGCTTGTCCTCCAGCGTCCAGGATTCGGGGTCTTTGCCGTAGGCCTGGATTTCCGAAGTGTGGGTTTTGATTTCCCGGTCGAAACCGGCTTCGGTCATCGCGCGGCAGTAGGCGTTGTAACGGTCGAGGGTGCTGGAGGCTTCTCCGCGCGGTCCGAAGAAGTGGACCGGGCGGTTGTATTTCCCGATCAGGCGGTTCACGGCTGCGAATGCTCCGTTGTAGTCGTCGCTGCAGATGCTGCTGCAATGGGTTCCGGGCAGTTCGCTGAGGGTGGCGACCGCGACGCCGGAGTCGGCGAGGCGGTTGATCACGTTCACATATTCCTCCATGAAATAGGGCAGCACCAATACTCCGTCGATGCCGAGTGAACCGGCGTGGGCGAGGGCGCGGAGCATCGGTTCGTGTCCGGTCGGGCTGGTGAGCTGCTGGAGCCGCAGATCATGTTCGGCAGTGTATCGCTTAAGCCCGGCGAGCACATCGGAAATCATCGCGTCGGGATAGGCGGCGTAGGCGAAAGCGAGCGTAATCTGTCTCGGAACAGCGCGCGCGGCTTTCAGCTCGTGATACTTTTCGGGGTTGATGCGCACGCGGTGGTTGTCGCAGCGGGTCAGGGTGCCGTCGTCGAGCAGATTGCCGATGATCCGGCGGATGGTGTTGCGGCTGGCCTGGTAATGTTCGGCCAGTTTCTGTTCGGAGGGCAGGTACTCTTCCGGGCTGAAGCGTTCCGCGGCGAGGTCGCCGAGGAAAAGTTCGGTGAGCCTGCCGCTTTTTCCGTGATAGTTCATTGAAGTCTCCATGTGCTGTCCTTTTTTTCGGTTATAATTATGACAGAAAAAGGGCGGATCTGCAAGGGATGGATGTAAGATTGGGTCGTAAAACCGGAAAAACGTACCGTTTTTTGAACAGTTTATGTGCTGAATGAGGAATAGGTGCCGGGATGGAACCGCGGAAGAAAAGGAACCGGATTTTCGCCGGAGCCGGTTCGGGACGGCCTGAAATCGCCGTTTTCTTCCGGAAACGGCTTGCAATAGAGGGGGAAAAGTGTTATAATAAGAATGATTCTCAAAAGGAAAGGCCCTGCCTGACCTTGAGAGAGGAATTCTGGAAAATTGGAATCGGCGGATCGTTCTGAAGTTTGCAAGGGGGTTGTTCCCGAGCGGTAAGGCGGTGCGTGAACAGTCGGCGCGTTCTTTCGGCGTGTATCTTACTGTCCCCGGCATGGCCCTGCTTCAGGCGCATCCCGGGGATTTTTTTATGTCGGAGGAAGAAAAGATGGAAAACCGGATCGCGCTGGTCGGAATCATCGTCGAAGACGTTGCCGCCGCCGCGGAAATCAACCGCATTCTGCACGAATACGTCGACTGGATCATCAGCCGCATGGGCGTGCCGTACCGGCAGCAGGGGATCTGCATCATCAGCGTTGCGATCGACGCGCCCTCCGACGTGATCAGCTCTCTGTCGGGCAAGCTCGGGATGGTGCCGGGGGTCAGCGTGAAGACGTTGTACGCCAAACTGCCGGCCTCGCCGGCGAAGGCGGAGAATCAGTGCAAATCAACTAACCATGGAAACGGGAACTGAATATGTACAATCCGAAATCACTCAAGGCCGAGGAGTTCATCGATGACGGTGAAATCCGGGAAACGCTGAAGTACGCGCACGAAAACCGCCATAACCGGGAGCTGATCGATTCGATCCTGGAGAAGGCGAAGGAGTGCAAAGGGCTTTCCCACCGCGAAGCGGCGGTGCTGCTCGAATGCGACCTGCCGGACGAAATCGAAAAGATGTTCAGCCTGGCGCGGGAGATCAAGCAGAAGTTCTACGGCAACCGGATCGTGATGTTCGCGCCGCTTTATTTGTCGAACTACTGCATCAACGGCTGCACCTACTGCCCGTACCACCGCAGCAACACCCACATCCGCCGCAAGAAGCTGACGCAGGAGGAGATCGCCGCCGAGGTGGTCGCGCTGCAGGACATGGGCCACAAGCGGCTCGCGCTCGAAACCGGCGAGGACCCGAAGAACAACCCGATCGAATACGTGCTTGAGAGCATTAAAACCATCTATTCGATCAAGCACAAAAACGGCGCGATCCGCCGCGTGAACGTGAACATCGCCGCGACCACGGTCGAAAACTACCGCAAGCTCAAGGATGCCGGCATCGGCACGTACATCCTGTTTCAGGAGACCTACAACAAGAAGGCCTACGAGGAGCTGCACCCGACCGGTCCGAAACACGACTACGCCTACCACACCGAGGCGATGGACCGGGCGATGGAGGGGGGGATCGACGACGTCGGCTGCGGCGTGCTGTTCGGGTTGAACCTCTACCGGTACGATTTCGTCGGGATTCTGATGCACGCCGAACACCTTGAGGCGGTTCACGGCGTCGGCCCGCACACGATCAGTGTGCCGCGCATCCGCCGCGCCGACGACATCGACCCGGAGAATTTCTCCAATGCGATCAGTGACGATGTGTTTGAAAAGATCGTCGCGATCCTGCGCATTGCGGTCCCGTACACCGGGCTGATCATTTCGACGCGCGAATCGAAAGCGGCCCGCGAACGGGTGCTGAAGCTGGGCGTGTCGCAGATTTCCGGCGGTTCGCGCACCAGCGTCGGCGGTTATGTGATCCCGGAAACCAAGGAGGAGAACTCCGCCCAGTTCGACGTCAGCGACAACCGCACGCTCGATCAGGTGGTGAACTGGCTGCTCGACCTCGGTTACATCCCGAGCTTCTGTACCGCCTGCTACCGGGAGGGGCGCACCGGCGACCGTTTCATGCATCTGGTGAAATCCGGCCAGATCGCGAACTGCTGCCAGCCCAACGCGCTGATGACGCTCAAGGAGTATCTGGAGGATTACGCCTCGCCGGACACTCAGAAAAAAGGCGAACAGGTGATCGCCGCCGAAATTCCGCGCATCATCAACGACAAGGTGCGCGAAATCGCCAAAGAACACTTAAAAGAGCTGCACGACGGCAAGCGCGACTTCCGTTTCTGACGGCAGCGGCTACCGCGCCGGGCGGTGAAGTTCGCCGGGCAGCCGGTAGTCGCGCGCGGTCCAGCGTGCTCCCGCCTTGCGCTGGCGGTCGAGCGCGGCGAAGCACGCTTCGGCCATTTTGTGCATCGGCTGGGTATAGGAGGTGATTTCGGCGGGGCCGCCGTCGACGGTGTAGAAACGGCAGTTGGCGGGCACGCGGCCGGTCAGCACATGGGCGAGCTGGCCGTTGCCGCCGAACAGCGCAACGGTTTTTTGCCGGGGGAGGGTGCGGAAAAATTCATCGCAGCCGTAGTTCCCCGTTTCGTGCAGTACCTCCGCCCACGGCAGTTCGAGAATCCGATGCGGCAGTTTTCGTTTACGGCAAACGGCGATGAAACTTTCGCGCCGCTCGCGCTGGGAGTCCACATCCAGCCCGGCGGCATCGAGGAATATGAAGTCGGCGGCTCCGTCTTTGACCGCGCAATCAATCAGGGTTTCGAGGGCGCCCCGGTTGTCCAGCCCGACATAATCGGCGAACTCTCCCGGAAGGATCCGGTCGAAGAACACCTGGTTTACCCCCAGGACCCGCAGCCGGTGAAAGAGTCCGAAATCGAGCTTCCGGTCAACTCCCCACACCACGATGTTGCGCACTCCGCCGGCGGCGAGGCGCAATGCGGCGCGGCTCTGCTCTTCCCCGGAGTCGCCGCCGGGTTCCAGCACGGTCATCACGCCCTGCTTGCTTGCTTCGGCGCAGATCGTTTTCAGGAAGTCCCGGGAAAACGAGTCGTTGAGCGGCAGGATCGCGCCGAGCACCCGGATCGGACCGGTCGCGGCCGCGAACCGGTCGTTGACCACGGTTCCGACCCGCCGCCGCCGCACGATGATGCCGGCTTCCTCCAGCGCGCCGTAAGCGCGGCGGACGGTCACGCGGCTGACGCGGAACCGTTCCGCCGTCTCCAGTTCGGTCGGAAACGCGGAACCGGGCACATAGCGTCCTTCCAGAATATCAGTTACCAGCTGTTGCCGGATCTGTTCGGTCAATTGCGTCATCGTTTTCTGCTCCGGGGCATTCAGGATGAGTTTATGTCTTTTCCTTACAATAACCGTTCAAGACGGGAAATTCCATAAGACCGGCGATTTTTTCATTCCGGGCCGGCGGCAGTCCGTGGGTACAATACCGGTAATGCCGGGCGGCTGCCTTGGAGTGCGGAGATTGATCTCCGCTTTCAAATCGCGCGTAAGTTTTATATCTGAACTTTGCATTGCAACAAGAGCGGGCAAGGTGCCCGGAGGGTAACAACTTTTGAGCGCAAGAACATGCGGGGCTGCCCGGAGGGTAGTGAGCGCCGGACCTCCGGCCTGCGGATGGCTCCGGGGGACGTCGCGCACGTCCCCCGGACCCCCT